>Ga0068713_1001795_pt1 | contig 25516 bp, 23 predicted proteins | sample MTBAKSrepl2MetaG_FD_62223 | JGI IMG/M metagenome (GOLD analysis project Ga0068713, IMG submission 62223) | Enrichment culture microbial communities om Arthur Kill intertidal strait, New Jersey, USA, that are MTBE-degrading - MTBE-AKS2 (Arthur... | ecosystem: Environmental > Aquatic > Marine >...
GCGGAAAAAATGATATTATTGTCACCGACAAGCTGGACCATGCCAGCATACTGGACGGCATCAAGATGTCTTTCGGCAAGATGGTGCGTTACAATCACGCGGATATGAACCATCTGGAAAAAGTCCTGAAGCTTCATAAGGCCCACCCTAAAGTCATTGTCACCGACGGGATCTTTTCCATGGACGGCGATATTGCCAATCTTCCCGCCATCACCTTCCTGGCCGAAAAATACGGAGCCCGTGTCATCGTCGATGATGCCCATGCTGTGGGAGTCCTCTCAAAGGACGGCGGAGGGACAGCCAAGCATTTCGGACTCACCGAGAAGGCGGACCTGGTCGTTGGGACCTTTTCTAAATCCCTCGCTTCTGTGGGCGGGTTCGTGGCCGGAGAAAAAAAAGTAATCGACTTTATCAAACATAATGCACGCTCTCTTATATTCAGCGCATCTCTTCCCCCTGGATCTGCGGGGTCTGTGATGGGTGCGTTGGATATTATGGAGAAGGAGCCGGAGCGGATCGAAAGGCTCTGGGAGAATACAGCCTTTATGCTGGACGGGTTCAAGAAACTGGGATTCAACACAGGGCATGCTGAGACTCCTATTATCCCGGTTATCGTGGGAGATGATTACCAGTGTTTCCGTATGTGGAAGATGCTTGAGGAAGCCAATATCTTTGTCAACCCCACTGTTTCTCCCGCTGTACCCAAAGGGCAGGCTCTTATCAGGACCAGCTTTATGGCGACTCATAAAAAGGACGAGCTGGAGTACGCTTTGGACAAGTTTGAAGAAGCGGGAAAACAGCTGGGCATTATCTAAGGATGAAAAAAAGGATCAAGCTTATCGTCAATCCCGATTCGGGCCAGAGGCATATGGACGAGTACCTCCCCAAGGTGATGTATATCCTGGGGAGCAACGGATATGCAGTGGATGTGGATATCGTAAGGGAGAAAGAAGAGATCGTCAGGGCCCTCAAAGAGGCCTCAGGCGAAGCAGACTACGTCTATATCTGCGGAGGAGACGGGACGGTCAACCTGGCCATTAATGAGTTCGCCGGAGAAGATATGCCGCTGGGAATCATCCCTGTGGGAACCACCAATGTCCTGGCCATGGAACTCAGCATCCCCATCAATCCCTATGAAGCCGCCTACTACCTGGCCAACTTTGCCGAACCGAAGGCCTATGATGTGGGACGGATCGGCGAGAATTATTTCGGGCTCATGGTGAGTTACGGATTTGACGCCCATACCATAAGTAAGGTGGATTTCAATTTAAAAAAGATCATTGGACGCTATGCTTATGTTTTGGCCGGGTTTTCCACCTTGTTTACCTATAAACCTGAACCCGTTTATGTGGACCTCATGGACGGGTCAGACCCGAAGCGGGGATATTTTGTGGTTGTGGGAAACGCCTCCTTCTACGGCGGAGCCTACAGCATGACGCCTTTGGCAAAAATGGATGACGGACTGCTTGATGTCTGTATCTTTAAAGAGAAGGGTGTTTTAAAGTCCATATCTTTTGCTATTGACGTTTTAAGGGGGACCCATATCAATGGACAGGATGTGGAGTATCATCAGGTCCCCCGGGTCAGGCTTTCCACGAAAAAGGCTCCGTCGCAGGTTGACGGAGACGTCTCCTCCGGTGAGATGGAGTCTGTGGAGATAGCGATCTGTCCCAAGGCAGTCAAGATCTTAGTATAGACAAGGAGGAGAGATATGAAGGTCATCATACCCGCTGCAGGGGTCGGAACACGTCTTCGTCCCCATACTCACCTCCTGCCCAAGGCCATGCTCCAAGTGGCCGGGCGTCCCATAATCGGCCATATCATCGATACGGTGACCCGGGACCTGGAGGTCAGTGAACTCATCATCATCGTAGGATATAAAAAGGATTCTCTGGTGGAATGGGTCAGCAGGACCTATCCCGGGATTCCGCTCCGTTTCGTGGAGCAGGAGGAGATGCTTGGTTTAGGCCATGCCGTCTTCACCGCAGCCCCCTATGTCAAAGAAGACGACGAGCTTTTTATCATCCTGGGTGATACCATCGTGGATATGGATCTGCCCGGCATGGTGAGTCTGGGCTGTTCGGCACTGGGGACACGGGAAGTAGAGGATCCCAGGCGTTTCGGAGTAGCCGAGATCAAGGAGGGGCTGATCACCCGCCTTGTGGAGAAGCCTGACATCCCCCCCAGCCGTTTAGCTCTTATGGGCGCCTACTATATCAGGGAGGCGGAGGCTCTTTTCCGCTCAATCAGACATATCATGGACGAGGGGATCAAGACAAAAAACGAGTATCAGATCACTGATGCGCTCAATCATATGATCGCGGAAGGGATCAGAATGAAGCCCTTTAATGTTGACAATTGGTTTGACTGCGGTACCATTGAAACGCTCCTTGAGACCAATCGCTTTCTGCTTCAGAAGTTCAAGCCGGAAAAGAAAGAGGCCGGCACGGGATCGGTCATCATCCCTCCGGTCTTTATCGGTGAGGGCTCTAAGGTGGAGGGGTCTGTCATCGGGCCTGATGTCTCTGTGGGGGCTCATGTGACTGTGAGAAATTCGGTCATCAGAGATGCGATTATTTATGATTATGCCGATATTCGGGATGTGGTCGCAGAAAAGAGTATTTTCGGAACCAACTGTCAGGTCCGGGGGACATTCGCCCGGATGAACACAGGGCCCGATTCACAGCTGGGGGAGAGAACGGTTTAAAGGAGGCTGGACGATGAAAAAACCAAAAGGGCAGTATCTTTTTACTTCGGAATCAGTGACAGAGGGACATCCGGACAAGGTGGCCGACCAGGTATCTGATGCCATTCTCGATGAGTTTCTGTCCCAGGATCCCGAAGCCCATGTGGCCTGCGAAACGCTTGTCACCACCGGCCTGACCATGATATCCGGAGAGATCAGCAGCCGGAATGCCTATGTGGATATTCCGGGCATCGTCCGGAATACCATCAAAGAGATCGGCTACACCAGCGCCGATTACGGGTTTGATTACAATACATGCGCTATTTTGACATCCATCGATGAACAATCCGGTGATATCGCCCGCGGGGTGAACCGTGAAAAACACCTTGAACAGGGGGCCGGCGACCAGGGGCTGATGTTCGGCTACGCCGACGATGAGACTCCCGCTCTCATGCCGCTTCCCATCTACTACGCCCACAAACTCTCCCGCCGCCTGGCGGAAGTGCGTAAAAAGGGGATCCTCGATTTTCTACGTCCCGACGGGAAGACCCAGGTGACCATCGAATATAACGGGTACACCGCCAAAAAGGTCAATACCATCGTCCTTTCCACACAGCATGATCCCGGCATCGAACAGCAGGAGCTGAGGGACGCCGTTAAAAAACACGTGATCCAGCCCATCCTGCAGGAGGAATGGGAAGAAAAGCAGGTGGAATACGACGATGTCGTCGTCCATATCAACCCCACAGGCCTCTTTGTCGAAGGCGGGCCCAAGGCCGATACCGGCCTGACAGGGAGGAAGATCATCGTGGATACCTACGGAGGGATGGCGGCTCACGGCGGCGGTGCTTTTTCAGGAAAAGACCCGTCAAAAGTCGATCGTTCAGCGGCTTATGCCGCGCGCTATGTGGCCAAAAATATCGTGGCGGCGGGGCTGGCCAAAATGGTGGAAGTCCAGCTGGCCTATGCCATCGGGGTGGCTGAGCCTGTCTCGGTCATGGTCTACCAGTTCGGAACAGGGAAAGTGGATGACGGAAAAATGGCGGCCTGTCTGCGGAAGATCTTTGACTTCCGTCCTGCTGCGATCATCGACCGTCTGGACCTCAAACGTCCCATCTATAAAAAAACGGCGTCGTACGGCCATTTCGGACGCAGTCTTCCTGAATTTACCTGGGAGCAGACGGACATGGCCGAGGACCTGCTGAAAAACTTATGAGAAAGAACATCCTCCTCCCCGTTTTTCTGGTTCTTTTCCTCCTTGTCCTCACAGGGTGCGGTTATTACAATACGTTTTACAATGCAAAAAAATATTTTGAAAAAAATGATTACAAGACTTCTCTGGAAAAATGCGACAAGATCCTTTCAAAGGATAAATATCGGACACTCCATGATGATGCCCTTTTTCTCAAGGCCAGGATCTATCAGAAGACCGGAGAGGGAAAAAAGGCTGTGGAGTATTACTCCATGCTTCTGAACCGGGCAGACGACTCCGCATATACAGAACAGGCCCGTGAGGCGTTGTTCACTCTCTATGTCTCCGAGGGCGACTACCAGAATGCCTATACTCTCTATTCCCGGATCAGGGAAAAGGAGCGGACTCCGGAGATGGATCTGATCTTTGCCAAACTCCTTTATCTTCTCCAGTATACCGATGAGCTCTCTTCTCTGGCGCAAAACTATGGGACAACCACGGACACCGGCCGGGAGATCGCTCTTTATGCAGCCCTTTCACGGGGAGAACGGGATGAGGCAGGACGGCTGTTGAAGGCTTTTGAATCACCCGGAAGAGGACGACATCTCGCGCGGATCTTCTTTCTCATGACCTGTGACCCTTTTTTCGCTCCCTTTATGAGTCCCGAAATACAGGAGCGGTACCGGGCCCCCTTGAGCCTCCTTGTGCCGGGAGGTGGGACCGGGGCTTTCCAGGCTGTCCTTGATCAGATGGACGGGCTGGCGCAGAACGAACAGCAGTTTCTTCTCAGAGGCCTCTTCCGCCTTTTTGTGGAACGAGGACGGTTTTACGAAGCGAAGATGGCTCTCCTCAAGATGGACACCCTTTCGGGGGCAAGAGCATCTTCTGTCCCCACCATGGCCCTGGTCATGAATACGAACAAACCAGTTGCCTATTCCGACCTCCCCGCAAACTGGAAGGGTTATCTCACAGACGGACGGAATCACTATCTCTATACTGATGAATATGAGATCTATCAGCTGGTCAGAGGAAGGTGGGAGAAGTCCAATGCCGCCCTTCCCCCCGAAGGGATCGAAGAGTACACCACAACTGTCTGGGATGCGCTGAACAAACGCTGGCTTTTCATCGCCGAAGGAAAAGACGAGTGGTACGCCCTGAACATCAGGGATTTCTCATGGGATACTGTTCTTCTGGAAGGAGATGATTTCCCCAGGATTCTTCCTGAACGGCTCTATTATTATAACAGAAAGCTCTTCTATTTTGCCGGGATAGGCTCTTTTTATGTGGGGGAGATCCGGGGATCCGACAAGATCAACGTAGAAGAGATCGAGGTCAAAGGATGGCTTCCCCAGATCAGCGGTTATACAGTCCTGGATTTCACACGTCTGGGTCGATTGGTCCTTGTGGGGGGGAAAGAGGGGGATATCAACAACACCATGGCTTTTACCCTGGATATCACCGACCCCAACCCCTCCTGGAAAGAGCAATACGCTGCTGCTCCCGTTGTCCTGGCTGATTATGTCCTCACCTCTTTCAATGCAGGGAGGTACAAGATCCTTCTTCTCTGGGATCCCCTTCAGGAGTATAAAGAGCCGGCGAAAGCCCTTCTGGCAGACTTCCAGTCCTCCACCGGGCGGCTGACACTGGTGGATGTTCCCAAAGCGCCTGAAGTGGTCAAGGATTTCTTCGAATATGAGATCGCCGGGGAAAACGGGAATGATACCATCATCGTCTACCGGGACCCCAATACCTCCTTTAATTCGCTGCTGCTTACGATCATGTTCACCAATGTCCGGCAGCAGACGCTCAACGATGACTTCAGGATGGGAAATGAGCCCCGCACAGAAAAAAGCGGCGATTCTGTTCAGGATATCCTTTTGCAAGACCCGGAGGAAGAGATCTCTCCTGACGAGCTTCTTCCCGTGATCAATGCGTTGGACCAGCTGCACTCTATGAAAGAAAGCCGTCCTCGGAAAGCGGGAGACCTCTATCTTGATGCAGGATTTTATGAGAAGGCGGCGGAGTCCTACCGGAAGGCTCTGGAAAACGAACCCGGGGATAACAAGCTTCTTTACGCTCTGGCCTATATCCATTACCGTTATCTGAAAGATCCCGAGGCAAGCCGGGACTATCTTGGCCGAATCGATATCTCTTCAGTAGAAGAGGCCCTTCTCAGAGAGCATATCATGAAACTGCAGGGCCTGTTACAAGACCAGGGGAAGTGAATTAAGATTCCTTTAATTTATTGATCTCTCCGCTGAGGGTCTTGTTGAAGTCTTTCTGGAGATAGCGGTAAGTGAAACCAATGGCATTTTTTATGGCTTTTTTGTTTGAACTTCCATGACAGACCATGATGGGCTTTCTGATTCCCAGAAGCGGAGCGGTTCCGTATTCTGTATAATCCATCTTTTTCATCACTTTTTTCAGGGATGGGATGAGAAAAAGGATCCCGATCTTTGCCAGTAAGTGCTTTGAGATGTCATGTTTGAAGACGCGGTAGAGGAATTTAAAGAGGCTTTCAACCGTCTTGAGGACAATATTGCCTGTGAAACCGTCACAGACCACCACATCCACATCTCCGGAAAGGATATCACGCCCCTCCACATTGCCGACAAAGTTGAGAAAAGTGGCCTTCTTGATGAGGAGGTGGGCCTTCTTTGTGAGCTCATTCCCTTTTTCGGGTTCTTCCCCGTTGCTGAGCAAGCCGATCTGAGGCTCTTTTTTACCCAGGACAAGCTTGGCATAAATATCGCCCATCACGGCGAATTGAGCCAGTTGTGAGGCTTTGCAATCAGCGTTGGCTCCGGCATCGACCAGGAGAGTCTCTCCGTAGAGTGTGGGGATGGTCGTGGCGATTGTAGGGCGCTGTATCCCGGGGATCCGTCCGATCTGCATGAGGGAGTGGGCCATGACAGCCCCTGTATTTCCCGCGCTGATAAAGGCATCACCCTTGCCCGACTTGAGGAGGTTCAGCCCTACAGCCATGGAGGAGTCTTTTTTCTCTTTCATAGCTTTTACGGGAGATTCCGACATCTCCACTTCCTGTGTGGTATGGACCACTTTAAGCCGTTTCCTGTCAAAAAGGAAACCCTGTAATTTAGGAGAGATCTTTTTTTCATCCCCCACAAGAAGGATGGTGATATCATCTATTTCTTTCAGCGCGGCAATTGCGCCGAGGATCTCAGAATTGGGGCGGGAATCACTTCCCATGGCATCGAGAATTATTGTTTTCATAAAACCACCTCTCTTTTATTATAGGGAGAAGGGGACAACGGGTCAACGGGAAAGAAAGGGAACTCTTTTCTTACGGAAACAGAAAGAGTATGATAAAATCAGGGAAGTAAAGGAGGCTGATATGAAAAAAGCGATGTTTGTCATCCTGACAATGGTGATTCTGGCCATCCCTGCATGGACCGATGAAGAGGTTCAGGGAGTCCGGGATGAGATAGCGCTGGTAAAAGAGATCTATGAGACTGAAGATCCCGTCCAGCGCCTGGAACGGATCAGGGCGTTTCTGGCCGAAGATGGAAAGAGCGAAGCGGCACTAAGTTACATCTACCGGATGGAATTGGCCACTCTTCATCAGATGCAGGAGTATGATGAGATATGGGCCATGCTGCCGGACTATTTCGCTCTCATGGAAAGCCGTGACCCTGTGGAAAAGGCCCAGCTTTACAATCAGGCTGCTTTTATCCTCACAGAAAGCCTGAAATATACAAAAGAAGCGTCAGAAATGGGAAAAAAAGCCCTGGAATATCTGGCCTCGGTGAAGGATGTCCCCGCCGGGATCCCTCCCGGGGAGTGGCCGGAGATCAAAAAAGGATTGGAAGCCAGTTATAAAGATACCGTGGGCTGGGCTGCATACAGGGGGCTTGACTACAATGAAGCAGCCCGGTGGCTCGGGGAGGCAGCGTCCCTATCTCCCCGGGATGAAAATATCCGCTACCACTACGGTCTCGCCCTGGAAAAGAAGGAGAGATACAAGGAGGCCTGGGAGGAGCTCCTCTATGCCCGCGCTTATGCCTTCTTCGAGAGTCCGGACATTGAACAGGCTCTCAAGCGTGTTGAGAAAAAAATCCCCGGAGACTGGAGTACCAAAGCTTTACAAAACCAGATCCAGGCCCGGGCTGAAGAGGAGATGGAGACAGAGGCGTTGAAAGAAGAGATCGCCGCACAGCCTGCTCCGCTCTTCTCCCTTCCGGGTGTGGACGGAGTCTCCTACAGCCTCGAAGAGAGCGGGCATAAAGTCCTGCTTCTGGATTTCTGGGCCACCTGGTGCGGCCCGTGCAAACAGGAGATGCTTCTTCTGGAGTCTTTCTACAAGCAGTTCGCGTCACAAGGTGTGGAGATCTACGGGATATCAGTGGACGGCCCTGAAACACGGGGAGATGTCCCCGGATTTGTCCGGGAAAACGGCATCACCTTTCCTGTGATGTATAACCAGGATTCTGCGGCGGGACAATACGGCGTCCGGACCATTCCGGCCCTCTTTATCCTGGACAGACGCGGGAAGATACGCTTTGTCCACAGCGGATACTCCCCGGAGCTTTATAAAAAGCTCTATTTTCAGGTCAGATATCTGTTAAACGAGAAGTGATCCGGAGGTGAATTTGTGATGAAGAGACTTAGCGTGATCGTCGCGGCTCTTCTTCTCGCCGGTCTGGTGCGGGGAGAATCCTATGAGAAACCTGATGACAGGATTGTAAAGGCCTTCGAGGCCTATCCTGCAGACTACATCTCATTTCAGCAAAGCGGAGTTGCCGCCGTGTCTTACCGGATAGACCCCTATCCTTCTCTGAAGGACATGATGGAACCCACCATTGCTCTGGCGGGGGAGAGAATATCGAAAAGACTCTTCGGAGAGCGCGATCTGACTCCCATCATCGCCTACTCTTTCTTTTTCCCCGGAGAGAAGAAGACGGTCACTCCGCCCTTTCCCCGGGGAGGAACGGTGCGGGCTGTCCAGCTTGATCCTGAGGGGAAATGGGCAGCTGTGTCCGTTCAGGGAGAAGAGGGGGTCCTTCTGGAACTGGCAGAGACAGCCACAGGGAGAGTCTATCCGCTGAAAGGCCTCAGAGCCAATACCGCTTTCGGAAATGATGCCGTCCGATGGACCGGAGGAGGGTATCTCCTTGTCCGGACACTGTCTGTTCCGCTTAAAGAACTTCCCGCAGCGCCTGAGGTTCCCCAGGGGCCTGTCGTCCGCGAAACGTCGGGAGAACGCAGTACAGTGAGGACCTATCAGAACCTGCTTGAGGATCTCTATGACGAGTCTTTGTTCGAGTACTACTTTTCCTCAGAACTCGTCCTTGTAGACCCTGAGGCCAGGCATGTCCGGAAGACCGGCGTTTCCGGGCTCATCGATGATGCTGTACTCTCCCCCGACGGCCGTTATCTCTTCTATTCCCGGATCATCCGGCCCTACTCTTATCATGTTCCCTGGTATTATTTTTCCAAACATTTTGTAGTCAGGGACCTCAAGAGGGGCGTGGAACGGATCCTCCATCAACGCCCGCTGCAGGAAAATCTCCCGGTGGGGGGAACCTTTACCGGGCCGCGCAGCTTTGAGTGGCAGCCCACAGCCCCCCACAGCCTGGTCTGGGCGGAAGCCCTGGATGACGGGGATCCCCGCAGGGATGTCCCTTTTCGAGACCGGATCATGTGCCTGGATGATCCCCTCGGGAGTGAGGCTGTCCCGCTCATTGAAACAGCAGAACGCTTTTCGGGGATCACCTGGTCCCCTGACCCGGCCGAGTTCATTATTTTTGATTACAGCCGGGAAAAGCTCTGGTACACAGCCCGTTATATCAACAAAAAACAGGGAACGGAGAAGACCATCATCGACCGGAGCATCCGCGATATCTATCACAGTAACGGGGATCTGGTAACCCGTCGCAGTGAAGGCGGATCCGTCTTTGTCAAAGAAGAGGGGAAGATCTTTTTTATAAATGATAAAGGAGCGACCCCCGGCGGAAACAGGCCCTTTATCGCAAGCTTTGACCTGGCTACAGGGGAGAGTCATGTCCTCTACCGTTCCCGCGAAGGTTTTCATGAGACCCCGCTGGGGTTTTTCGGAAAAGGGACGGACAGGATCCTTCTGGCTTCTGAGTCTCCCCGACAAGTGAGGAATTACTATCTCTATGATTGCAAAAGCGATTCTCTGACTCCTTTGTCGGACTATCCGGATCCCTATAAAGGAATTTTGAATGTGAAGAAAGAGGTCGTCCGCTATACGAGAAAAGACGGAATACCTCTATCGGGGACTCTTTATCTGCCCGGTGAATATAACGGAAAAGAGCCGCTGCCCCTGTTTATATGGGCCTATCCCGAGGAATACAGAGATCCTTCCACGGCGGGGCAGGCCGATCTTTCTCCCAACAGATTCACACGGATCTGGGGGGATTCCCCTGTCTTTCTGGCCATGGCGGGATTTGCGGTCCTCTATGATGCTTCCATCCCCATAGTGGGAGATGCTCAGACGGTGAATGATACCTTTATCGAGCAGACTGTGGGCAGTGTTCAGGCCGCAGTGGATTATCTTGCCGGGAGGGGGATCGCCGATCCAGGGAGGGTGGCCATAGGAGGCCACAGTTACGGAGCTTTTATGACAGCGAATGTCCTTGCCCACAGTGACATCTGCCAGGCCGGGATCGCCCGCAGCGGGGCTTATAACCGGACTCTTACCCCGTTCGGGTTTCAGAGTGAAGAGCGGACCCTCTGGGAAGCTACGGATTTCTATATCCGGGTCTCTCCGTTTATGTCTGCAGACCGGATAAAAGAGCCTCTTCTTCTGATCCACGGCGAACTGGATCCCAATTCAGGAACTTATCCTCTTCAGTCAGAACGGATGTTCGATGCTATTAAAGGAAACGGGGGTACAGCCCGGTTTGTCCTCCTTCCTGGAGAACGACACGGCTACTATGCACGGGAATCGCAGCTTCATGTCCTTGATGAGATGATCCGGTGGCTGAAACGCCATCTGTAACCTCAGACGGGGGCGGGAAAGAAGAATCCCGCTCCCTGTTTTCCCTCTTACTTCCTGTATTGAAAATAGTTTTGACGTAAAACGGCGGTATCTTCGGCGCTGAGGCCGGTGATCTCTTTTCCCGCCGAGAGAAGTGATAAAAAGATCACAGCGCTTTTTTCGGCGACGGAACAGTTGGCCAGGGCCTCGCTGAGAGTCCGCCCTCCTCCGATATAGCCATGATTGGCAAGAATACATCCCCAGGTGCTGCGGAAAAACGGAGCGGCCTGACGGGCAAGCTCTACGGAACCCGGAAGGGCATAAGGGGATACAGGAATCTCTCCGCCGATGATCATCGCCTGGTCTTCGGTAAGAGAGGGCAGTGTCTCTCCGAGAACGGAGACAGCCGAGAGCGCCGGAGAATGAGAATGGACCAGGGCCCTGATATCACCGGTTGTGAGGTAGATCTCTTTATGCAGCTGATATTCTGAAGAGGGCTTAGCCCCTGTGAGGCATTTGTCCGAACTCATATTCACCAGGCTGATGTCCCGGGGGCGGAGAGATGTATAATCGACTCCCGAAGGTGTGATAAGAAGGAGGTCCGGAGCCAGCCGAAGACTGATGTTTCCCCATGTCCCCTGGACCAGGCCTCTTTCCCACAAATCAAGAGCTGTGTTCACCACGGCCCGCCGCTCCCGCCTGAATCGTTTCAAAAGAGATCCGCCCTGAAATCGTCTGTAATAGTGAAAGAGTCATCACCCGGGTCATAGTGGCCCAGCCATAGCTTTCGCTCCTCCTCCGGATCCCATTGATAGGAGACTTTCGTATTGAGTGTCAAAGGGCTGAGAGAGGTCTCTCCCAGTTGGAACTCCACTTGAGTCTCCGGGACCCAGGCTCCATGGGCCGATATGTGGTCGCGACGGATAAGAAGACGCAAGGGCAGAGGCCCCAGAGAAATCACTTTATCCAGAAGCACTCCTGAGAGGTTGTCTCCGATTTTAAAACCGTCCACATAGGTCGCTTTTACAGGGCCTTTCCGGGAGGTGTATTTAACCTGGATCTCCAAAAGCTCCTGGTAGAAACTGTAATCGGTGAAATCATGAAGTGAATGGACATAGAGGTAGATAAAGCCTTTGCTCCCGTCATGCGTGGTCACCTGGATCCTCACATGACCTGTCTGGCCGTTAAAGCCCTTTATCCATTCAGGATGAGAAAATGTGAAAAGGTCCAGGGTCTGTCCGCTGAAGACCAGGCGGTCCTCCCTTTTCTGGATTTTCTGAAACCGGTTTTCAGGACGGGGCATAGAAAGCAGGAAGGCAAAGAAGAGAAAGAGAGCGAGCCCGGAAAAGGTAATAGCATGTTTTTTGAATTTGTCCATAAGCCTGCCTTAACCTGATATCAGGACCCTTTGTCCCCGGATAAGAAGCTTCTTTTCAAAGAAAAGGCTGATAGCCCGGGGGTAGGCGTCGCATTCCAGGCCGAAGACTTTCTGAGCGATGGTCTCCGGAGTGTCACAATCTTCAACAGTGCAGGCCTCTTGGAGGATGATGGGCCCGTGGTCATAATGGCGGTCCACAAAGTGGACTGTACATCCCGTGATCTTGACCCCCTTGTCGTAGACAGCCTTGTGGACATGCATCCCGTAGTAACCTTTTCCGCAGAAGGAGGGAATCAGTGCAGGATGGATGTTCATGACTTTTCCTTCGTAGGCTTCCGGATAATCATAGTAGGAGAGAAAACCTGCAAGGACGATGAGCCCGGGTTGAAAAGGTATCAGAATATCATTGACAGCCTGTGAGAAGGCAGCGCTCGTTGTGTAGGCGGACCGGGGGACGATATAGGCCGGAAGGCCATGCTGCTTTGCTATAGAGATCCCTCCCGCGTTTTCCCGGGAAGAGATCACAGGACCGATGGTGATGGATGAATCCAACCGTCTCAAGAGATTATCCAGTGTCCTTCCGCTTCCGGAAAGCAAAACAGCGACTGAGTTATCCATATTACCCCCGATGAGATTATAGCATGAGACGGATGGTGAGCAAACATTTTTCCCGGAGGAGGGTCCTCCTCCGGGAAAAAGTGTGATTAATTCAACTTGTCTTTAAGGGATTTTCCGGCTTTGAACGTGGGGACTTTGCGTGCCGGGACTTTGATCGTGGCTTTGGTCTGAGGGTTGCGTGCTGTACGGGCAGCCCTGTGGGAGACCTTGAATGTCCCGAAATTCAGAAAACTGATCTTGTCGTCTTTTTTGAGAACATCGGAAATCTCATCGAAGACCCCATTGACGATCTCGCCGGCTTTCTTTTTAGACAGACCGTGTTTTTCAGCTACCCGAGTGATAAACTCATCCTTTTTCATACCCAAACTCCTTTCATTAAATAAGAACTTAAATCATATGATAGCAAGAGTTGATCCCTTTTTCAAGAAGAATCCGCGATATTATCCAAAGGAAAGCCAGCGGGAAGAAAAATTTGCATTTTCACCCTCTTTCCAGTATCATACAGGGTGGAGGTGATGCCATGCCTGACCGGACCAAAAGTTTATACTCCCGCTTGGAAGAGCTCCGTGACTCCATTCTGAGTGATGCGATCATGTTTAACCAGTTCACTTATGAGACACGGGCAAAGCAGCCTGAGCAGGAGTATATCACTCGAAAACTGGAAGAGTTGAATATAGACGATTATGAGGTGGATGAAGCGGGGAATGTATTTGTCCAGTTGAATACGACACGGGACCTCGCAGACAAAAGCCTGCTTCTCTTTGTGCAGGTCCATCACAATAAGTTTTCTATTGCTGACCGCTTCATCGAGCTTTCATCGGAACGTGCCTTCGGAGCAGGGATCGCTGAGAGCGCATTGGCGGCGTCTGTCCTTATCAATCTCCTTCACCTTCTGAAAAATGAAGCCCCACCTCCCGAGGTCAATGTCATCTTTCTCTTTTCTCCTGCACCTGAATTTGAGGGGCGCTTCTCAGCCCTGGAAAGTTTTGTGGAGAGATATCAGCATAATCTGGCCGCAGCGGTGGAAGTGAACGGGATAACACTGGGTGAGATCGGGTATCGTTCCGTGGGGGAGTACACCCTGGATATCAGGTCACGGACCCCGCTTATGGAATGGAACGACACCATCAAACAGGTGGATGCCGTATCCGCCATGGATGTCCTCACAGAACTGGCTTCCCGGCTGAAAAACATCGGATGGCCGGCAAAATCGGGAGTGTTCATCAATATCGCCAACCTCACCAGTAATATGAAACTGCACAAGATCCCCAATAAAGCCATGATGCGCCTTGATATCATGGCCCATGACAACAGTTATCTCGATTTTGCAAAAAACGTCGTCGAAGCCACCGTAGCAAAATTATCCAAAGAACTCAAAACTGTCATCGAGATGAAAGAAGTCATGCATATCCCTTCGAACACCATGATGGAGAACCATGCGTTTCTCCAGAAGGCCATCGAGATCTTCAAAGTGAACAATATCCGGACAAAACTGGCCTTGATCAATGATGAAGCTACCGTTCTCCTCTCCAGGGGAGTCCCCTGCCTCTCCACAGGGGTGACGCGGGGAGAAGTGGCCCTGGAAGAAGAGTATATCGAGATCAAGCCCATTGCTTCAGGCCTGAAGGCTCTGGTCTCTCTCATCGCCGTGACACAACTTACCATGGAAGAGAGAAAGGAGTAGGAGCCGATGAAAGACCATATCCTGAAAAATACGTTCCACCATTCGGATTTTAATGATATCAAAAAACTCGTTGAGCTGAAAGAGGCGCAGGGACTGAAAATCTCGCTGGCCTTTCCCACATTGAATGAAGAGAAGACCATCGGCAAGGAGATCCTGATCATCAAAAATGAGCTGGTGGACCGGCATCCTCTTCTGGATGAGATCGCCGTGATCGATTCCGATTCCACTGATGCCACCCGTGAGATCGCCGCAGAATTCGGGGCTAATGTCTTTGTCTCGTCAGAGATCCTGCCCCAGTACGGATCCTACAGGGGAAAGGGTGAAAATCTCTGGAAAAGCCTCTATGTCCTCGAAGGAGATATCATCGTCTGGATCGATGCGGATATCAATAATATCCATCCGAAATTCGTTTACGGACTGTTGGGGGCGCTGCTCAATTACCATGAGCTGGAATATGTCAAAGCTTTTTATGAAAGGCCGCTTTCAGGAGAACACGGGATCCGCCGTTCCGGAGGAGGGAGGGTCACCGAGATCCTCACCAGGCCCCTTTTCTCCACTTTTTTCCCTGAACTGGCTTCCCTGATACAGCCTCTCAGCGGCGAGTATGCCGGCCGCAGAAGACTTCTGGAACAGCTCTCCTTTTCCGTGGGATATGGCGTGGAGATCGGGCATCTTCTGGATATCTTCAGGATGCAGGGGACCCAGGTCCTGGGGCAGGTGGACCTTGATATGCGGATCCACAGGAACCAGGATATCAGGTCTCTCAGCAGGATGTCTTTCGCTTTGCTGAATACTGTTCTCAAACGCCTGGAGACCTATGGAAAGATGACACTGGGAGAAACAGCCAATACAGAACATATCGCCATCAATGTGGAGGGGGACAGGCATCTTCTTGAAAAGACGCCTATACTTCCCCTGGAACGCCCTCCCATGGTGACGCTGAAAGAGTACCGCAGCAAGTTCGGAAAGTAAGGGGCGGAAGATGAAGAGACTGGTCCTTTTTCACTACCACTTTCTTCCCGGAGGTGTGACCTCTGTGGTGAGACATATCCTCAATGCAGTCAAAAAAGCCGGAGAGGTCCAAGAGGTTATCCTCTGCTGTGCGACACAGATGGGAATATCAGGATTAGCTTCTGATCCCGGGATGCCTCGGTTTCGCTTTTATGACCTCCCGGAGATGGGATATCGGCAGAGGGAGACATATGACCGGTCTCGGTTTCAGCACGAAAAGAAAGCTATCCTCAAGGCCCTGACCCAGATGGAGAGTCCGGAAACCCTCTTCTGGGTCCACAATCATCACCTCGGGAAGAATCCCGCCTTCACCGCCGCACTTTGGGATTATGCCCGTAAGGGAGAATCTCCCCTGCTGCTCCATCTCCACGATTTTCCCGAATGCGGGCGATGGGAGAATTATGCTTTCCTGAAGGAGTATACTGAAGAATGGTATCCCAGCGGAGAGCAGGTCTGGTACGGGGCCATCAACCGTCGAGATTACAGGATCCTGTTGGAGAGCGGAGTCCCCGCAGGCCGTCTTTTTTATCTTCCTGACAGTAGTGTCCCGGACGGAGAAATGGAGAGAAGCCCTGCTTCGCGGAAACGGGCCAGAAAAGCGGTACAGGAGTGCTGCGGGAAGAGCGGTTACAATTTTGATGAGAAGGCTCCGCTGTTTATTTATCCTGTGCGGACGATTAGAAGAAAAAATGTCATCGAAGCCTTCCTCATCGCTTCCATGGCCAAAAGCAACCTTATTGTGACTCTTCCGGCGAATTCAGAACCGGAGCGTCCTTATGAGAAGGTCGTGGCGGGGCTGTCCGGGGAGGGTTTTTTCCGCGGCGCCTGGGCGCTTTCACATTCCTGTCCCGGGTCATTCCAGCAAGTGGTCCAAGCGGCCGATCTCGTTCTCTCCTCCTCTGTCATGGAAGGGTTCGGGCTCTTCTTCCTGGAAACAAAGATGCGCAAAGCCAATTTCATGGCCCGCTCCCTTGATATTATGGATGATTTCAAAGGGCTTGACCGCCAGGGAGTCTATGATATCCTTCCTGTCCCGGAAGAGCTTGCAGAAAGGGAGGATTTGAAGGATCGTTACGTCAAACGTATTGCGCGTCTTCCTCTTGGAAAAGACCGCGTCCAGCAACTCACTGAAAGGACTCTTTCAGCGTTGTCAAAAGGTCCTGTGGACTTCGCCTTCCTTGATGTTCCCCGCCAAGCTGCTATTCTTAAAGAGAGAGGCGCGAGGGAAGAGATGGCAAAAGCGGGGAAAACCCTTGTGGAAAAAGCTCTCAGCCTGGCGGGAACATTCCGGGATCAGGGGATCGATGCGGAATGCTTTTCACCGGGTACCTACTTGAAGAGGATCACAGGGCTTCTTGAGACGATCTCCGGGGAAGCCGTGCGGGAAGATAGATGGAAAGTGGAGCAGAGAGCGGTGCTGGACCGGTTTTTAAGACCGGAGATGATCAGGCTGCTTTTAGATTATAAAGGAGAAAGGACATGAAAAAGCGGATCGGATTTGTCGGGACACGGTTTTCCGGACTGGACGGGGTCTCACTGGAAGCGGCCAAGTGGAGCCGGGTCCTTGAAGAGATGGGGCATAAGATCTTCTGGTTCGGGGGTGAACTGGATAAAGAGGAGGAGCAGAGCTACGTCTGTCCCGAAGCCCATTTTCAATCTCTTGATATCGATGATATCAACGGCTCCATCTCCAACACCTATCAGAGGAGCCCGCATACCACAGAAAAGATCCATGAGATTAAAAAAGTCATCAAAGAACACCTCTATAAGTTTATGGGCCGTTTTCATCCTGACCTGCTCATCGCAGAGAATTGCCTCAGCATCCCCATGAACATCCCTCTGGGTATGGCCCTGACAGAGATGATCGCTGAGACAGCCATTCCTGTCATCGGGCATCACCACGATTTTTTCTGGGAGCGGGACCGCTATCTTCATAATGCGGCAGGTGATTTCCTTGCTATGGCTTTTCCCCCTGACCTCCCCTCGGTAAAGCATGTGGTGATCAATACCATCGCTCAAAAAGAGCTGGCTGCCCGGAAGGGGATCTCCTCTGTGGTCATCCCCAATGTCCTGGATTTTTCCAGGGAGATCCCCGTGAACGGGACCGGGCGGGAAGCTTTTCGCCGGGATTTCGGTTTCGAGGAAGATGATATCATCTTCTTACAACCTACAAGGATCGTGGCCAGAAAAGGGATAGAGCATGCTGTGGAGCTGGTCAGACGCCTGAAAGACCCCCGTATCAAACTGGTTATCACACACTCCTCCTCGGACGAGGGGCTCGATTACTATAACCGGATCATCGACTTTGCAAAAAACCAGGGAATCACCATCTATTTTATCAATAATAAGCTCCATGACCCGAATCAGTACAGACAAGGGTGGGAACGGATCTACACCATCTGGGATGTCTATCCCTATGCCGATTTTATCACCTATCCCTCTTCTTTCGAGGGCTTCGGAAATGCTTTTCTGGAAGCTATCTATTTTAAGAAACCGATTCTGGTCAACAGGTATTCCATCTTTATCGCCGACATCGAGCCCAAAGGGTTCAGGACAGTGTCCATGGACGGATTCATCTCCGATGAAGTGGTGTCCCATGTGAAAAAAGTCCTGGAAGATGAGGAGTACCGGGGGATGATGGCCGACGTCAACTTCCGCCTGGGCAAAGCCCACTTCTCGTTCGATATCCTGAGGAGGGACCTGAAATCCATTCTTGCCTCATTTTTCGGAGTCAACGGTGTTTAAAGCGCTGATATGGGATGTTTACGGCACCCTTCTTTTAACCCCGGGAGGAGGGATCCCGCCTGAAGCGGACAAGAATACATTTTTAAAACGGGGTTTTTCTGTCCTGGGTAGCCTCATCGGGTTTTCTCCGCGGGAAGAGAATATCGGCTCCTACTTCAGCCTCATCTCAGAACAGCATGACGAAAGACGCCGTGAAAAGGGCCTCCGTTATCCCGAGGTCGATATCATCCGGCTCTGGAAAGATTTTTTCAGACGGGACTATGGCCTTGATGTCCCACTTTCCCTGATTAAAAAGGGAGCTCTTCTTTTCGAGAAGACGGTCAACCCCGTGGTTCCCGTGAAAGGGATAGGGCCTCTTCTACGGGAGCTTCACGGCAAAGGGATCCTCCTCGGGCTGGGATCCAATTCCCAGTTTTATACCCTTCACTTTCTTGAACAAGAGTATCCCGGGATCTTCCCGGCCCTCTTTCACCCGGGGTTACAGGCCCTCTCCTATGAGATCGGGGCCGGGAAACCCGACTCTCTCTTTTACGAGGTTCTTACAGGCTGTCTGAGACACGAGGGATTGAGCCCGGGCGAGTGTCTCTTTGTGGGAAACGATGAGGTGAACGATGTGGAGCTTCCGCGCCGTTACGGACTCAGGGCACTGCTCTTTACTCCCGGCGGGGGAGAGGGGATAAAGACGGTTGAGGAGCTTGCCCGCGCACTCCGCGGGATTTGAGTGTTGTCCGTATTTTTTTCTTGAATTCTCTCCGGGTTTGATTATACTCTGTCTGGTCCCGCAGCCCGGGTGGCGGAATTGGTAGACGCGCTAGATTCAGGATCTAGTGGGCAATACGCCTGTAGGGGTTCGAATCCCCTCCCGGGCATTTTTTTATCTTTGACAAAGGGAGGACCGGTCATGTTCGCAGCTCAATCAAAACGTGGACAGTCGTTCAACGATATCATTTTCATCAATAATGCCCAGGCCCGGGCCAGAAGCCGCATCGCCGGATCCGGGGCTGTGATCAACGGAACCATCGGAGCCCTTTTGGACGACAACGGTGAGATCGTCACGTTTCAGGCTGTGGACCGTATACACCGTGATCTGGATGTCCGGAGCCAGTCTCCTTACGCCCCTATGGGAGGATATCCGGCTTTTCTTGAAGCCGCTGAAGCATACTGTTTCGGAGAGAACCATCCCGGTCTTCCCATGAGGGGGGTCGCAGTCTCAGGGGGGTTGGCGGGGATCCACCATGCCATCCTCAATTATACCGAACCGGGAGATTTTATCCTCACCTCTGATTGGTTCTGGGGCCCCTATCAGGCCATTGCCGATGAGACAGGGCGAAAGCTCAAGACATTTCCGCTCCTTGCTTCAGGGGGGCCGGATTGGGCGCGTTTTGAGGAGACGATGAAAGAGCTGGCTTGTGAACAGGCCAATATCTTTCTTCTCATGAACACCCCTGCCCATAATCCCACAGGCTACTCGCTCAGCGATGAAGAGTTCGCTCACATGCTCTCTCTCTGCAATAGACTGGATCACCCGGTGGTCCTCTTTCTTGATGTGGCCTATATCGAGTATGCCGAAGCCGGAAGGAAGGATATTTTCAAACTTCTGAGCCGTTTGACTGACAAGGTCCTCACTCTGGTGGATTACAGCATATCCAAGGGTTTTGCAAAATACGGATTGCGCACGGCAGCTCTTTTTGCTCTCCATCGTGATGATGACGTTCTTGAAGAGTTTGTTCAGATCATGCTTCTCTCCAACCGGGGGACATACGGCAGTGTCTCCTCCACAGGACAGCTTCTTCTGGCGGGACTCTATCAGGAGAAGGATCTTTCAGCCCGATACAGAGAAGAGCTTGAGCAGTGGCGTATTGTGCTCACCCGAAGGGCGCAGGTTTTTTTTGAGACGATTCTCCCGGGCCTTGCCATGCCTTACCGCGACGGGTTTTTCGCAGCAGTGTCCAGCAGAGATCCCCGGCAGGTGTGTGAAAAGCTGAAAGAAGATGATATTTTCCTGGTTCCCCTGGGCAAGGGCATCCGGGTCGCCCTTTGCTCACTCTCCTGTGAACAGAGCCGCCGTGTGGCGGAAGCATTCAACACGCTGGCGGAAAAAGAGTGTCTGTAAAATGATTTCCGAGAAAGTTTGCCGTATTATCCGGCAGGCTCCCCGTCTTCCGGGGGTCTATCTTTTTAAAAATGCCGCAGGCGCAGTCCTTTACGTGGGGAAAGCTAAAAACCTCAATAACAGGCTTCGCTCCTACCTGAACGAAAAGGGGCTGGATTACCGCAAGCGGGTGATGATGCATCATGTGGAAGATGTGGAATATATTGTGGTGGCATCAGAATCAGATGCCTTTATCCTGGAAAACAACCTCATCAAGGAGAACCAGCCCCACTATAACGTTGATCTGAAAGACGGGAAGACCTATCCGTATATCAAAGTGACCAAAGAACCATTTCCCCTTATCGCCACCACGCGGACACTGAGGAAAGACGGGTCACGGTATTTCGGCCCCTATACATCCATCTCTTCGGTGAAATCACTGCTGTCACGCCTGAGAGCCGTCTTTCCCTACCGGCATTGCAGAAAAATGCCAAAACATGTCTGCCTCCAGTATCATCTGGGACGGTGCGGAGGCCCTTGCGAAGAGAGGATCACACAGCAAGAGTATCAAAAGAATATCGCATCCATCGTGGAGATCCTCAAGGGAAAGGGGAAAGACCTTTTCAGCCGTATCGAACGGGAGATGAGAGCTCATGCTCTCAAACTGGAGTTTGAGAAAGCGGCCCAATGCCGTGAACAGCTCACGGGATTGAAACAGCTCCTCTTCATGCCCGATATGGAGACTGCTGACGGGAAAAACTACGATGCTATGGCCCTCTCCTCCCTGGGGTCTCTCTACGCAGTCTACCTGCTTTCTATGAGAAACGGGAAGGTGGTTGAGCAGACCGGGGAAGTGTTTGAAAGCGGCGAGACACCAGAGCATCTCTTCGGGGCGTTTATCAGGCTCCATTACGGGGCGCAGCCTTCCATCCCGCCCCGGATCATTGTCAACAGCCTTTTTGAAGAGATCTCTTTGTTAGAGGAGGAGTTCACTCGGCGGGAGGGGACTGTCATCCGGATAAGAGAAGCCGCGGGAGAGGAAGAGTCCCGTCTTGTCGCCCGGTGTGAGGAGAACGCCCGGTTTCTTCTGAGGAAACATTTTCTCATGGATCCCGGAGCCTATTTCGATGATCTCGAAGAGCTTCTGCAGGTGAGTCCCATCCGCAGCCTGGATGCCTTTGATATCTCCAACTACGGAGGGGAGCAATTCACCGGGGGGTGTATAAGACTCACACGGACGGGGTTCGAAAAGTCCCTTTACAGGTCTTTTTCCCTTCAGGGAGAACATCCCGATGACTTCCGCATGATGGGAGAGATCGTTGAACGCCGTTACAAAAAAGGGACTCTTCCTGACCTTGTCCTCATCGACGGGGGAGCAATCCAGGTCCGTTTTGCTGTCCATGCCCTGACACGGGCCGGAGTATCCCTCCCTGTCATCGGGTTAGCCAAAGCCGAAGAGCGTGTGATCGATGAGACAGGCGCTGTTCTTCCTGCAGGCGAGCATGAGAAAGCCAGGCTTCTTCTTATGAAAGCCAGGGATGAGGTCCACCGGTTTACCATCAGCTACAACCGCAGAAAAAAACGCACCAAAAATTTGAGTAACCCTCTGACTGAGGTCCCGGGGCTGGGGAAGAGCAAGGCCGGCCTGGTCATGGATTTTTTCGGTAATCTCGACGGTGTACGGCAGGCAAAAGAGTCGGATTTGATGAAAGTCCCCGGGATAGGCCCGGCTCTGGCTAAAAAAATAAAAAAAACCTTAAAAACCCTTTGAAACTCTCATGATATCCGTTATAATACTATCGTGAACGGAAGCACGAAAGGAGGCGCCGTGGAGAGACAGATCCCCAGGCCGACATTGGAGCGGTTTCCAAAATACTATCAGGTAGCCAGCTCTTTTTTGAATAAATATGAAGAGCCCTACATCTCATCCGTCTATCTGGCAGAGTGTCTCAGCATGGACGATTCACAGGTGAGGCGCGATATGATGTATCTGGATATCGGAGGGAAACCCCGTGTGGGATACAATGCCGAAGAACTCCGTAATACCCTGGCGCACTATCTTGGTTATTTCAATCTGAATGAAGCTTTGCTGGTGGGGGCCGGCCATCTGGGGACAGCCATTGCCGAATACAGAGGGTTTGAAGATTACGGTTTGAAGATCATCGGCCTTTTCGACAATGATGAGTCCAGGATCGGAGAAAAGATCGGGAAGACCGTGATCCAGCCTGTATCAAGACTCAATTCGTTTGTCCCTAAACACAACATCAGGATCGGAATCATAACCACGCCGGCCTCAGCGGCCCAGTCCGTGGCGGAGCTGCTTGTATCTTCCGGGATCAAAGCTATCTGGAATTTTGCTCCCGCCCGCCTTCAGGTCCCCCAGGACATCTTTGTCCAGGATGAGAACCTTGCGGAGAGTTTCTCCTTTATCTCCCATTTTATGAAACAGTTCGAGCGGAAAAAGACGTCGAAGGTCATTGTCAAAAAGATTCAATAATCATCAGAATAATAGACTTCTTCAAGGATCAACCCGTCGGGAGCCAGTGTCTTCCCCACAGAGTGACGGTCTCCCGTATCAAAAGCTCTGACAATATCCTCTTCTCCGAGTTTGTCCTGCCCGAGATAGAGAAGAGTCCCCATGATGATCCGGATCATATTGTAAAGAAAGCGGTTGCCTTTGATATGAAAGGTATAGACACCCGGAGCCTGTTCAAGGACAAAGGAGCGGATGTGACAGACCGGAGATTTTTCAGGGTCCCGGCTGGCCATATTCCGAAAGGCTGAAAAGTCTTTCTCCCCGGTAAAGAGAGGAAGAGCGTCTTCCATGCGCGCAAAATCAGCCGGATGGGGAAGACGATAAGCATACCGGTTTTTCAGAGGGTCGTCAGGGTAGATAAAGGAATAGGAGTAGTGTTTTCCGAACGCCGAGAAGATGGGATGAAACGACCTGTCTGAATAATCCAGTTCCAGAACTCTGATATCCCGCGGGAGGAAAGTATTAGCTCCCCTGAGCACGTTCAGCGGGGTGATATCCTTGTGTGCCCTGAAATGGATGACCTGCCCCCGCGCATGGACTCCGGAATCAGTCCGGCTGGCTCCCTGGACTTTGACCCGGTCTGTATCAAAGATCCCGCTGAAGGCCTCTTCCACCATGCCCTGTACCGTTGTGATTCCCCGGCGCTGGAGCTGCCATCCCTTATAGGCCGTCCCGTCATAAGCGACTTTCCCTCTGTAATAGGTGTACATCTTAACCTCCCGCCTAATGGTACTGCAACTTCTTTTTTTTGAAAAGCGAAATCATTCTTTGACACCGTCTTCCTGTTTCTGTAAAATATGAATAGTGAAGAAGTGAAAAGGAGGTTTTATGAAACAGATGATGATCATGGGGTTGCTTCTCACAGACCGTGTGAGTGAAGCCACCAAGGTTCAGGAGATCCTGACAAAGTACGGATGCTCCATAAAGACCCGGTTGGGGATGCACGAAGTCTCAAAAGATTATTGTGACAAAAAGGGATTTGTCATCCTTGAGCTTGTGGGGGAGAAGAAAGAGTGGGATGCTCTTGAAAAGGAGCTGTGTCAGGTGCAGGGGATCCAGGTCAAGACCATGTTTTTCGAATATTGACAGAAGGGGGCCCGCGCCCCCTTTTTTCTTTTTATCTTCTCTCTTTATCGTCTCCGAGACAAAAGGACCAGGCGAAGCAGGTTCATGAGCGCAGCCAGCGCCGCAGCCAGATATGTGAGAGCGGCTGCCTTGAGGACTTTTTTCGCTCCGGTCAATTCTTCAGGGGAAAGATAGGATCGTTTTTTCAGGACGCGAAGGGCCATGTAAGACGCGTCGAACTCTACAGGAAGAGTAATAACGGTGAAAAAGACCGCTGCTGCGTAGAGGACGATACCGATATTGACCAGAGGCGGAAACTGGAAAATAAAACCGAAGAGGACCAGAGGGATGGCCAGGTTGGATCCGGAGGTGCTTACAGGAACCAGGGCGTTTCTTATCTTCAGCGGGAAGTAATCCCGGGCATCCTGGACAGCATGGCCGCATTCATGGGCTGCCACGGCGATGGCGGCGATGCTGGATTGTCCGTACACAGCATCGGAAAGCCTCAGGACTTTATGACGGGGGTCGTAATGGTCTGTGAGCCGGCCCGAGACACGCTCTACCGGAACATCCACCTCGGTCCTGAGAAGGATATCGCGGGCTACGGCATCAGCTGTCATGTTTTGAGAGGAACGGATCCCGGCGTAGCGGGCAAATGTTGACTTGACTTTGAACTGCGCATAGAGGGAGAGAAGAACCGCAGGGACAAGCAGGATCATGGTCCAGTCATAAAAGTAGTACATAATATCACTCCTTTGAAGAAGATGGGGGCTCTAAGAGATCCGGTATCCCCTCATTCTGCAGGATGAGGAGACCAAGACGCTCCCGTGAGATTCCCTCGTTAATCTTATAGGTGAAAAGAGGCCGGCCGTCAACAACAGAAGAATCAAAACAGTAAAAAGCGATGGAGGGGTTGTCACGCGCCTCTTCAGCCAGCTCGATGAGATGTGAAGAGAGAATAAAGAGGTTCTGCCCCCAAAGGGTGAATTTGCGGATCACCAGACGGGAGGCATCATAAGCATCCTTGACATTGGTTCCTTTGAAAAGCTCGTCGAAGATGAAAAGGATGCGGTGGGTTTGCTGGAGAAGCCTGCCCGCCTCTTTGACCCGGTGGACTTCGCTGAAAAAATAGCTGTATCCCTTGCGGATATTGTCTTCAGTATTGATGCTGGTAAAGAGCCCCTGGAAGAGTTCCATACGGCACTCTCCTGCAAAGACCGGGAATCCGGCGCGCCCTAAAAGGACGCTGATCCCCAGAGCCTTCAGAAAGGTTGTCTTTCCTGCCATATTGGGCCCGGTGAGAAAGAGAAAGGAGCCGGGGGTCTGAAAATCCTGGGTGACAGGATGGGAAAGAAAGGGATGATAGAGCCCCCGCACGGAAAAAAAGGGCTTGCCCGACTCGAGGATCTCGGGGAAGCACATGTTGTGCCGCTTCATGGCAGTTCCTACAGAAAAGAAGGCGTCGAGAAGCGCAAAAGAGTCTGTCAAAGAGTCGATATAAAACCCTCCTCTGGTCCTGAGCCACCAGTCGGCAGCCAGAAGGCG
>Ga0068713_1001808_pt1 | contig 25394 bp, 22 predicted proteins | sample MTBAKSrepl2MetaG_FD_62223 | JGI IMG/M metagenome (GOLD analysis project Ga0068713, IMG submission 62223) | Enrichment culture microbial communities om Arthur Kill intertidal strait, New Jersey, USA, that are MTBE-degrading - MTBE-AKS2 (Arthur... | ecosystem: Environmental > Aquatic > Marine >...
CAGGGATACGCATAAGCATTTTTATAAACGCATCACTCTTTATCTGAACCTGATTCAAAAGTTGGAGAACGGGGAATCGGCTCATAAGGAAAAAGAAGCTTTGAAAGACATGGAGCCGTACACCACCGGGCTCTACGGGGAGGGAGTGGTCTGATGTTTCGGGAAAAACCTCACGGATCTGATCTCTCACTGGAGGTCACAGCTCTCACAAGAGAGGCTCTTTTTCAGGAAGCAGCCCGTGGCATGGCCTTTATGACAGGGGCCTATTACGGAACCCGCACTGGAGAAGAGGAGACGGCGGCTTTCCATGGGGAATCCGATGAAGAGCTTCTTGTCCTCTTCCTGGAAGAGATACTCTATCGCCAGTCACAGGACGGAAAGGCCCGGCTTCCTGTCTCCCTTCATTGGAAAAAGGGCGCTGTTGAAGCGGCGTTCGCTCTTTTCACTCCCTTTCTGTCCGGTTCCCGCCTTGCCGTGAAGGGCGTAACCTGGCATGGGCTTTGCGTTGTCTCAAAAGGGGATTTCTGGACGGGATCACTTCTTTTTGATCTGTGATCCCTTGAAAAATGAAACACTTGAAATATAATAGTCAGAGAGAGGGAACCTTATGAAAAATATGGTTATTTTATTAGCCGTTTCTCTGATCCTGTTGGCGGGATGCTGGGATTCATCAGATCAGCCCTACCAGGTATGGGTGGAAGACTGGTATACCACAGTAGAACAGATCTCCGGAGAGTTGTACAGAGGATATGTCTGGCTTCACCTCTCAGGAGAGACGGATGCAGCCGCCTTTTCTGTTATGACATATGAAGGAGGCGTGGAGCAGGAGTATTTTGTTCCTCTTCATGACAACGAATTCTCCATCGATCTGGTGATCAGCACGGTTTACGATGCCGGATCTGTCTCTCCGAGAAGCTATTCAACGGAGCTCCGTTTTTATTCAGGGACGGAGTGCAGAGTGGAGTATCTTCAAAGCCCCACCCTCTCCTTTGCGATCCCCTGAAAGGACACCCTCCTTCTTTTTCCCTTTTCAAAAAGAGATAAGACGTTATAATCCCATATCAAGTTATTATGGTTCTGAAAGGAGAGTGACATATGGAAGATGAAAAGAAAGAAGCGCGGAATTTTATTGAAGCAGCCATTGATGATGACCTGGCCCGGGGAAAAGTCCAGCAGATCATCACACGCTTTCCTCCGGAACCCAACGGATATCTCCATATCGGCCATGCCAAATCCATCTGCCTGAATTTCGGTATTGCAAAAAAATACGGCGGGCGCTGCCATCTTCGGTTTGATGACACCAATCCCGAAAAAGAAGAGCAGGAATATATCGATGCTATCACAAAAGATGTCAAGTGGCTGGGATTCGACTGGGGAGAGCATCTCTATTATGCCTCGGATTATTATGATGATTTTTATAAGTATGCCGAAGAGCTCATTGAGAAGGGCCTGGCTTACGTGGATGACCTGAGCGCTGAAGAGATCAGGGAATACAGGGGGACATTGACTGAGGCCGGCAAAGAAAGCCCCTGGCGGAACAGGGCTCCGGAAGAGAGTATGGCCCTCTTCAGGCGCATGAAAGCCGGTGAGTTTAAGGACGGAGAAAAAGTCCTCCGGGCCAGGATCGATATGGCATCACCCAACATCAACATGAGAGATCCGGTTATCTACAGGATTAAGCATGCCTCCCATCCCAGGACAAAAGAGGCCTGGTGCATCTACCCCATGTATGATTTTGCCCATTGTATATCCGATGCCATAGAGGGGATCACTCATTCAGTCTGTACATTGGAATTCGAAGACCATCGCCCTCTCTATGACTGGTTTCTGGATCATATCTCTATTGAGAACCATCCTCGTCAGATCGAGTTTGCACGGCTGAATGTGACCCGGACAGTGATGAGTAAACGAAAACTGCTCTCCTTTGTCTCAGAAGGAATCGTCCGGGGCTGGGATGACCCCCGTATGCCCACCATTGCCGGTTTAAGGCGCAGGGGTTTTACCCCGGAGTCCATGAGAGCCTTTGCAGAGGCGGTTGGGGTAGCCAAGGCCAACAGTGTTGTGGATTCAGCCATGCTGGATTATTTTGTGCGCGACGACCTGAACAGGAGAGCGCCCCGGGTGATGGCTGTTCTGAGGCCTGTCAAAATCGTCATCGATAATTATCCTGAAGACCGGGTAGAATGGATGGATGCGGAGAATAATCCTAATGATCCTGAGTCCGGGACTCGTAAGATACCGTTCAGCCGCGAGATCTATATTGAACAGGATGATTTCATGGAAGATCCTCCGAAAAAATACTTCAGGCTCTCTCCCGGACGTGAGGTGCGCCTGAAACATGCCTACTACATCACGTGTACGCACGTGGAGAAAGGGGAAGACGGGTCTGTACGGGAGATCCACTGCAACTATGACCCCGAATCACGGGGAGGGTGGACTCCGGATGAGCGTAAAGTCAGGGGGACGCTCCACTGGGTCTCCGCTGCTCATGGAGCCCGGGCAGAAGTCCGCCTTTACGAGCCGCTGATCAACGACGGTGAAGGGGATTTTTCCCAGCTTATCAACAGGGATTCTTTGGAGATCCTGGATGATGCCGTGATCGAACCGGGCCTTCTGGGCACCGTAAGCGGCTGCCATTTTCAGTTCCTCAGGCTGGGATATTTTTTCACTGATCCTGATTCCACACCTGAAAAACCTGTCTTCAACCGTGTGGTGGGATTGAAGGACACCTGGGCAAAGGTATCACAATAAAAAAGGGGGCTTTTCAGCCCCCTTTTCACGTTGACATAGGATAAAGTCCCTTTATTCAGAATTCAGATCTCTTTATGCCAGATGTTCATGCTTTCAAATCCTCCGGAGATCTGAGTGCTTTTGATAAGGCGGCCGCCGTACTGGTAACCGTTTCTGGCAAAAGCGATGTTCATACCGAAAGATTCAGCCCGGGCAATGGTATAGGCTGTGGAATATCCGTTGGCCTTGATCTCCTTTTCCATGTGGTTCAGGAGGACCCCGGCGATCCCCAGGCCCCTGTGTTCGGGATGAGTGGCAAAATCAGTCATCTCCGAACTTTTGTTGGACGGGTCGATCTCTGCTGAAGAGACTCCAACGAGCCGGCCCTCTTTCCAAGCTCCGAAATAGATATTGGATGTTTCCATGGTCTTCTGGATATAGGCGGGTTTATTCACCGGGAAAGGATAGCTTTTAAAGACATGAGAGAGAAGTTCTGCGATATCCTTGCTGTCTTCCGGGACACACTTCCTGAACTCGAAACCCTCGACAGCATCAGGAGCGGGATCCGCACTCTTTTCCAAAGCGGTCTCCAGTATACGGTTGAGTTTACTCATACTTGGTTCCATGGCCCGTTCCGACTTCAGGCACATGGTCATAAAAAAGAGGTCTTCCCCTGAATTGAAAAAATGGGGGATATGAGCTTCCTCCCTGAATTTCCTCATGGAAAAGTGTTCTTTCACGCTTGCCGGAGTCTTGACGATGATCTTTCCGTAGGAATTTTTTTTGGCCAGCCTCTTGATGTCATTGATAAGCTCCTGAACCTGTTCTGTATCGACTTTCAGGACATAGACACGGTCATTGACCGTCCCGTGCTGAACCAGTGAACCGTGTAATATTTCAATTTTGTCTGCCATGATCCCTCCTTGTATAGCGTTCGTTGGATTGCGGGGTCAGAGAGTAGGTCTTGTCATAGTCTGAGAGGAGTTTTTCGATCCCCACAGCATCCACCTCCTGCCCCTCTTCAAGGTTAAGCTGCAGGTCGCATTCATCGCAATTCCGGTCGCAGAAAATAGGTTCGTAACTGTCAGGTTCCTTATAGGTCGTGATGACTCCTTCGTAATTCCTCAAGACGACTTTATTAGTGGACCAGGTCAGGACATAATTGGGCATCACAGGAATCTTGCCGCCTCCCCCGGGAGCATCCACCACATAGGTGGGAACCGCAAAGCCTGAAGTATGGCCGATGAGGCTTTCCAGGATCTCCAGCCCTTTTCCCACAGGGGTCCTGAAATGGTTGAGCCCTTCTGACATATCGCACTGATAAAGGTAGTAGGGGCGGACTCTGTTGGCCACCAGCTTGTGGACGAGGCGTTTCATGATCTTGGGGCAATCGTTGACTCCTGCAAGAAGGACGGATTGATTCCCCAGGGGGATGCCGGCATCCGCCAGCTTAGCCAGGGCTGTCTTTGAAGCCGGTGTGATCTCACGGGGATGGTTGAAGTGGGTATTGAACCACAGGGGCTGATGCTTTTTCAGCATGGCCACGGTCTCGTCAGTGATCCTGTAAGGGAGCACCACAGGAGTCCGGGAGCCGATACGGACCACTTCCACATGTTCAATGGCATCCAGTTCCGAGAGGATCCAGTCCAGATAATCATCATTGAGAAGCAGAGGGTCTCCTCCGGAAAGGAGGACATCGCGGACCACAGGGGTCTTCCGGATATAATCCAGGCCCTTCTCGATGGTCGCTTTGTCGGGGATGTGATCCACATCCCCCACTTTTCGTTTCCGTGTACAATGACGGCAATACATGGAACATTTATTGCTGATGAGAAAAAGGACACGGTCGGGATAACGGTGAGTGATTCCTTCCACAGGGCTGTCCTTGTCTTCATGCAAAGGGTCTCGCATATCCCATTTGCTGATGATGAGCTCTCTGGGATCGGGAACGGCCTGTTTAAAGACAGGGTCGTTCTTGTAATCCTCCCGGTTGATAAGTGAGAGGTAATAGGGAGTGGCGGAAAAAGGGAACTTCTTCATGGTCTCGGCCATGGCCCCCCTCTCCTCCTTTGAGAGTTTAATATCCAGCACTTTCTCCAGGGTGTCGATATCCCGGACAGAGTGTTTCAGCTGCCACCTCCAGTCTCTCCACTGGTTGAGCTCTCCGTTCATATCTAAACGTTTGGCAATATTTTTCTGTTCATCGGTCAAGGGATGCATAACAACCTCCTCGGTCTGATTTAGGTCACATTTCCGTATATGATTCAGCGAATTAGTGGAAAAAATCAAATTTTTGTTCAGATAATTTTTGCATGAGATAATTTTAACAAAATTTGCTGAAATTGTCAAGATTTTGTTTTTTTATATTTTATTTCGCTCTTATTCCAACAGTTATTATGTAAAATAAGTGGTTTTTGTAACTTTTTTCCGATATTATCTCATTTAACATTCTTTTTTTATATATTGAAAGAGAAGGCCCGGGTCATGTATAATAGAGTAAAGGAAGGAGGAGGAGTGAAAATCCTTTTTGTCTATGAATCAGTGCATCATGGGAACACAGAAAAGATCGTCCATGCCATGTCCGGAGAATGCGGCGGAGCTGTCCTCAAAGCCCGTGAGTTCCATCCCTCTTTGAGCGGGGATTATGAGTGTATGGGGTTCGGGTCAGGCATCTTTTTCGGGAAATTTCACTCAGCTGTGGAAAGAGCCGTGGGTCTTCTTCCTCCCGGAGAAGGACGTCCCGTTTTCGTCTTCTCCACATCCGGCCGGGGGATAAAACGGTATAACAGGCGTCTGACGGCTTCCCTTGAAGAAAAGGGGTATCATCTTCTCGGTGATTTCTCCTGTAAGGGTTATGATACTTACGGGCCTCTCAAGTGGCTGGGCGGAATCGCCAGGGGGCGCCCGGGTGAGCAGGAGATAAGCCTGGCCCGACAGTTTATCAGGATGGTCATGGGGCGCAGGATCCTCTGAACATCCCCGGGCTTCCGGATCCTGCTGTATCAAGGGACTCGGCATGGATCAGAAACCGGCCGACGCCGGAGTCCGGAGAACTCTGGAAAATGAGAGCATTTGCGGTTATAATCAAGTATGTCTCCTCGATTTAACAGGCTCTCCCCGGGATGTATCGAAATCCCCGTAACTGAAGACTCCAGGATGCATGTTCCGGCACGTGTCTATGCCGATGAAGTTCTAGCCGTGCCACTCCTGTCTGACCGGTCACTGGAACAGCTCATGAATGTCGCCATGCTTCCCCATATCATCGGGGCAGCTCTGGGTATGCCTGATATTCATCAGGGTTACGGATTTCCCATTGGTGGGGTCGCTGCTTTCAGCATGGAGGAGGGAGGGCTGATCTCTCCCGGAGGAGTGGGCTATGATATCAATTGCGGAGTCCGGCTGCTTACCGGTTCCTCCTGTGCAGACATTCCCCGTGACTCTCTGGAAAGGATCATCTCCCGTCTTGCTGTCTCCTGCCCGCGCGGGGGCGGAAAAGGAGCCATCAAGAGTTTCTGTGAAAAGAGTTTTCGTCGCCTCTTATCCCTCGGGGCAGAAGCCGCTGTGGAAGAGGGGTTCGGGACAGTGGAAGACCTCGGGCATTGTGAAGACGGCGGACGGCTCCCAGCCGGGGAAGAGGCTGTAAGCCTCAGGGCCATGGAACGCGGGCGTGCGGAGGCGGGAAGCCTTGGCGGAGGGAACCATTTTTTGGAGATGGGAAGGATATCCGCCCTTTACGATGAGGAGACGGCCCGTGCATGGGGGCTCTTCCCTGGCCAGATTACTCTCATGATCCATTGCGGATCCCGCGGGCTGGGCCACCAGGTGTGCAGTGAGTATGTCCGTCTTTTTCAACAGGCGAAGGGTCCCTGCCCCGACCGGGAACTGGCCTGGGCTTCTGCAGAATCTCCTCAGGGGAAGCGCTATATCGCCGCCATGAATGCCGCGGCCAACTTTGCATATGCCAACAGGCATATCCTCGGCGCTGTTCTTTCGCAAATCCTGTCTGAAACTCTCTGGAAGGAGATCCGCCTTGATTGTGACTTCCGGCTGCTCTACGATATAACCCATAATATGGCCCGGGAGGAAGTCCATACCGTATCAGGAAGAGAACTTTCCTGTATGGTCCATAGAAAAGGGGCTACCCGTGCATTTCCGGCGTCAAGGATGAAGGGGACTCCCTTTGAAAAGACGGGCCATCCGGTCTTCATCCCCGGATCCATGGGAAGTTCTTCCTATATCCTCAGAGGAACGGAAAAGGCGCTTGGGGAGGCATTCGGAAGTTCCTGCCACGGAGCGGGCCGGGTTCTGTCGCGCAGAGAGGCTGTTCGGAGAGTCGATCCTTTAACCCTTGTGGCGAGACTGGCTCGTGAGGGTATCATCGTTAAGGGAAGTGATTCCCGCGGACTGGCGGAAGAAGCTCCTCAGGCCTACAAGGATGTCTCCCGGGTGACAGCTCTCCTGGAACAAGAGGGGCTGGCTGTGATCGTGGCCAGGCTGGAACCCCTGGGAGTGGTCAAAGGATAAGCCCCTAGCGCTCATGGATCACTTTGGCTTTGTTCCTCCTCTGATACTGGGAGAGGAACAGGCCGGATATGATAATCGCCATCCCCAGGAGTTTTCGGTCTGAGAAGGCTTCTCCCAGAAGAAAATAGGCAGAGACGGCTGTGATGATGGGAATGATGTTTGTGAAGATATTCGTCTTGCTGATTCCGATTTCCCGGATGGAGATGGTGACCAGGATGAAAGCCAGGGAAGAGCCGAAGAGAGCCAGCATGACCAGGTTCAGCAGGACATGAAGAGGCGGAGAAGCCGAAAGAGTCGCTTTCCATTCAAAGAGAGCCATAAAGGGAAGAAAATAGAGGCCGCCTATCATATTCTGAACCCGGACGATGGTGAGGGGGCGATAGCGGTGAGAAAGGCGTTTGGCCACGATGCTGTAACCGATTCCCGACAGAACAGCGAAGAGAAGGAGTAGGAGGCCCCTGGGAGAGGCTTCCAGGCGGGCATCACCTGTTGTCGTGAAGATGGCCAGACCGAAAAATGAGACGGCGAGCCCGATGATGTTCACCGGAGAAAGGCGTTCCTTGTAAAAGAGATAGGCAAAGAGGGGCGAGATCACCGGGATCAGGGCGATCATGATGGATGCCAGTGTCGAGGAGACAAGAAGCAGGCCGAAACTCTCTCCTATGAAATAGCAGAAAGGCTCCAGGAAAGCCAGCAGAAAGAAGAAGGGCCAGTCTTTTCGCTGGATCTTCTCGCTTCGGTTTGACAGGCGGGCGTAAAGAGTCAGCAGAGCCGAAGAGATCAGAAGGCGGAGAAGAAGTGTGGTGAAAGGGCCGTAGTATTCAAAGACGATCTTTGTCCAGACAAATGATATCCCCCAGAAGAACATGGCACCCAGAGTCCCCAGATATACGGCAAAACGTTGATACAGTCTTTTCATGCGGTCTCCTTTGAGGGATTTTAGGCAAGGATCGGCAAAGGTCAACTGAAAACGTCTTTTTTCATTGAACGGGTTCTTTTTTGTGATACATTTGACTATGTTTTTCAAAAGAAGGGGGAGATGATGGAAAAAAAGGGAAAAGCCAATGTGGTTCCCGGAGAGGTGAAAAACGCTGGAGACCTGCTGAAATTTTTAAAGAACCGTCCCGAGATCCGTTTTGTCTCCCTGGTGGGTGTGGATTTTCTCGGAAATGATACCGATGAGAGGATCCCCGTCTCCTATTTTCTTGATCATGTCCACGAGATCATGGACGGCGGAGTCCAGACAGACGGGTCATCGGTGAACCTTCCCGGAATCGCCACCCTGAATGACGCCAAGATCGATTTTATTGTGGATGCCGCCGGAGAATGGTTTGTGGATGAGAACAGGGAGTATCCCCTGGGTAGCGGGGAATATCTCTCCACATTACGGATTCCCGCCTTTTTCAAACACGGGACTGAAACATACTGTTCGCGTTCACTCCTCAAGGAGACAGCCGCTTTCGCCCAGGGACGGATCTGTGAGATCCTTCAGAGCGATCCGCTCTTTGAGGAAGAATGGGGCTTTCCTGTGAGTGAGATGGAAGATGCTTACCTGACTTTGGGGACAGAGCTGGAGTTCTGGGTGAGGACCCCGGCAGAACATGTCTCCCTCCAGGAGCTCTCTATGAGCCAGATGCTCAAGGAGAGTTATTGGAAAAGGACCAAAGGCCAGGTGAGACGCGCCCTGGAAGAGACTCTTCTGGTTCTTGAGGATTACGGATACCATGTGGAGATGGGCCATAAAGAAGTGGGCGGGGTCAAAGCGAAACTCTCTCCCGACGGTTCCTTCCACGGGGTCATGGAGCAGCTGGAGATCGACTGGCGTTATGACCATCCTCTGGCTGCTGCTGACAAGGAGCTGTATGCACGTATCCTCATCAAAGAGGTCTTTCGGAAGAACGGCCTGGAAGTGACTTTTGACGCGAAACCCCTACGCGGAATTGCCGGCAGCGGTGAACATATGCATTTCGGCATGGGGATCGTCACTCGCAGCGGCCGCAAGATCAACCTCTTCTCCTCCCAGTCAGAGGATTCTTTTCTTTCCCGGATGGGTTACGGAGCTCTCATGGGGCTTTTAAAACACTGGCCCCTGGTCAATCCCTTTGTGACTCATTCCATCGATGCCCTGAACCGGCTGAAGCCGGGTTTTGAAGCTCCGGTCTCCATCGTGGCTTCTCTGGGGAGATCACCCCGGTCCCCCAGCCGAAACCGGACAGTCCTGGCGGGACTTATCCGCTCAGACAACCCTCTTTCCACTCGTTTTGAACTGCGGGCTCCCCACCCTCATACCAACACTTATCTTGCAGCTGGAGCTGTCTATCTGGTTATGCTGGACGGAATGGCCTATGCGGTGTCCCGAAACAGAGAAGAGCTTCATAAAGAGCTCACAAAAAAATACGGAGAGACTTCAGCCTACCTGGAGCAGTACAGAGAGTATGTCTCCGAAGAGAATATTTTTTCATCTCTGACTCATGAAGAGAGGGAGCGTCTCTACGGAAAGACTCCGGAGACAGTATGGGAGATCCTGGAAGCCTTCCGGGGAGCTGACCGCTCCCCCCTGGAGCATACTCCATTCCGTGAAGAGATCATCGATTCAGCTCTCAGGGCTTCACTGAACAAGTGGGTGGTGGAGATCCGGGAGAAGACTCTTCCCGGAGTAAGGCAGGCTCTCTCGTCCTGTCAAAGACGGCCGGAACACGAAGAGAGCCGTGATACGCGTTTATGGAAAGATTTTGAAGCAAAGAGAAGGCACATGCTCAAAGACCGCCGATCTGCTCTCAGTATGGCATCCGAGATCGAACTCTCCCTGGACCGGAAAGAGTACCGGGATGCCGGAAGGCTCATGTCGTCTTTTATGGCCCTTTATGAGGAGGCAGAGGAGATCTACCGGCTCTACGTCAAAAATACACTGGTATGAGCAGGGGGCGCCCGGGTGAGGTGCGCCCCTGTATATTCATGACGCCGACCTTGAAATCGTCTGAAAAGTGTGGTATTTTCTATATGATACACCGAAGCGGTAAAGGAGCATCCTATGTGTGGAATAGTCGGGTATACAGGCAGCAAAAATGCCGTTCCCATTCTTCTTGACGGATTGAAGCGATTGGAATACAGAGGGTATGACTCAGCGGGGATCGCTATTCTGGGACAAAATGATATTATCATTGATAAAGTGGCCGGAAAAGTGGAAATGCTCAGCCGTAAGATCGAGAAAAAACATTACAATTCCGGAACAGGGATCGCCCATACACGCTGGGCGACACACGGCGCTCCAAACGATATCAATGCCCATCCTCATCTGGACTGCAGTGGGAAACTGGCTGTGGTCCACAATGGAGTCATCGAGAATTACCGGTCACTAAAGATCTATCTTGAAAAAAAGGGACATCAGTTTTATACCGAAACGGATACAGAAGTCCTGGCTCATCTCTTTGAGGAGTATTATAAAGGGGACCTCTTTGAGGCCGTGCGTGAAGCCCTTCTCAATGTGGAAGGGACTTACGGCATCGCTGTGATCGAAAAGGATAATCCCGGCCGGATCATCGCAGCACGTCTGGGGAGCCCCCTTGTGGTAGCCAAGGGAGAAGCCGGCGAGTATTTTGTCGCCAGTGATGTGGCCGCTATCGTCCGGTTCACAAAAGATGTTATCTTTCTTGAAGAAGGGGAGATCGTCGCTGTGGATTCCCGTGAAGGAATCAAGCTTGCCGATATTAAAGACAACAGGAAAAAAAAGGTGGAAGTCCATACCATCGATATGGATCTTACAGAGATCGAAAAGAACGGCTACTCCCATTTCATGCTGAAAGAGATCCATGAGCAGTCCAGCACCATCCTCAATGCCATCCGCGGGCGGCTGGATGCGGAAAACGGAGATGCCATCCTCCAGGGGCTGGCGGATTACAAGGATTTTTTCCGCGGCGTGAACCGTATCATCCTCACGGCCTGCGGCACATCATGGCATGCTGCTCTTATCGGTGAGTATCTCATCGAAAATATTGCCGGGATCCCTGTTGAGGTGGAGTACGCCAGTGAGTTCAGGTATCGCAATCCCATTATCGAGGAGAAGACTGCACTTTTTGTGATCTCTCAGTCAGGAGAGACCGCCGATACACTGGCTGCGCTCCGTGAAGCGAAACGGAAAGGCGCCCGTGTCTTCGGGATCTGCAATGTGGTGGGGTCCACCATCGCACGGGAGACCGATGCGGGGGTCTATATCCATGCTGGCCCGGAGATAGGTGTCGCGTCGACTAAAGCGTTTACATCACAGGTCATGGTCCTGGTTCTCATCGCCCTCTACCTGGGACGGCGGCGTGACTATTCTCTGAGCCAGGGGAAGAGTATGGTCCGTGAGATCCAGTCTCTCCCGGAAAAGATCACCGAACTCCTCCAACATGAAGAGGATGTGAAAAAGGTGGCCGCGTATTTTAAGAAAGCGGAAAACGCTCTTTTTCTCGGACGTCATATAAACTATCCCGTGGCTCTTGAAGGGGCTCTTAAACTCAAAGAGATCTCCTACATCCATGCTGAAGGGTACCCTGCCGCAGAGATGAAACACGGGCCCATCGCCCTCATTGACGAGAACATGCCTTGTGTGGTCCTGGCTAATGACGATGACATCATGTATGAAAAGGTCATTACGAATATCCAGGAAGTTAAAGCCCGCAACGGAAAGGTCGTGGCCATTGCGACAAAAGGAAATAAAAAGATAAGGGAACTGGTGGATGATGTACTTTATGTGCCCTTCACAGTTCAAGCGCTGACTCCCATCATCAATACCATCCCTTTACAGCTGCTGGCCTATTTTACAGCGGTGGAACGGGGCTGTGATGTGGATCAGCCACGCAATCTGGCAAAGAGTGTGACGGTGGAATAAATAAAGGAGGTAGGCCTTGGGCGTAAATGTCAGCGAAAAAGTCTTTGAAAAGTTCGGAAGCGAGTACATGAAAGGGGATATCGTCTTTTATGAGGGGGAAAAAGGCGAGACCATGTACATCATCTTCAAAGGAAAAGTCAAGATCACAAAAAAATCCCGTGATGTGGAAACGACACTGGCTGTCCTTTCAGACGGGGATTTCTTCGGGGAGATGTCTATCATCGATGATTATCCCAGAAGCGCAACAGCTATCGTCGAAGAGGACCATACCAAACTCATCGTCATCGACCGGGAAGTCTTTGAATCCCAGATACAGACCAACCCCAAGATCATCATGCAGATCCTAAAAAAGATGAGTACACGGATCCGCGATACAGACAAACAGATTGAAAACCTCATGCTCCAGGACATCGTCTCCCGGATTGTGGGAACGCTTAAAATGATCATTTCTAAGGCTCCCAAAGACGATGAGGGGTATGTTTTCGACTACAGCGAGCTGCAGAAGGATATCTCTTCGCGGCTGGCCCTCCCCATAGGAAAGGTCATGGAAGTTCTGGAGATGCTGGTCCGCAGCCGGATCGCTGTGTCGGGAGATGGGAAATATATCATCCGTGAAGGAGAAGACCTCGGTAAATTTATGGAATATCTGGAATTGAAGGAACGCTATACCGGGGCCTGACAGATGGAACGCTACAGGACAACGATCCTCTCTCTGGCCCTGGCTCTTCTGATCATCGTATCAGCTCTCCTGTTTCCGGCTTTGTGGGACCGTGTGGAAGTTATCTTTCATGATCTCCGTGCCCGTCTCTTTATCCGGGAGACAGGGCGGGAAAAGATGGAGGGCGTGGATATTACCATGGAGCAGATGGATTCCCTGCTCTCTACATTTGTCTTTATCGATATCGATGACACTTCTCTGCAGGAGTACGGGCGATGGCCCTGGAACAGAGAGGTCATGGCCCGCTTTATCAGAAAGATCGGCGAGATGAATCCCAAGCTGGTTTTCATCGATATCTACTATCCGGAGAGATCTCCCGAAGACCGGATCCTGGATAGTGCAGCCGAAGAAGCCGGGAATGTGGGTTTTGTCTACAATTTTCTCATGAAAGGAAGTTCCGAAGGCTATACCGTGGATCCCGTGACCCTGGCAAATATCAGGCGATGGGCTGTCCCCGTCGACGTATCTCCGAATATTCAGGGAGTCAGCCGCATCCTGCCCACCGTCTCTCCCATATCTGACCACGCTTTTCTTGGCCACGACTGGATGATGGCCGATGAAGATAATGTCTTCCGTAAGGTCACTGAATATGTCATCCTCGACGGTTATCTCTATCCCTCACTTCCCGTCATCCTCTATATGCAGTATAAGGGAATTCCAATGGAAAGGCTTCATCTCGAGGGAAAGGACCTTGCGGTGGGGGACAGAGTCATCCCTCTGGATGATTCGGGCCGCCGGCTGGTGGATTACTATAGCTCCTATCGGGGCTATGACCGGTTCCGTCACATCTCTTTTGCCCACATTATGAGCGGGCATGCTCAGATCGACCTCACAAACAAGATCGCCTTTGTGGGGATGACTGCACGTGGCCTGGCTTCAGCAGCCAAGGATATCAAGATGACCCCTGTGGGAGAGATGCCCGGAATGGAATATCTGGCCAATGCGACTCTCAATATCTTTGAAGGCCGCTTTATCAGGAGTGTCCCTGCATGGGTCAATGCTATCGTCATCCTGGCCATCGCCCTTCTTCTTTCACTCTTTTCACGTGTCAGCCGGGGCTGGCTGAATATCCTCCTCGCCGGATTGCTTTTCGGCGCTTTTTTCGCCGCGGGGTTTATCCTTTACAGACATTCGCTCTATATCCGTATGGCGGAACCTCTTTCAGCCATTTTTGTAATTTTTCTGGGAGTCACTTTTATCAAATATCTGCGGGAAGAACTCCAGAAAAAAATGATCAGGGATATGTTCTCTTCCTATCTTTCTGCCAATATTGTCCAGGAATTGCTCAAAGACCCCGCTCTGGCCACTCTGCACGGACAGAAAAGAGAGATGAGCGTTCTCTTTTCCGATGTGAAGAGTTTTACCACCTTTACTGAAGAACATCCCGCAGAGGAAGTCGTCCAGCGGTTGAATGAATATCTTCACGAGATGACTGATGTCATCATGTCCCATGACGGGACTTTGGATAAATTTGTCGGTGATGAGATCATGGCTCTCTTCGGAGCACCGCTGGCTTATGACGATCACGCTGAGCGCGCTGTTAAGACAGCTCTGGGGATGCGCCGACGCATAAAAGAGCTCCAGGAGACATGGAAGGCCCGCGGACAGGATATCCTCGATATGGGAATCGGGATCAACAGCGGAAGTATGCTGGTGGGAAACATCGGGGCAGAGGGAAAAAAGATGGACTATACGGTGATCGGCGACAATGTCAACCTGGGAGCACGTATAGAAGGCCTCACCCGTTTCTACAAAGTAGATATTCTTATTACGGAGGAGACTTATAACCTCCTTGAGCGGACGCGGAACCATTGCCGGGAGATCGACCTGGTGAAAGTCAAGGGAAAGAACGAGCCTACAAGGATCTATGAGGTCATGGAACAGCCTTACCCTGATATCTTTCTCATTAAATTCGAGGAGGGCCTTAAGGCCTACCGCAATGAAAACTGGGATGAGGCAGAAAGGCTTTTTCAGGAAGTACTGGATATCCAGCCTGAAGACGGCCCTGCGCGCCTTCTTCTGGAACGGACGGAAACGTTCCGGATCACTCCTCCCCCGGAGGGGTGGGACGGATCCTTCGTCATGAAAGAAAAATAGGGAGGACTGTATGGAAATCAGGATTTTGGGATGCTACGGGAATCAGCTTCCAGGTTATAAGACAACAAGTTTTGTGATCAACAAAGCCATTGCCCTTGACGCCGGTTCCCTGACATCATCTCTGGAACTCGATGAACAGCTTATGCTGGATGCGGTCCTCCTGACCCATTCACACATCGATCATATCAAAGACCTGGGGTTTCTGGGGGATAATATTATCGGACGGAAAGGGAACCCCGTATCCATTATCGGAGAGAAGAGGACTTTGAAAGCGTTGGCGGATCACTATTTTAACAACAGCCTCTGGCCAGATTTTACACAGATCCCAACAAAAGAAAATCCTGTCTATGTCTATAAAGAGATCGAGAATAAGAAAGAGTTTGAGCTCTTCGGATTGACTTTTCTTCCGGTCCAGGTTCCCCATCCGGTATTCACCTTCTCCTATTTTATCAGGGACCATAAGAGCACTGTCCTCCATGTGAGCGATACCGGTGAGACAGAAGAGGTCTGGGCTTTGGCTGATAAGGAGCCCAATCTGAAAGCGATATTTCTGGAGACATCCTTTCCCAATGAGATGAAAGGGCTGGCTCAGGCTTCCAAGCATCTCACACCTGAAATGATGGGTGAAGAGTTGAAAAAACTGAAGAAAAGAGAGACAAAAGTGGATGTCTACATCTATCACATGAAACCTCTCTACGAGGATAAACTGAAAGAGGAGCTAGCACGCATCGAAGTGGAGGGTTTTAACATCAAGGTGATGAAACAGGGTGATGTGATCAGGTATGTATGACCCGGTGGAGTTGATCCGGAAAAAACGCGACGGTGCTTTTCTTACCCGTCAGGAGCTGAAATACCTGATCAGGGGATATGTGGCCGGAGATATTCGGGATGAACAGATGTCCGCATTTCTCATGGCCGGAGTGATCCGCGGGTTTTCTGTCAAAGAGACCGCCTATCTCACAGAGTTAATGATGGAGTCGGGAAAAGAGATCGATCTGTCATCTCTTCCCTTTCCGAAAGTTGATAAACACAGTACCGGGGGTGTAGGTGACAAGGTCTCTCTTATCCTGGCACCTCTTCTGGCTGAATTGGGGTATTACAACCCCATGATGGCAGGGCGCGGCCTGGGCCATACAGGGGGGACCATCGATAAGCTGGAGTCAGTCCGGGGATATCAGTGTGAAGTCTCATCCCGGGACCTCGCAGGGCGTCTCCAGAGCAGCGGCTCAGTTATCTTTTCTCAATCAGACGAGATCGTTCCGGCAGATAAAAAAATGTATGCCCTTCGTGATGTGACAGGAACCGTGGAATCGATTCCTCTCATCACGGCGAGCATTGTCTCCAAAAAGAAGGCCGAAGGGATCGATGCCATTGTCTATGACGTCAAATGCGGAAACGGTGCCTTTATGAAATCTTCCCGGGATGCCCTGGCCCTGGCCGAATCACTGGTGAGGGTCTCTGCCAAGACAGGGTTGAAGGCCAGGGCATTGATCACGGATATGAACCAGCCTCTGGGGTACACCATCGGTAATGCGCTGGAAGTCATGGAGTCTCTTCTTTTTTTGCGCTCTGAGCGTATGGAGCCGCGTCTCAAAGAGGTGACGCTTGCTCTGGCCTACGAACTGCATTCTTTTTATTCACAGGAAGAGAGGGATGTGTTTCTGCAGCGCTGTGACAGGCTTTTCCGGTCAGGACAGGTCTATGAACGCTTTTTAAGGATGATCAGTGAAGCAGGAGGAGACCTCGGATCACTGGAACAGATCGAAGAGGGCCGCTTTATTGAAAAGATGATCGAGATCAGAAGCAAGCAGGACGGCCGTGTGTTGGAGATGGATGCCTTTGCCATGGGAAAAGCACTCATCTATCTGGGCGGGGGACGTCTGAAAAAGGGCGATCCCATTGATCACACAGTGGGAATGGAACTTCATGTCAAAAAAGGTGATTTTGTCCGCGTGGGGGATCCTCTCCTCACTCTTTTCTATGCAGATGAGACAAAAAAGGCTTCAGTGATGGGCATTCTTGAAAAATCGATCATGATCGGTGACAGAGAATATGAAGAAGACCCCCTTATTTACCGTTCTGTTCATTAGTCTCCTTACCGTTCTCCTCGCGGCGGTTTTCCTTATTTTAACGAAAACCGGAAGAAAATCTCTCGAGGAACGGGCGTTTTTTGCTCTGGATACCTATTGTTCAATTAAAATCGATCACGCGCACGGGTATCTTCTTGAAGCGATGGAAGCCGAGATCCGGCAGATGGATGAGGATTACTCGCGGTACAGGCCCGGGTCCAGGATAAGCCGCCTGAACAGAGACGGGCTTATCAAAGACAGATTGCTCTATAATCTTCTAAAACAATACCTTAACGAACGTGATATGGTTCGCCGTTATTTTCGCCCTGAAACAGGACATCTCATGGATCTGTGGGACTTTTCCCGGGGAGGGCGCCTGCCGGACAAACAGGAGCTGAAACTCGCTGTACATGATCTGGCGGTATCCTCTTTCTCTTTGCAGGGAGAGGAGACTGTCATCCTGCCATCGGGGCTTTCTCTTGACCTGGGAGGACTTTTCAAAGGCCTTCTTTTGGACCGTCTCGTCGTATTATGCCGAAAAGAGGGGGCCCGTGAAGCGGTGATCAATCTCGGCGGTGATGTGGCTCTCTTCTCTTCCCGTCCCCGGTTATGGAAAGTGGGGATCAGGGATCCCCGGGGTGAAGGAGTCCTGACCTGGGTTGAAAAAAAAGAGAGCCTCCTTTTTATCGTCACCTCCGGGGATTATGAGCGCTTCTTTGTTAAGGACGGGGTCAGGTACTGCCATATTCTCAACCCGCTCACCGGCTACCCGGGCCGAGGTGTCATCAGTGTTACAGTTATTGCAGAATCAGGGCTTGATGCCGATATTCTTTCCACAGCTTACTTTGCCGGCGCTGAAGAGATGGACAAGATGCTTGAAACGGAATCAAAACGGAATCACATCTTATGGGTTCGAAAAGACGGAGAGATCAGGGCTTGGAACCTGACTGAGGAGAAAGATGAAAAGGGCCGCCTATTTTTCGCAGCTTTCTGATAATAAGGTCCGGTGCCTCCTCTGCCCCCATGAGTGTATCCTTTCCCCGGGACAGCGGGGCCTATGCCGGACAAGGATCAACCGGGAGGGTATCCTGGTGGCTGAAAACTACGGTCATGTGGTGGCGCTATCCATGGACCCTGTTGAAAAGAAACCTCTCTATCACTTTAATCCCGGGTCTCAGATCCTCTCCGTTGCATCCTACGGATGCAATCTCCATTGCCCGTGGTGCCAGAACTGGACGATCTCACAGGGAGAGCCTGAGGGCCAGGTCCTTATGCCTGAAAGCCTGGTACGGGTTATGAAGGACCGCAGAACCAGACAGATCGCTTTCACCTACACAGAGCCTTTTATGTGGTATGAATATATCATGGACTTTTCATCTCCGGATCTGTGGAAAGAGGGAGCCCCTGATGTTGTTCTTGTAAGCAACGGTTATATTAACCCCGAACCGCTGGAAGCGATCCTGGGCCGGATCAGGGCGGTGAATCTGGATATCAAAGCTTTTGATGAAAGTGTCCTGCGCCGTTCCACCGGTGCCGGACTTCAAACGATACTGAATAATGCCCGGAGGATCTATGAGGCAGGTGTCCATCTGGAGCTGACTTATCTCATCGTTACAGGGATCAACGACGAAAGAGAGGAGATCCGTTCTTTTATCCGATGGGTAGCAGATAAGCTCTCTCCTGACGTTCCCGTCCATTTTTCCCGATACTATCCCGCCTGGAAATGGGATAAGCCCCCCACCAGCCCTGCGCTGATGCAGGAGGTGCTTCTTGAAGCATCCCGGTCGCTGACTTATGTCTATGGAGGGAATATGGGAGAAGAACAGGATACCAGGTGTCCCTCATGCGGCCATCCGGTCATCGTGAGAGAAGGATACGCCGTGGAGAACCGTCTCAAGGATGGGGATCGGTGTCCCCGTTGCGGGCAACGAGTGGCGGTCACGCTTTCCGGCGAAAAAGGCGGTACATGATCTTGGTGAAAAAAAACGATCTTCTCTTTTTTCTGATCCTGACAGGTCTGATGACTCTTCTGGGGTGGGCGGCTCTGACAGAGCGTCAAAGACATATTGCCCCCTCAGGAGGAGAGCTTGTGATAGAACGCCCCGGGGAGACCTTGAGATATTCTCTGAGCAATGACCGTTCTTTTTCCGTAGGGACACATACCGTGGAAATATCAAAGGGGCGTGTACGTGTGACAGAAGCCCGCTGTCCGCTGAAGATTTGTGAAAAACAGGGATGGGTCACAGAAGGAGTGATCATCTGTGCTCCCAACAGGACAGCTTTCATCGTCCGCCCTGCGCGTAAGGAAGATTACGATGTCATCACCCGGTAAAAGGAGGATCCTGAAACGCCTTCTGCTCATGGCTCTCCTTACGGCCATGGCCATTCTGCTCAATGCCTTTGACATGGCTCTGACCCTGCCTGTCCCTTCAGTCCGGATCGGCTTAAGCCATATTCTGACCATTGTGGCCCTCTACACCATGGGGCGCAAAGAGGCCCTCCTTGTGGTTCTCTTTAAAGTCCTGCTGAGTGCTCTGCTTCTTGGAAAGCTGGCCTCCCCCTCCTTTTTTATCGCTCTGGCGGGAAACATCGCTGCCGTCTTTTTCCTTACATCAGGATTCCGCCGCATGAGTCTGATCCCGTTGAGTATCGGAGGGGCCTTCTGCAACAACCTGGGGCAGATCATTGTGGTCTATTTCTTCTTTATCCCCCGGACAGAACTCCTCTGGTATTTTTTCCTTATGCTGCTGGGAGGAACTGTGAGCGGACTTCTCATAGGGCTTCTCGCCGGACTCATTATAAAAAGGGTGAACCATGCCGTTGTGGACCTATAAGCTCCTGCTTGCCGGAAATCTCGCCGGCCTGGTATACAGTGCCCTGCTTTTTTTTCTGAAAAAGGGAGCCTGGCATCCCCTTTTTGAAATAGACAGGGAGATCCGCATAAGTGTGACCAGGCGCCTGGGACGCTTTTCTCTTTTCCATTTTGCATTCTTCACCATTATCACCATGGCTGTCTTCTCTCTGGAATGGAGTGAGGCCAATGTCCGGGCTCTCCTTCTTTTCGAGATGGGGGCACTCTGGGTGATAGAACACTATTACAGCCGCGTGATCAGGAGGTTGTGGGAGAAGAGGCGGGGGTTCTATCATGAGCGGAAAGAAGGAAGCTGCTGTTGGAGTCATGTCCTGATATCAGGCCTTCTTTTCTTTCTTGCGGCTCTCTTTCACCTGATTGCCGGACATCCTGTTTCTGCAGCGGTAACGTCCGGAGGAGCCCTTTTTATCTTTGCGTTCGGCCGGCAGCTTCCCGATTCTTTTTTCTCCCTCTTTCAGAAAACCGCTCTGCTTGCTTTTGTCTTTCTTCTGCTGAGTGTTGCTGTAAAGACAGGAAGCGCATTTCTTCCGCTTCCCCTTATGCTTCTTCTCTTTCTTTTTTAATAAAAAAAGCCCGCAAAAGCTCGTGGCTTGTTGCGGGCTGAAAAGATGTATCAGTTCATTTCTCAGAAATTATATTGGAGTTTGGCAGACATCTCATGGGCGGTGTCATCATCCAGCTCAAAGAAGTCGCCGGGCATGAACATGGCATAGACAGCTGAAAGCTCCAGCCCTTCCATGACATCAAGTTTCACGCCGAGATCCACTTCCGTTCCGAAGGATTTTGTGTAATTATCCACACCAGACGGGGACCATTCGTAGCTGGCCAAAGTCACGTAACCGGCATTGAGGTAGAACATGTCATAAGTGATGTTGGCCGCGATGACCTGCTGCCCGATGATCTCCCAGTCGCCGTAGATGTCATAACCCGGGCTTAAAAAGACCGGGTTGTCGTCCATGACAGGGCCCTTGAAGAGGTATTCCAGCCCATAAGGGTTGAAATAGGGCATGATCCCCATGAAGGAGATGTAGTCTCCGTTGTCATTGCTTTTACCCGGAGACATTCCGTAATGGAGCTTGACATTCATCTTGTCGCTCACCGCATAAGAGGCGTATCCGTAGATGAACCAGCCGTGGTCATTATAGTCGTCCTCATCGGCGGGCAGCCAGGTGTTGTCACAGTAGGCATAGAGAGCGCCTGCCTGGAGACGGTCATTGAACGCATAATCAGCGGTGAGTCCGTAGTAGAGGCTGGAGAGCTCTTCATCTTTATCCTTATTGTAGAGAACGGCTGTCTTGGCAGTGAGTTTCCCGAAGGTCTTGGCCGCATCAAAGGTGAAGAAGCGGCGGGATTCCCCTTCAGCAGCTTCTTCGTCATTAAAGACGAAATAGCCCATTTTCAGATCCACAAACTTCAGTTCGGGCATGATGGAGACACCAATGGCGTCTTCATCAAAGATCGCACCCTGGTAGATATCCTTGTAGGGCTGAAGGCCCACACGGAAGTTGAGCATCTGAATCATGTCGGGGGTGAAATCCAGGTAAAGATGTTTTGTCTTGACATTGATCTCATCCCTGTTTTGCTCTTCATTTCCCCAGAGTCCGTTGACTTCCACACCCCAAACGAGGTTCAGGGAATCGCTGAATGTCGCCTCTGTGAAGAGACGCATCCTGTAATCGGAGTAGGTGATGGTGTCATGGGGGATCTCATTCATATCGCTTTCAAGCATCATTGTCTGCTGAGTCGTCCTGGTCCGGATCATTCCGCTATAGGAAAAGTCCACTCCGAACAGGAAGAGAGGCAGGCAGACAAACAAAAGAAGCAAGCCTATCTTTTTCATAAATCCTCCCTGAAAAAAGGGGAAAGCCTGCGTGAGGCTTTCCCCTCTTATGTTATTTCATTCTTAGAAATTATACTGCAGTTTCATGGAAAGCTCATGAGCGGTCTTGGGATCAGCACCCATTCCCCACATGAATTCGTCTTCCATGAAGCTTCCGGGCATGAAGAGGGCGTAGACAGCACAGAAATCCAGGCCGTCTGTGAGCTGGGTCTTCATTCCGAAATCGAGCTCTGTCCCGATATTCTTGTCGAAATCAGGAGCGCCTTCCATGTCGATGACCGCGTTCACCAGTCCGGCGTTCATATAGAACATGCCGTAGTTGATGTTGGCAGCCAGGACCATAAGGCCGTTGGGGAAACCCATATAGGAGCCGGCGGTATTCAGGATAGCGCCCTGTCCCACGGGGAAGTCCACTACCGGGCCCACAAAGAGGTATTCCAGCCCGTAGGGGTTGAAATAAGGGGCGATCCCTTCAAACATCGTGACAGAATCCATGTCAGCTGCACCGGGAGTATACCCGAAGTTCAGTTTGACATTGAGTTTCTCAGTGACATCCATCTTCCCGTAAAGGTAAGCGAAGTAGCCGCTCATATCGGGGTTGAAGTCATCTTCTTCAAACGAAGTGGTGGAATAGACGAAATGGCCTCCGAAGCTCATCTTATCCATGGTGTAGTCAGCAGCGGCGCCGATGTAGAGGCGGGAGTAGTTGTGGCCTCCGCCGGGGATGTAAAACTTGTTCATGAGAGCCGCAGCTTTCAGTGTCAGAGCGTCCATGTTTTTAGCGATATCCAGTGTCCAGAAACGGTTGGACTCGCTTGTGAGCTCTTCGTCATGGAAGACGTAGTAGCCGAAGGAGACGTCAGCGGCATCCCATTCAGGCACGAGGGAGATACCAACAGCATCTTCATCGAAGATAGAGCTGGCGAAGATATCATGATAAGGCTGAAGGCCCAGACGGATATGCATCCAGTCCAGCATATCGGGGGTGAAATCCATGTAGAGGTGTTTTGTCATAACAGTGATCTCATCACGGTTCTGGTCTTCATCGCCCCAGATGCCGTTTACTTCGATGCCCCACACCATGCTCAGGTTGTCATTGATGGCAGCGGTGGTGAAAAGCTGAAGCTGATAGTCGGACCAGGAGATGACATCTTCTCCGCCGTAGATCAGGTTATCGAGATAAGGGTCTGTGAGCTGAGACCCGCGGGTCCGGAACATGCCGGAATAAGAAAGATCCACGGCAAAGACCATCACCGGGATGATAAGCAGCATGATAACGATAAGTGCTTTTTTCATTGTGATTCCTCCTTAGGTGTTAAAATTTGTATTCCAGTTTGAACGCCATCTCATGGGCGGTCTCTTTATATCCATAGAAATCTTCCATGAACTGGCCGGGCATGAAGAGGGCGTAGACACCGGAAAGGGTCAGGCCGTCTGTGACAGGGTAGTTGAATCCCAGGTCGATCTCTTTTCCGAACTCTTTTTCATCGGTCATGTAGTTGTCAAAGTTGCCTTTGATCATACCGGCGTTCAGATAGAGGAAGCTGTAGTTGATGTTCAGAGCCAATACAGTCTGGCCGAAAAAGTCCCCATACGTATTGAGCATGGTGGCTTTGTCGAAGACCGGGCCGTAGAAGAAGTATTCCAGGCCGTAGAGGTTGGCCTGCGGCTTGATGGCTGTGAAGTAGGTGTAATCATCGGAAGCATAGTCCATTCCGGGGGTATAACCGAAATGGAGCTTCACGTTCATCTTCTCTGACAGGTTGTATTTTCCGTAGAGGTAGGCGAAGAAGCCTGTGGTGTCTTCAGCAGTAATCATGAAGTTCTCTGCGTACTTGGAAGAATTGTAGACGAAATGTCCCCCTGCTTCCAGATTGTCAGTATGGTATTTGCCGAAGAATCCGATCCACATGTTGTCGAATTCAAAGGGGAAGAACATGATCATCTCATGCATAGCTCTGGGCAGGATATTGGGATCCATGTAACCCATGTCATAAAGGAAAGCAGCACCCAGGGTAAAGGATTCGAAATCCTTGCTTCCTTCGAGCACGAAGAGGTTGTCGTCGCGGTCTTCGGAAATATCCTGATTATGGAACTGCAGCCATCCGGCTTTCAAATTGAAAGACTCGAATTTCGGGAGGAGGAAGAGGCCTACGGCGTCTTCATCGAAAATAGCGCTTCCGAAAGGGTCTTTGTAAGGCTGAAGGCCGATACGGATACTGAGCATGTCAGCAAAATCGGGAGTGAAATCCATGTAGAGGTGTTTCGTCTTTACATTGATCTCATCACGGTTCTGGTCTACATCTCCCCAGGTCCCGTCGACTTCGATCCCCCAGACAGCGCTCAGGCTGTCGCTGAAGCCGATGTGAGTGAAGAGACGCATCCTGTAATCGCTCAGGGTCTGTGTGTCAGGGTTTTCGGCACCGACATTATACCAGTGATATTCCGTATAATCGCCTGTCCGTGTCCGGAACATGCCGTCCCAGGAGAATTCCGCCGCGCTCAGTGCCAGCGGAATCATCAGTAATACAATCAACACAACTCGTTTCATCAAAAACCTCCTTTAATGATTTTCCTAAATATAGCACAAAAATAGAGAATGACAAAAAAAAAGCGGAGGTTAATCCGCTTTTTTTCATATGGGATCAAAGGGTGAAAGGGTCAGAATTTAAACTTGAGTTGTGTGGACAGCTCATGAGCAGTCTTGTCGTTTTCTCCAAAACCGTCTCCGGGCATGAAGAGTGCATAGACTCCGGTGAAGTCGACTTTTTTAGTCAGGCTTGTCTTGAAGCCGAGGTCGATTTCAGTTCCAAGGGCTTTTTCATCCAGATCCTCATGAGTCGCCCGGATGACACCCGCATTGGCAAAGAGGAAATCATAGGTGAGGTTCAGGGCCAGAACCATCTGTCCCGTTTCTCCGCCGTAACCTGAAAGGAGATTCTGTCCGTCATAGACAGATCCTTTGTAAGCGTATTCCAGGCCGTAAAGGTCCGGGTATTCCTCGATCCCTTCAAAGTAGCTGTTTTCTCCCGCAGGGGAATATCCAAGCTGAGCCTGAACGGCAAACTTATCCTTATTGAAACGGGCATAGAGGTGGGCGAAAAGCCCGCTGGTATTTTCCTGGCCCGCTTCATGGAAGCTTCTGGTCATATAAACGGCCTGAGCTCCGAAACCCAGTGAATCCAGCTGGAGATCTCCGCCCCCGGCGAGATAGAGAGTCGCCGCTTCATGACGGTAATAGTCATAGTAGAGAGCTCCTTTCCATGTGGAAGAACCACTTTTAAGAGAAGCATCCATCAAAGCCAGAGTCCTGGAATTATCGGTATTTCCTTTTGCTTCATCATCGGAAAGGATGAAGAGGCCGGTGCGTATTTGAACCTTTTCCGTCTCAGGTATGAAGAGAATGCCGGCGGCGTCTTCATCAAAGACAGCCTGGCCGAACAGGTCTTTATAGCCCTGAAGGCCTAAACGGAATCTCATGGAAGGGAAAAAATCAGGTGTCAGATCCATATAGGCATGTTTGACCTCGACGATCTTCTCGTCTTTATTGTGTCCTTCTCTTCCCCAGTCGAAATCACCGATCTCCATGCCCAGAGTGAAGACGGCGGAATCACTGTAGACGGCCTTGGTGTATAAACGGATCCGGGAATCGATCTTACTGATCTCGGCAGCCT
>Ga0068713_1001815_pt1 | contig 25270 bp, 26 predicted proteins | sample MTBAKSrepl2MetaG_FD_62223 | JGI IMG/M metagenome (GOLD analysis project Ga0068713, IMG submission 62223) | Enrichment culture microbial communities om Arthur Kill intertidal strait, New Jersey, USA, that are MTBE-degrading - MTBE-AKS2 (Arthur... | ecosystem: Environmental > Aquatic > Marine >...
ACTGGGCCAGCTTTGCGAGATGCCTTCGTGCGTGGCGCCAGGTCGGCAGGTGTCAATGTCATCGACATCGGAATGGTACCTACCCCCCTGCTCTACTTCGCATTGTATCACCTGAAGCCGGATGCTGCGGTACAGATTACGGGAAGCCACAACCCCCCGGAGTTTAATGGTTTCAAGATGATGATGGGGAAAAGGACCGTGTTCGGTGACATGATCCAGGATCTGCGGGTTCGAATCGAGCAGCAGAACTTCTCCTCAGGATCGGGCGAATACCGTGAGCTGGACGTTGTCGAGGATTACCTGGCACACATCACCTCAAATGTGAAACTGAAGCGCCCCGTGCGGCTTGCCCTCGACTCCGGCAATGGAATCGCAGGCGCAGTCGCACCCGATTTGTTCCGCCGTCTTGGGTGCTCACCCGTGGAGCTGTTCAGCGAGGTGGATGGCACCTTCCCCAATCACCACCCGGACCCTACAGTCGAGGAAAACCTGGCAGACCTGCATGATGCAGTCCTGTCGCAAGGTTTGGAGTGTGGTGTCGCATTCGACGGCGACGGTGACCGAATCGGCGTGATCGACGACACGGGGGCGATCCTTTGGGGCGATCGGCTCCTCGCCCTCTACTCGCGATATGTTCTGCGTGACTTCCCGGGTGCGACGGTGATCGGAGAGGTCAAGTGCTCGAAAGCCCTCTATGATGACGTTGCACGTCACGGCGGCAAACCCCTCATGTGGAAAACCGGCCACTCGTTCCTGAAGGCGAAACTGCAGGAGACCGGGGCGAAAATCGCCGGCGAGATGAGCGGGCACATGTTCTTCAATGACCGCTACTTCGGGTATGATGACGCCCTCTACGCAGCCGTCCGACTCGCGGAAATTCTGGCGAACGAAGGCAAGCTACTCTCCGAGTTGCTCAGCGACCTCCCCGTACTTCCGGTCACCCCTGAGCTGCGTGTCGATTGCCCGGACTCAATCAAATTTGACGTGGTCGCCGAAGTCGCCGCACATTTCAAGAGCCGCTATAACGTTGTCGACATCGACGGTGTCCGAGTCAACTTCGACAAGGGCTGGGGCCTTGTCAGGGCGAGCAACACTCAGCCGGTGCTGGTGATGCGTTTTGAAGCGGAAACCGAAGCCTTGCTGGACGCCTATCGTGCCGAGGTCGAAGGTGTTGTTGCCCAGGTACGTGACAGGATCGGCTGATCTGCGATGATGTCCCTCAAGGAAGCAAGGCGCTGGTGCGGGAACTTCGCCCGATCCCATTACGAGAATTTTGCGGTGACCTCCTGGTTCCTGCCGCATTCTCTTAGAGTGGGATACCTCACCCTTTATGCCTTTGCAAGAGGGGCGGATGACCTGGCGGATGATTCTCGTCCCGATGCCCCCGGGGAATCGGTAAGGGCTCATCGGATCGACAACCTGCGCCGCTGGCGGGAATGGCTCCAGGACGCCTATGCGGGGAGACTGCTCCACCATCCCGCTTTCATCGCACTTCGCCCCCTCATCCTCAAATACGTGATCGAACAGGAGCTGTTCGAGAGGATGATCGCGGCGTTCGAGCAGGATCAGCGTGTATCACGGTATCGAAGCTGGGAGGATCTCCTGGCCTACACGGAGGGTTCTGCCAATCCGGTCGGACGCTGGGTCTTGCGTCTGCATGGCTACCATGATCCCGACCTTGACCGGTACTCGGACAGCATTTGCACAGCCCTCCAACTTGTCAATTTCCTCCAGGACTGTCGTGATGACTACCTTGACCGTGACCGCATCTACCTTCCAGCCGAGGACCTGGAGCGATTCGGGGTAAAAGAACAGGATTTCACGACAATCCCCACACCGCAGAACCTCCGGCGACTGCTTCGCTTCGAGGCTGCCCGAGCGGAGCGTCTGTTCATCGAAGGGCTACCCCTCCTCGAACGGGTTCAACCGAGTCTGCGGCGTCAGCTCATCCTGTTTCACGGAGGGGGACGGGTTGCATTGCACCAGCTCAAGCGTGCAGATTACGACATTTCATCGGGTCGGATACAGGTTCGACCCGTTCAGAAAACCGCCTTGATCGTTCGAGCGTTATCTGGGAGACCCCTGTGAGGCATTTGGGAAGCGCTTACGGTTACTGCAAAGAGGTGGTGCGACGGTCGGCGGGTAACTTCTTCCTCGCCTTTCAACTGTTGCCGAGGACCAAACGGTATGCGATTTACGCCGTCTATGCCTTTTGCCGCGCTGCGGATGATGCCGTTGACGAGCTGCCCGACCCCTCCCTGCGCCGCTCCGCTCTCAGCCTGGTCCGAAAAACACTCGAACGTGTCTACCGTGGCAATCCCAGAACCCCCCTGGAGGTGGCACTCGCGGATACCGTGGGCAAGTATCGTCTGACAAAGAAGTACTTTGACGATCTTCTCATCGGTATGGAAGGCGACATCGAGCGGGTGGCGCTCGACAAAATGAGCGAACTGGACGAATACTGCTATCGTGCGGCTGGGACGGTTGGTCTACTCTGCCTCGAAGTGTTCGGCGTAGCGGGCGACGCGGCACACAAGTACGGCCTTGCGCTGGGGCGCGCCCTGCAACTGACCAATGTGATTCGCGACCTGCGCAGCGATGCGCAGATGGGACGATGCTATGTTCCGCGCGAACTGCTGGACCAGCATGGTGTAACACCCGAGGACATAGCCGAGGGACGAGGAGGATCAGCCTTCGAAAACCTCGCCCACAGCTTGATCGGACTCGCAAAAGCAGCCTACGAAGAAGCCGAGAAGCACCGTCCGCGTTCGGCTGCGGCACGGCTGATCACCTCAGAGGCGATGCGACGAGTCTACCATGCGCTGCTGCTGAAAATCGAACAGGATCCGCACCAGGTGCTGCGGGGCCGTGTATCGCTCTCACCCTGGCGGAAGGCTGGGGAAGTGGTCGCCGCGCTCTCCCTCGTACGCTGATCAGCCGAGGGAAAGTCTGCTGAACAGCAGCGAGAACAACACAGCGAAGATCAAGGCTGGAAGGAAATTCAGTACCTGTATTTTCAGCAGATTCAGAAGTTTGAAAGACAGACCCAACAGCAGTACACCACCCACAGCGCTGATTTCCTGTACCATGGCGTCAGGCAGAAGCTGGCTGAGCCCCACACCGACCGCGGTCCAAAGCCCCTGGTAGAGAAGCAACGGTAGTACGCTGAACAGCACTCCCACGCCGAGAGTGGCTGCCAGCGCAATCGCAGCGAATCCATCCAGCACAGATTTCGCAAGCAACAGGCTCATCCCGTTCCCCATCCCCTCCTCCATCGCGCCAAGGATGGTTAAGGGACCCATACAGAACAGGAGAAACGCGGTGATCACCCCTTCGCTGAATCGACCGTCCTGAACCGAGAATATCGTCCGAAGCCGCTCTGCGACTCGGGTGAGGGACGCCTCGATTTTCAACCACTCGCCAGTCACCCCCCCGGCAAGCACACTGAGGATGAGCACAAGCGCATTCACACTCTTCAGCGCCATGGAGACACCGAGAAAGAGTGTGATCAGGCCAAGCCCCTGGAAAGCGATGTGCCGGTATCTCTCCGGGAGACGATTGTGAACCATCAGCCCGACAGCGCCGCCCACCAGGACTGTGGCTGTATTGATCAGGGTTCCAAGCAAACAAGCCTCCCTGCAAATTCTGGAAATCGTGCAGTATCAACCGGTTCGGACCGAAGAGAGTCCTGCAACAAACGATGAACCTCCGATTTTGTATAATCTATCACTGTAGCCACTACTTCGGAGCTTATCTGGCACTATTCAAGCGAAAACCGGTGGTGATCCTTATCGTCTGCACCGCCAATATCACACGGAGCCCCTATTTCGCGGGGCGTTTACGTTCAGAGCTGCTCGAATCGGGTATTACCCCCCGCAGGATCCCGGAAATTCTCTCCGCCGGTATCCATGCAGTCCCTGGAATCCCGGCCCACCCTGTGATCCAGACCATCGCACATCTTCGTGGCTTTGCTCTGGGCTACCACAAGTCTACTCCTGTTACCGAAGAGCTTACAAATCGTTCGACGGTTATCCTGACGATGGAACAACAGCATGCGGAGCGATTGGCAAGTAAGTTTCCTGCCGCGCAGGGAAAGCTATGGACAGTTCTCGGGTTTGGAAGAGAGGGTGAGTATGACGGTCCATTGGACATCGAAGATCCGACGGGCGGCCCGGTTGAGGGATTCCAGACGTTTGCGAACCTTGCCGATGCCCAGGCGATGCGAATTCGGCGCTTCCTGAAAAAGCATCCGCTCTGACTGGCCCGTTAAACAGCTGATGAAGCTGACGAATCGGTTTGTTCGACTCGGATGAGTGGAACGTTTCATCTACCTCGGTTCAGGATGTGGTTGTGGCGGGGGCAACAGCTTCATCCTTCCCCTCCGGCTCCACCGATGGCTGCGGAATGGGGTGAACACCCCAACCATTGTCGTGCAGTTCCGCTCGCAGTTGACGCAGGCCATCCACCATTCTTTCGGCAATCGACATGTACACTTCGCGGCGGTCGCCCTGTTCGTAAAGGTCGCTCATGTCGATCGGTTCGCCGACCAGTATCTCGACCCGTTTGCCAACACGAAGCCGATGTGATCCGATGGGGAGAAGGTCCTGTGTCCCCTCGTGGTAGACCGGAACAATCTGAGCTTTCGACTGGTAAGCCAGCCTCCCTACACCCACTTGTCCTTTTCCGATGTCCCCACTGCGCGACCGTGTCCCTTCCGGGTAGATATGCACAATCGAGTCGTTTTGGAGCAGCTCTTTCAACCTCGTCATTCCGGGTTGAAAAACACCGTGACCCCGTGTGAGGGGGATACACTGCGCCTTCTGCATGAACCAGCCGATGATCGGCCCGAGGAAGAAGTTCTTTTCCTCCGGAGCGTGCCAGGGAAAGCTTTTCAGGTCGGTAACACCCATGGGGAGGTAGAGCATGGAGTCGATGAAAAAGTCATCGAACATGGTGAGATGATTGGTAATGAGCATATAGGGGCGTTTTGTCTTGCGGAGCCTGGAACGATAATGTACGCGGGTTTTATTGAAAAACTTGAGGTAAATCACACTGGGAAGCGCAACCCCCATCTGAACAAGCCAGGAGAGAGCTTTGTTGATCGGCCCGCGGGTCCATTTGCGCATCTGGACAAGCCGAGCTTCCACCTCTTCGGCGGTTTTTGCAAGACGCGGGCTGCGTCCAAGCTTTTTGAAACTGTCAAAATGAAGCATTGCTGGTTACCTGGCTCTCTCGTTTGCTGCGGTATCCATCCACTGGAAACCCCGGTGAATGATCCGCGCACCCGGATAATAATGCATCAACAGCCGCTGTGCATCCCATCCCCGCCCGGCGAGAGTCGCGGCGCCAAGCTGACAGAGCCCGACTCCATGCCCCCAGCCGATCCCCTCAATGGTTACTCCTTCACCTGACCTGTACGTCAGCTTGAATGCACTGCTCGGCAAATGCGTATCTGAAAGCAGGCGGCGGATGGCAAGTTCACGACCGACCACGACACTTCCATTCGTTCCATTGACCTTGAGGTAGCGGATCCGGCCCGATACGCCATACTCCAGCGGTTGAAAGGACTCGAATTTCCCCAGGTCACGGCCCGTGCGGCTCGTAATGAGCGCACTGAGCTGCTCCTCGGAAAGTTTCCGACTCCACCTGTAAAGCTGCTCCATGTCACGGCAGGAGTCCGGATAAGGCACCGCCTTTGGGTTACAAGCCGCCCATTCGGGGGGATGTGCGAGGAAGCGGTCGAGCGTCAACTCACCCGCCTGGTTGCCGATCAGGGTCTCCGCCTCCCGCGCCTCGTCGAGCGGCCCGCAGGGAACAGGCTGCAGGTAGGGAATGTCCTCGTCATCCCAGGCGACATGGTAATGGTCCGCAATTCCACCGCAGCTTTTTGCGTAGCGAGCATCCGCCACCCGATTGCCATAGGCGAGGAGCTGCCCCTCCACCCTGGCGAGGGCCATCTTCGCCGTGTTGCCCTCCCTGCCTACCCCCTGGTAACACTGGCAGTGATCGTCATGACAAAGCTCGAACGCCTCTCCGAAATGGTGGCGTCCACGTGTCGCCAGCACCGTTGACCGGGCGGCCACAGACTGGGCGGCGAGTGCCTCGACAGGCCAATCGGGACGCATTTCACTACCAAGAACGGCTGCCAGGTAGGTGTCCAGTTCCACCTCGTTAACTGCAGTCACCCCTGCTCCGTCGGCAACAACTTCCAGATCGCCCCTGAAGGAAAGCGTTTCACGGTGATCCCAGTGAAAATCGATGCCGATACGGACATCCGACAACCGGAACAAAGCCTTCTCGTCCAGCGGTCGAATACGCACCGGTGATGCCAGGACGTGGGATTCGCCATTCCCGAGACGCAGCAGCAGGGTTCCACCCGATGGCGGAGTCAATCGGATCGGGTCCGGGGCGAGCAGCTGATCCTTGTACTTCTTCCATCCGGCCGGTCGTTCACGGTCGGCCAGAAGGGGCATTTTGTCGTAGACGTCCCGTCCAAGCTGGACAGCCTGGCTTTCGCTCGCTTCATCACCCGTGACGACTGCGTAGGAATCGCTCTTCAACAACCCACTGCGGCCCCATTCCACCTCCCGCCCGAGCTGAATTACTCTGCACGCTACACCATGTGCCTTGTAGGTTCGGGCGAGCAAAGCGGCTTTTTCGGGGTCCGTAAACGTTTGCAAGCGCTGCCCGAAGCGAGGTGCCTGGGATGGATCGTGTACGTTCGCTTGCAGGCTGGTGTCAGCGAGATGATGAGTCTGACCGTTGCCATCTGTAACAGAGAACCTGCCATCGAGGAATGCCTGGATTCCCTCCTCGCGTATCCGTAAGCCGATCCTGACTGTGACATCCCCACCCGCCATCAGACGACCTCATTTATTTTTGAACCGAGGTCGCTGCGAGGTGATCGTCCTCCAATCCCGATCTCTTCGGATTTCCGGAAGAAGGCACGCAGCATGACAATCAGGAGCACAAGGCAGGGGAGTAGCACAAGCGGCGATACATGACCACCGGCCTCGTACCAATCCGGAGTTTCGGAATAGAGGTTCGCGGCGATCAGTCCGGCGGAGTTGTTGGCGGCATGAACAAGGATCGGCGGCAGGATCGATTCCGTCCGCCAGGCCATGGCACCCATCACAGTTGCCATCAGGAGAATCGGAATCAACCAGTAAACATTAAAATGATAAACCGCGAAAAGCGCACTCGCAACCAATACACCTGAGGTCACGCCGCGTCGCGTTTCGAAGTAGCGTTGAAAGAAGCCGCGAAACAGCACTTCCTCGCCGATCGGAGCGATCAGGGCGACTGTGATCCCGATGGTCAAAAAATCGCCGAGGGAGTTGAGCTTCATCAGCCGTTCGATTCCCATCAGCATGTCGGCCGGCATGGGCAGCACAAAGTCCATCAGCCGTCCCAATTCATCGCCAAGGATGCTGACAGTCAGTCCGATCCCGAGCGAGAGCAGGATCAAGGTTGGTGGCACCCCATGCAGGCGGAGGTGTGTCCGGTACGAAAGCCCCCGGTTCCGCAAAAAGAGGAACACCGGAACCACCAGCAGCCCTTGCACGATCATCGCCATCGCTTTCAGGCTTATGGGCAGGGATGCCATCCCACCCTCTGCGAGAGTGGCAATATCCTTCGCGCTGAGTGCTTCTCCGCTTCGACTCATGATCAGGATGCCGATAAATGTGACCAGGACCGCGCCAGCAAATAGGATCAGTAATGTCGCGAGGATGACACGCAAGACATCCGTTCCGCTGATCGGGTAGTCGTCGTTCTGAGGAGGTGGTTGCTGCGATTGCCCAAACATCAGGTTTCCTTCCCGGGATTCTGCGTGTAACGGTCCAGGAGAACCGTGCCTGCCATGGCGACATTCAGCGAATCGACCGGCCCAAGCCGTGAGATCGCCACTCGACGGTCGGCGAGATCGACCAGGGCCTGCTGGATGCCATGGGGTTCGCTGCCGAGTAGCAGAATGATGTTCCCCTTCTCACCCGCAGGTGCGACAGGTTCGTTATCCGGTTCGAGCACCGCGGCGTGCAGTCGTGCCCCCGCCGCCCTGGCACGCTGGATCGTCTGGACGAGATCAACCGGCTGGCAGGTACGGAGGTGGAGATGTGCAGACATGGCAGCACGGAGCACTCTGGGATTGTACAACTCAGCCGTACCCTCGCCCAGCCAGACCTCCTTGATACCGTAAAACGCGGCTGCACGGAGCAATGTACCCACATTTCCAGGGTCGGCCACTCCATCGAGCGCTAAAACGAGGGAATCGGAAACCGGAAGTGATGGGTCAACACGCACTGTACAGGCGAGGACAGCGATCAGCGGGGGTGTCGCCTTCAGATCACTCAGCTTCCCCATCTCATCCTGATGCATCTCACGTGTGGGCACCCCCCTCTCGAGCACCAGGTCGAGCACAGTGCGGTCCGGTTCACGCAGGCGTGCGCGCGGATCATGGATCACTCCAGCCAGCTGCCCACCGAGAAGCAGTGCGTCTTTCACCGCAGCGGCACCCTCAAGGAGATAATACCCGTACTCCTGGCGGTATTTCTTCGAGGTCAGCTTCTGTAGTGTGGCCTTGCCAAAAGGCCATTCCGGCTGCCCGCTGCTGCGAGACATTGTATCCCTCGTCACCTGAAACACAGGCAGCAAGATACGCCTGCCTCATGCTGAGGAAAAGCCTTTTGCAACTTGCGCTGCTTCTGGCACCCTCGATGGTCCGTTTGTTTCGAAAGGCTTCAGGCAGGTTGCCATTCACCCACTCCACGCCGACGGAGGCAGATCACGGCGAGAATCCTGTGTCAGTTCCTCTTGTTGTCGGAATCTTGAGTACCTATGTTCCGAACGATTGCAACGAGAGGTGATCATGAGAGATACCATGACGATTCGTACTCTGGCGATTGGCTTTCTGACCATGCTGCTGATCCTCGGCACGGGATGTGCCCGCAAGGAGCAGAAGCCGTCCCAACCCTTCGGAACCATCAGCCATGTTGTGATGGAGCATACTCTCGACCCGGAGAGCCACGGCATCGAATCAGAAGTCACCTTGAGCTGGAGCGGTTCACCCACCGATACACTCTTCTTCCTCTTGCACAGCGGCCTGGAGGTTGAACATATCGAGGTCAGCGGTGCTGCGAGCGGCGAACTGTTGTTGCTGGCAGAGGGTGAGCGTATCGGCGAGCGACTACTCTCGCATACAGGTCAAACCGATCCGTATGATTCGAAAGAGCATCTCGTTCTGCACGCTTTGCCGCTTACCGGTCGCCAGGATACGGTTACCCTGACATTTTACACGAGCGGTGTTATCCACGACGATGTCACTGTCGCCGGATTCTCGCGTTGGGAGATCGCAGATGAGACCACTGGTCTGATCGATCCACGCGGAACCTTCCTCACACCGGGTACCGCCTACTACCCCACACTGCCCGGTGAAATCCCCCTCAGCACCTTTGAAACAACCATTCACCACCCAGAAGGCTGGGAGGCGCTGGTGGAGGGAAACCTGCTGGAGCGTTCCCCCGGGAGTGTCCGTTTTGCAAGTGGGCAACGAATTGACGGTAGTTACCTGGTCGCCGGCCCCTACGAGCTGCAGTCGATCGTGCTCGATGGAATCGAAATCGCCATGTACCACTATCCGCAGAGTGCGGATATGGTGGATCGGTACCTGCAATTTTCCACCCGGTATATGAAGATGTACGAGGAGATGCTCGGCGATTACGCCTTCGAGCGCTTCAGTGTGGTGGAGAACTGGTTTCCGACCGGGTATGGGATGCCCAGCTTCACCCTGCTCGGGACAGATGTCCTGCGATTGCCGTTCATCGTTTTCACCAGCCTCGGGCATGAAATCTGCCACAATTGGTGGGGCAACGGAGTATTGGTCGATTATGAGACAGGGAACTGGTGCGAAGGGCTGACAACCTACTGTGCGGACTACCATTACAAAGTCCTCGAGGGGAGCGATGCCGCGCGCCAATACAGGCTCGATGTCCTGCGCGATTACTCCGATTATGTGATTCGCGGCGATGAAGAGGATTTTGCAGTGCGAGCCTTCACCTCCCGTACGACAGCAGGGACGAGAACGATCGGGTATGGCAAGGTGATGATGATCTTTCACATGATCGAGCAGCGCATTGGCAGCGATATTTTCTGGACCAGCCTGAAGGATGTTTACCAGGAAAAAATGTTTGAGCGCGCCGGGTGGGCGGATTTCATGAGTGCCTTCGCGGAAGCATCCGGCGAGAGGTTCGATCAGTTCGAACGACAGTGGGTGGATCGTCCGGGTGCCCCCGACCTGGCGATCAGTAATCCTCATGTGCAGAGCGGAAGGACGGAATCCGGCAAGCTGGTTGAGTTCGACATTCAGCAGCGTCAACCCGGCGAACCCTTCCTCCTGGATATCCCGATTCGCATCCACGACAAGAGCGGCTCAGTGACGGAGCACATCTTGCGTGATGTGCGCGGCAGGATGTACCATGCGCGCGTTGAAACAGAGGGGAACCCGGTCTCGGTTGAGATTGATCCCGATTTCCACCTCTTCCGTGTGCTGGACACACGCGAAGCCCCGGCGACCCTTTCCGGCTTCTTTGCGGATGAAAAGCCGTTGGTCGTTATTCCCGGCGGTGGAACCGGGCAAATGTACAGGGAGTTTGCGGAGAGATTCCTCGCTCGGAGCGATGCGGAGTACCTGTTGGAGGGCGATTTTCAGGCGGCGAATTTTGCTGGTCGAACCTTCCTTCGTTTTGGCGAAAGCGATGCGTTACGCAACGCTCGAGCGGAGTTGACTGTGGGCGGTGAGGGGTTGGCAATTGTCGCGGCAAGCCGAGACTCAAGCGACCCCTCGATTGTCCATCTTGACATTTACGGCGATTCGATTGAAGCTCTGATGGCAATCGCATCCAAGCTTCCCCACTACGGGAAATACAGCTACCTCGCTTTCAATGCGGGACAAAATAACGGGAAGGGGCAGTGGGAGGTGACGGATTCTCCCCTGCATGTCGCCCTCCCTTAATCGACTGAACGAGAACCAGGTTTAAGGTTTTGGAGACTGGATGAGGTACTGTCCGATCTGTCTGATCGACTTTGACGATGAAGTTGATGAGTGCACCGAGTGCGGTGGACCGCTGGTTGAAGGGTCTGCACGGGAAGCCTTTGAGGATGTTGGAGACGAGGAGTGGGTGGAGCTTGATCCCCTTCCCCAGCTTTCCTATGCCAAATTGGTGAAGGAAGCGCTCGATGCGGAAGAGATTCCCTGTTATATCGAAGCGTTGCTGACCGGTGGCGGACTTGACGCGGGCTATTACGGCTCCCAGGCGACAGTCATGGTGCCCGATGACAAGTTCGACGAGGCACTTGAGATTCAGCAGGGGATCGCTCCACCAGATGATGATGACCTTCTGATCGATCCGGACGCCGACGATTATTGAGTTCGTTCCGCCAGTAGGGAGAACAACCGCTGGCGATACCGTCACAGGTCCATCCGACTCGGCGTGTGATCCAGGTCACCGGATTCCGGGCGGCGTGCAACACCATTATTCATCCGATGGATAAGGCGATCAAGCCCGGTCGGACGAAGGAGCAGAAAGATGACAGAAATTATAGATGTATTCGCTCGCGAAGTACTCGACAGCCGTGGAAATCCAACAGTGGAAGTCGAAGTGCTGCTCGATTGCGGGGTTGCCGGTCGTGCGATCGTACCCTCCGGCGCCTCCACCGGCGAGCATGAGGCCATTGAATTGCGTGACGGTGACAAGAAGCGTTACCTCGGCAAGGGTGTGCTGACGGCTGTCGAGAATGTGAATACTATCATCGCACCGAGGATCATCGGCCGTGATGCGACCGACCAGGTGGAAATTGACGAACTGCTCCTGCAACTGGACGGCACTCCGAACAAAGCGAAACTTGGAGCGAATGCAATCCTCGGGGTTAGCCTGGCGGTTTGTCGTGCAGCAGCCCAGGCACTCGAGCTACCGCTTTACCGCTACATCGGCGGTGTAGCGGCACGCACGCTCCCGGTCCCGATGGTGAACATCCTGAATGGTGGCAAGCACGCCGACAACACGGTAGACATCCAGGAGTTCATGATCCTTCCGAGCGGAGCACCATCTTTCCGTGAGGGACTTCGCTGGGCAACTGAGGTTTTCCACAACCTGAAAGCCGTCCTTACTGAGCGTGGTCTGAGCACCGCTGTCGGTGATGAAGGTGGATTCGCGCCCAACCTCAGTAGCAATGAGGAAGCCTTCCAGGTCATCATGGAGGCGATCAAGAAGGCTGGTTACACCCCCGGAGAGCAGATCAACCTCGCTTTCGACGCCGCATCGAGCGAATTTTACGACAAGAAGAAAAAACGGTATGTCCTCGCTGGCGAAGGCAAAGAGCTGGACAGCGCTGGTTTGACCGACCTCTATGCAGAATGGTGTGACCGTTACCCGATCGTCTCCATCGAAGACGGACATGATGAAAACGACTGGGAAGGCTGGAAGCAGATCACAGCCCGGCTCGGTGGGAAAGTGCAGCTTGTCGGGGATGACGTCTTCGTGACCAACACCGAAATCCTGCAACGCGGGATTCGTGAAGGTGTAGCCAACAGTATCCTGATCAAGCTGAACCAGATCGGCACGTTGACCGAAACGCTCGCTGCCATAGAGATGGCGACACGCGCCGGTTACACCTCCGTCATCTCGCATCGCAGCGGCGAGACCGAGGACACGACCATCGCTGACCTGGTTGTCGCAGCCAATACCGGCCAGATTAAAACAGGCAGCCTGTCACGGACCGACCGCATCGCCAAGTACAACCAGTTGCTCCGTATCGAAGAGGAGCTGGGTGATTCTGCGATCTACGCCGGATCTCGCCGGTAGCGGCGAGCGAAGGCCGATATCATTCGACGGGGACCATGAACCTGCTGGCACGCTTCCACCGCTGGCTGCTGCCGGCCATCCTGATCCTGTTCGTCCTGCTGGGCACCTGGCTTTTCTTCAGCCCGGACAGCGGGGCGATCCGCGTGCTTGATCTGAAACGTGAACGTGACCGACTCCAGCAGGAAGTTCAGCGGCTGGAAGTGGAAAAAGCGGAACTCGAATCCCAGATTCAGCGTCTTGAAGCGGTTGATCCGTTGGTGATCGAAGAAGAGGCGAGACGCAAGGGAATGATCCGCGAAGGAGATGAAGTGTTCCGGTTGCAATACCGCGAAGTGCCGGATTCATCCAACCAGGACCAGTCGCTGAAAAAAGCCCGGGAGAATCGCTGATGCCATTCTACGAGCAGCTCGGCGACAAGTACGACGTGATGATCCGATGGAAGCAGCGGCTGGAACGTGAAGCCCCCTTCTTCCAACGCTTGTTCAGCGAGAACAGGATCAAGCGTGTCCTCGACCTCGGTTGTGGGACTGGCCAGCATTCCGCCATGTTCAACAAGTGGGGCAGCACGGTTGTGGGTGTGGACCCCTCTCCTGCGCTGCTCGCAAAGGCGAAAGAGCTGATCACTGACCCCGAAGACAAGACACTTGTCTTCCATGAATCCGATCTCGTTCATTTTCACGAATTTGCCGGAGACAACTTTGACATTGTTGTCTGCCTCGGCAACACTCTTCCCCATCTGCGATCCGAGAACGAACTCGCCGACTCCTTCCGGTCTATCTTTGATGCGCTTCGCCCCGGCGGTGTGTTTGTCTTCCAGAATCGGAATTACGATCGCCTGCTGAAAACTCGTGAGCGCTTCCTGCTACCGACCACTCACCGCCAGGCCGACAGCGAACAGATCTTCTTCCGTTTTAATGACTTTGAAGATGATGGAGTTCGGTTTAACGTCGTCCATTTTACACGTGTGGGTGATGGCTGGATTCACGAAGTCTATTCAACCATGCTCTCCCCCTGGCGGCAGGGGACGATCGACAATCTGCTGCACGAAGTGGGATTCCATTCGGCAGACTTCTACGGGGATTTTTCGGGCAGCCCCTTCGACACGGAAACCTCGACCGACCTGATCGGTCTCGTGAGAAAGTCACCGAACCGGTAGTTTTGGGAGGCAAAAAGCGAGTGTGGAAACAGTGAGTCAGGGAGATCTCAGGAGCTGAGGTCTTCCTGTTTTTGCTCATGTTCTGCGAGGGAGGGTAGCTGGGGTCCGTGGTAGCGATCTCCGGGAATCCAACCAGGATGGTCCAGGGTTGTCATCCAGGGTTCGTACCAGTTCATCAGGAATACCGCAAGCTGGTCCTCATCCAGCTTCTTCACCGGTGAGGTTTTGATGCTCTTGGGATTGAGACGCTTCCCCTCGAGCAGCACTTCGTAATGGAGATGCGGCCCGGTGGCGTAGCCGGTCATGCCGACATACCCAATCCGCTCGCCCTGCTTGACACGCCGTCCGACACGCATTCCACTGGCGAATCGATGGAGGTGGCCGTAACGGGTCTGGTAGCCGTTCGGATGGCGAATTTCAACCCAATTGCCATATCCCGGATGGTTGCGACCCACTTTGGAGACAACCCCGTCACCTGCGGCCAGCACAGGAGTGCCGATTGGCGCTGCGAGATCCATACCGTTGTGTTTGCGCCATTTCCCTGAGATCGGGTGGTAACGATTGCCGTAATCACTTGTCACACGGACCGCGACACGATCCTCGAAGGGGATTTGCATGAGCGTGCGACGGAACGAATACCCTTCCGCATCGAAATAATCACCTTCCGATCGCGCATGATCGAGTGGCCCCCAGACAGCGGAGAAATTCCCTCGCGCCCCCTGGTAGTCTGCGGCGAGGACCCGTCCATAGCCGACCTTATTGCCATCCTGACGGACCTCTTCGACAATCATCCTGAAGCGGTCGCCTGTTCGAGCTTCTGAATTGAAATAGAATACATCGCGGAATACAGAGTAGTAGATCGCAGCGAGGGCGTCCGAACCGCCAGCATCGAGGCAGGATTGATAAAAACTGGTTTGGATCGACCCCTCGTAACGAACTACTACAGTGTCAAGTCTGGGTTTTTCGACCTCAGCGATAAACAGCAGTGGTGCGGTCCTCGTCAGCAGGACGGACTCCAATCGCCCGGGCTCGCTCAAACGGAGACGAGCCAATCCGAGTTCATCCCGCTCAAGCTCGAGGGTAGTCCCGGCTTTCAACTTCGCGAGATTCAGGACTTCTGCCGCTGCGAACGTGAGCGAGTTGACCTCCTCCCTGCTGAACCCTTCAGAGATCAGTCTGGAGGCCAGATTGTCGCCAAAACGCAACGCTGTTTGGGATTTCATGTAGCCGGGCAGGTCCAGCTCCAGCGGGTCGAGGGAGAGTGCGGCCGTCTCAGTCCCCTTTCGGCTCCCGTTCAGACTCGTGGGGGCGCCCTGGAGAGCGACAAACGAGAGTGTCAGCAGCGATGAAAGAAGAATTGCCGCGAGTGTCGCGAATCTACTCTTCCTCACGAATGACATCTCCGTTCAGCCAAGCCTGTATCAAACGAATAGACCAAGATAACGCTTTCAGTCAACAGTGAATCCGCCGATAGTTCGTTGACAATCGAACATGAAACATCTCGGCGACAAATGACCGATAGAATCACCGCATCTCGCGTGAATGTAATGCAGCATACGCGGAAAATCCACACGACCAGCGAAAAAATCATGACTGATCAAATCAAGCTGATCCGCTCATTCTTCCACAAAAACTCGGTCCGGTACAACCCACGCCCCACGAAAGCCGAACATACGCGCTTCTTCGGCGGCACGGTCCGCGTCTGCACGGCGGGTGAAATCACCCGCCCGGACACGGTAATTCGGGTTGCGGAACGTGATATAAATGGTGTCGAACAGATTACGTGCTCGTGCTTCGATCAGTCGTGCCTGATCCTCGGACAGCACATCGGCCAACTGAATCCGGAATCCCTGCGTTTGCCGCCGTCTTTTCGTCACCCCGGAAAGCGTGTCCTGGCTTGTACCGGCAGCACTCTTCTTCACCGATTTACCCGCGTCGAATGCAGCAGGCTTGGGGAGCTCCGGTTGCCAGGCAGGACGCCAGTCATCCTTCCCGTATTGGTAGACAGGTACATACTCCGGCGCGCGCCCCTTGCCAGACTTTCCACGGTCGCCGCCCCCAACCCGACTCTTCACTGGGATGAGCACCGGCTCTTGCGCATAGGTCATGCCGCTGGTCGCCAGGATCAGCAGCAACGAAAGCATACCAATACGCCTGAGGTGGTGAGTTGCTTGAATCATCGTAGCTGAGTGAGTTGTCTGAGGTGCAAAAGGTTATGTCACCGAAGCAGGACGATCCTGCTTTGTACGGTGTGCCGTCCGGCCGTTGCGTGCAAAATATACACTCCCGAACTCGCTTCCCGCCCGAATTGATCCGCACCGTTCCATGAGAGCGTGGCAACCCGATAGGGCGCTGTGTCGGCGGGAATCCTAACCACTTCGCGGCCCATCAGGTTGAAAACGCGAAACATCACTGTCCCCGGCCGGTCCAGATGTACTGTCCACCTGACCGAGCCATTTGTCGGATTGGGATAAGGCGAACGCAGCGTTATGCTTTCAGGTGCACCAGAGCGCGTCGGTTGGACTGAGAGCCTCATCTCCCCCTCACCGGGTTTGAATCGAATCGCCCCAGCGGCACCCCGTCCGCCATAGAGTTCCCCTGCATCCGCCTCACCCAGCCACTCAGCGACCCCGGCCTGCCAGGTAACCGCCACAGCGGTGGCAACGCCCTGCCCTGTGAGTGAGATGCGCGGATTGCCCTGTATGCCGCCGGGGAGCAAACCTCCGACAAACCCCCATTCACCAGGAGTACCGCACCATTGCAGATCGCCGCAATCCCCCTCCCCGAGCGACCACTCTGGAAACCAGCGGGCATCCGGAAAACCGAAGCCCTGAACCCAACGTTCGCCGGTCAACAGTAGGTCGACCAGAAATTGCTGTGCGATTACTTTCTCGGTCAATGCAGTCTGAGCGGAGATACTTGACAAGAGGTGCAGGAAGGGATCCCCGCCCATCTCGGCAAAGTCTCCGAACGCCACCCGCAACAGATCATCCCCCCACCTCGTGGCCACCATGATTGGAAATAATGCCATGCCGTACTCACGTCGGCCATTCAGGGTACGAATCGAGAGCTCTGTGGATTCGAAAACTGCAGGCAGATAGTGGAAATAGTCATTGATCTCCGGAAAGAGCTTTTCCTCCATCCAGGTCGAACTCCATTCGTAGAAATAGAGATGGGCAGGGTCGAGACGCATGGCGAAGTGGATCAGATGAAAGAACTCGTGAGCGATCGTGACACGTAAACCGTTGATTCCACGAGTCCGGTGCGCCGGGTCGAGGAAATCATTGTCCAACACCATGTACCCCTCGAGACTCGTCCCGGTGAGCTGCGAGGGTACAGTGTAGCCATAGGTTGTGACCAGGTTGACCAGGTAAACATGGACACGGCCGTCGCCGCTCCCGAGGGGCTGCGGATAACCAAGCTGATCCACCTGACGCAACCAGCATTGCTCCAGAATTGCTTCAGTGCTGTCGACAAATGTAACAGAAACGGCGTGCTCTCCAGATGAAGCGAAGTGAATCACGAATCTGCCACTCACTGACACTCGCTCGTAGGGCAGGTCGGGTGGTGAGGTCTGCGTTGTCCTCCCTGCGTGAATCATGTCCGCCGTGGCGCATTTTTGCGCCGCCGCCAGCCCCAGGGGCAGGAGGAAAAACAACACGCAAATCAACGACATGAGCAACCTGTCAGCCACACCATCCTCATCACAGTTGACCGGCTGGGAATTCTTTATTACCGCCCCCCGAACAGTCTACACAAGCAAAGTCAAACAAGCCGTCTAACCCCGGTTCATTCTCCAGGAGTCCCCGTTCGCCTGACACCATTCCGATACCGTCACGTATACTCAATGGCTTCCATAAGATGCACCGCAACTGGAGAGAGTGGATGCCGCTTTCGAATAAAACTGGTCTTTGGTTCGACCGCCGTCCCCTGGTGGCCCTTGCCCCGATGGAGGCGGTCACCGATGCGGCGTATCGGCCAGTGGTGCGTTCGATCGCTCCAGATGCTGTGCTCTACACCGAATTTGCACCCGCACGTGGGCTGCTCCACCTGGCGCCGCGGGTTTTACAGATGGTCGAGTTCGGCGAATTGGAACGCCCACTGGTTGTCCAACTCTATGATAACAGCCCGGAGGCGCTGGGTAAAGCGGCCGCATTGGTGGTCCAGCGTAATCGTCCGGACGGTATCGACCTGAACATGGGCTGCCCAGTCCGAAAAGTAGCAGCCCGCGGTGCGGGATGTGGCATGATGGCCTTCCCCGAGGTCGCTGCCGAGAGTGTCCGGCAGATGGTCGAACATGCTGACGGCGTGCCGGTTTCGATCAAAACCCGCCTCGGAATCCATGATAAAAGCCAGGTCGTGGAGGTTGTACAGGCCTGCCTCGAAGCGGGAGCACGCCAGGTCACCATTCACGCCAGGTTGAAGGCGGATCGGCCACGCATCCCCGCCGACTGGAATGCGCTCGCTGCGGCGGTCGAACAGATTTCAGCACCTGTGATCGGCAATGGTGATGTCTGGAGTGAATTTGATGCCCTGCGCATGGTGAAGGAAACAGGTGTGGCAGGCGTGATGATCGGTCGAGGCGGAATCGGGAACCCCTGGCTGCTGAAGAGATGCTCTCAGGCTCTCGCCGGTCAGGCTGTGGATGATTTGCCTTCCCGGGCGGAGCGTGCCCGTGTCGCGCTGATGCACTTGCAAGCCAATGTTGCCATGAAAGGCGAACGGCGAGGAGTGCTCGAAATGCGCAAAGTGATACGCAATTATATCAAGGGTTACCGTGATTCAAAATCGACCTGGATGAGGATTATCCAGAGCGAAACCGAGCTGGAAACCGCTGAAATTCTCGCTGCATTCGGCAACACTGAAGCAGTTGAGACCCAGGATGAGCCCGACTCCCCGCAGGATTGGCAGACCGCCGGATAACCGTAATCAGCTCGCAGAATAGATTGCTACTCCTTCCTGAACATCCTATTTTCTTCAAAGAACCACACCTACTGAAGAGGACGCGATGGAATCCCGCGTACCCATCCTGAAAATCAGGAACATCCTCATTGTCCCCATCCAGGTTGATCTCGATGATAATTCTGCCGCCCGTCTCCAGCATGACATCCTCGAGCGTATCGAGGCTACGGGTGCATCCGGAGTGATCATCGACATCTCCGTGCTCGACATGGTGGACAGTTACCTCGGACGAATGCTGGGCGACACCGCGATCATGGCGACCATGATGGATGCGGAAGTCGTGCTCACGGGGATGCAGCCCCAGGTTGCATTGACCCTTGTCGAATTGGGGCTGAAGCTTGATACCATTCACACCGCTCTCGACATGGAGAGCGGAATCGACCTGCTTGATTCAATGCCATCAAAGGGCTGAGAGGCGCACGCAATGAGTGTCCTGCGCGAGATCATAATCAGCACTGAACACGACATTGTACTCTGTCGGCGAGCGTGCCGGGAGATTGCAAAGGAGTATCATTTTACCCTGGTGGACCAGACACGGATCACCACTGCTGCCAGCGAACTGGCACGGAACATCTTTGAGTACGCCTCCACGGGGCGTGTCACGATTTCCATTCTCAACGGTGAGAAAGATGAAATCGGCCTTCAAGCGGTTTTTTCGGACAAGGGACCCGGTATTCCCGACATCGAAGCTGCCATGCGTGAGGGATGGACTTCCCACCGTGGGATGGGACTTGGGCTGCCGGGGTCACGCAAACTGGTCGATGATTTTACGATCGAATCCACACCCGGCAAGGGGACGACAGTCACGATCGTCAAGTGGCGGAAATAGGCATCAAGGGAGCATCCATGGCTGAGACAATCCTCAATCGCCGTCAAATTTCGGATCTGATTGCGATCAGTGCGGGAATGTTGCGTCTGAAGTCCATCGAAGGCGTTTGTCAGACAACTGCTGAAGCCGTTGTGAAGCATTCTGTCTTCGCACGCTGTGTGGTTTCTCTCCTCGAACCCGATGACACGTTCGTCAGGCTTGGATTCGGCGGTCTAAATGCGAAAGACGTCACCGTCCTGCGTGACATGCCGCGCAGCACCCTTGAGAGTATGCAGGAGCAGCTCGCAAAGAAGTTCCTCGTGGGACGCTCCTACTACCTGCCGCATGATGAAGTGAGCATGACCGGGTTGAAAAGCACAAAAAAAGGCAAACCGAAACCCGGCAACCAGGTTCACTGGCATCCGGATGACTTCCTTTTCATCCCCCTCTACAATCCGGACAATCAGATCATTGGTTTGATCTCTGTCGATGACCCCACGGACGGTTTGAAACCGACAGAAGACAAGCTGCTGCCCCTGGAACTGTTCGCGACACAGACTGCGGCGGTGCTGGAGAACCTGAGGAACCTGGAACGTCAGCAGGAGATGTACGAAAGGCTCCGTGACCAGCAGATGGTTGTGCTCGAGCTATCCACTCCGGTAATCCAGGTGTGGGATAAGGTTCTCGTACTCCCCCTCATCGGGAGTGTGGACAGCGCCCGCGCGCAGCAGATCATGGAAAATGTGCTCGTCCGAATCAGCGAGACCGGATCTGTGGTCATCATCATCGACATCACCGGCGTGCCGGTCATCGACACCCTTGTTGCCAGCCACCTCATTAAAACGGTGAGTGCTGCCCGATTGCTGGGTGCGAAGACCATCATTACCGGCATCAACCCGGAAGTCGCGCAGACACTTGTGCACCTCGGAGTTGAACTATCCGAAATATCCACAAAGAGTAACCTGGCACGTGGTATTTCCGCGGCGCTTGAAATGACCGGCAAGAAGATCGTTGAGAGTGCTGATAAGTAGACAGGTGAGGAAACTCCTGGATAGCTATGGCGCTTGAAGGTGAAAAACAATTCTCAAACCGTGACCCTGCCCTCGGTGTGGAGCCCTACACCATCCGGGTTGAGGACGAGTACGCCTTCTATACCATCCGGAACGCCGCAAAGGAGCGTGCCCGCAGGATCGGTATGGGTGAAAAGGATGTCGCGGAAATCGAGATTGTTGTGCGGGAATTACTCACGAATATTATGACGCATGGTGGCGGGAAGGGGCATGTCACTTTAAGCCATCTGATTGAGCACGCTTCCGCGTCCCTGATCCTGGATGTCATCGATCGGGGACCCGGTTTCGAGAACTACGATGAGGCCGTGCTTGATGGCATCTCATCCATCGGCAGTATGGGCGGCGGCCTGCCATCCATTCGCCGCTTTGCACAAAGAGTCGAGCTGGTCCGAAGCGGGGCAGGTGGTTCACACCTGCGTGTCGTCAAACGTGCCTCCTTCTCCTCGGAGGACCACGAGCGCTGGGTGTTTGCACTCTTCACACGCCCCGTACCGGGCGAGGCGATGTGCGGCGATGCGGGGACGATGATTCGCAACGATGATGGCATCCTGCTGATTCTCGCAGACGGCCTCGGCCACGGTACAAAAGCCGCGGAGGCCAGCAGACGAGCAGTGGAGGTCGCGCAGATCAACCACCGACTCCCGCTCAAAGACCTGCTTCAGGTGATTCACAGTGAGCTTTTCCGGACACGAGGCACTGCACTCTCCCTCGCTCGGATCAACACAGCTGAGATGAAAATCGAGTGGCTTGGGCTCGGGAATGTGAGCGGCAGAATCTTTCGCCCAGGCGCAGCGGATCACGAATCACACCAGGTTTTCGCGAACTACAATGGAACAGTCGGTGTCCAACTTGGCACCTTTCGCACCATCCAATACCCGTACCGAACCGGAGACTGGCTCGTTCTTTCTACCGATGGCTTGACCCAGAGATGGCAGGATGTTTTTTACTCCTCGCCTTCTCGTACGCCCCATGCGATAGGCCGTGAAATCCTGCGTATCTCCTCGCGGCAGAGTGATGATTCAGCCATACTGATCGGACGATCGCGATGAGTAACCGTGCAGGGAAGGCGCAGGAGCCGCCATCTCAGCTCCTGAGCCAGATTGAACAGCTCAAACGTGAGTTGCGTGAGATGCGCGAGGAGCTGGAAGATACCACTCGTGGCACCCTCGCACTTTACAACGAGATCGAGAACAAGAATGCGGAGCTGAAGCAGCAGCAGCTTCAGCTCGAGGAGAAGAACACCGAGTTGCAGAAGGCACTCGAGAATCTACGCACCAGTGAGGAAGCTCGCTTGCGGGCTGCCAGGACGGCGGCGATCGGAAATATCGTCGTCACTTACAACCACGAGATCAACAACCCGCTTGCGATTATCACCGCGAGTCTGGACCTGCTCAAGCTGACCCCCGACTTGCCCGATGAAGAACGTAGGAAGCAGTTCGCCAAAATCGAGCGGGCGGCGGACCGTGTGAAGGATGTCATTACCAAGATCAAGCAGTACGAAAACCTGCTTCCGAAAAGCTATATTAATTGGGATATGTTGGATCTTGAGTCGGCCAAAGTGCATTACAAGAAGTGACACTTTGAAATCGGTCGGCTCTAATCGAGGCTGTTCAGGGGGGAAACCCGTTCCAGGGGGTTTGTGTTGGGCGCAAGAAAACCAATTGTACTGATCGCGGAGGACGAGCCTGACCTCCTGGATCTATACCGTCAGGGGCTTGAAATGCTCGGCGCCGTGGTACTCAAAGCCGAGGATGGTGACAGCGCCTGGTCTCTGTTTCAACAGAACGGCGACACGATAGACCTCGTGATCAGCGACATCTTCATGCCCGGGATCAACGGCGTGCAGCTGATGAACCGGATCAAGGAAAAAAATCCCGGCCTGCCAGTTTTTCTGGTGACCGGGTATGCACACCTCCGCACACTGGTTGAAGAATCTGCCTACGAACCCGATGCCTACCTGGAGAAACCCTTCAACCTGCGTGACCTTTTCCGACGTGTCAAGCAGGCCCTTCCCCCCGAATTTGACCTGCCCGAGTACTGAATCCCTTCTGCCGCCTGGCTATCAGGGTCGCAGATACATCAGAACGACAATCGACACAAGGAAGATGAGCATCAGCCAGCCGAACATTCTGATCTTGCCTGCAGCACTGGCGTCCGCCGCACCATCCTTCCAGGTTCTGACCATCATCATCTGCAGCGGTTCAAGCAGCACATACAGGAGCACTGCGATCCACAGCCAGGCACTGCTCACATATCCCCACCCGGTAACATGCAGCAGATAGAGGCCGGTCAGGAGCATCAACCCCATCGCGATGCCTGTTATTCGCCTTATCCCATTCAACGCCGCAGCGGTATGACTGCTCATCGGCGAACGGATCGCCAGGAAAGCAACCGCGGCCAGAGGACCGATCCCGATCACCGCGATCAGGACATGCAGAAGCAGAGTGTGCTGGTATCCCGCCATGGCAATACTCCCATTGTTCGGTGTTCCCCCGCAGCCAAGATAGTCAGACATTGCACCTTCCGCACGTTCGATTCCCCCAATAAAAAACCGCCGGCTCCAATGGAACCGGCGGCTTGCAGGGTGTGGCGTGACGCCACGACTCCTCCCTACCCGACGAGGCTGGCCACGATCTGCGGGACCAGATTCGCCTGGGCGAGCATCGAGACACCGGTCTGCATCAGGATCTGAGCGCGTGTGAACTCACTCATCTCCTTCGCGAGGTCGGCATCACGAATCTCGGACTCGGATGCAACCGCGTTTTCACGCGAAATCTGCAGATTCATGATCGTGTTCTGCAGACGTGACACGTACGAACCGATCTGGGTCCGCTCGGTATCCTTGAGGTTGATGGCCGAGTCAATTGCGCCAATCGAACTCTGAGCGTTCAGGGTGTCCGTCAGGGAGAGGGAATCCAATCCCAGTCCGGAGCTGGTCATGTCACCAATGTTGACATAGTAGTAATCCTGACCACTCACGTTGTAGGTACCGATGTGGAACTTGATCCCGGTCGTGCCTGAGGAGAAATCTCCGTTGATCAGGTTCAGACCGTTGTAGTTCGTTGTCGAAGCAATCCTTGTGATCTCAGAACGCAGCTGGGTGAATTCAACATTCAACGCAGCGCGATCCTGCGACTGGAGGGCGCCGTTGGACGCCTGAATCGCCAGTGCACGCATTCGGTTGAGCTTCTCGTCGATAACCGAGAGGGCGCCTTCTGCCGTGGCAAGCAGATTGACATTGTAGTTCGCGTTCCGCTCCGCTTCGACCATGGATTCGATCTGGGCACGAAATCGCTCACTGACTGCCAGCCCGGCAGGGTCATCCCACGCATAGTTGATCCGGAGACCGGAGGACAACCTGGTCAATGCTGTGTCCAGGTCGTTCTGGGTCGCCCAGATGTTCCTCTGCGCCGTCATCGAGAGGACATTGTGGTTGATCCTGGTACTCATGTGGTACCTCCTTCTTGGATGGGTGGTGCTGGTACACCTTGTTGCCCTGAACCTTGTTGATGCCTGTCCGACAAACCGTCCGCGATGTTGTCCGCGATGGAAAAACGGGTTTCGCGTGGACCGTTGGTTCCGAAGAACCAGCGTGTGAGCTTGTTGGTCTCCGACGACAGTCGATCAGGCTCGATTGTCAAAGAGCAGGGGCTACATCACCCACCGAATGCGTGGTCCTGCAACCATGACTGACGGGTAGTCATGGGATCCTGCAACCGTGCTTAGTTGGATGAATCCATCTGAGCCCGGGTAAAGAGCTTCTTCAGCAAATAGTCGGACATGGTCTCCGCGAGCTGGTGCAGCTGCTTGTCATCCATACCGGGTAACGCTGCCTCGGCCGCTTCCTTCGCGGCTTCCTCCGCTCCCAGCTTCTTGCGGGCGCCCTCGAGTGTGTATCCTTCCTTGTGTACGAGCTGATTGATACGCTCAATCTTGTGAATGGTCGGCTCGTCGTACCTACGCTGGTTGCCCTGCGTACGGTTTGGGATCAGATAACTCGAGAACTCTTTCTCCCAGAAGCGCAGGGTCGGCTTGGGAATCCCCGTGATCGCGTGCACCTGCCCGATGCTGTAAAGCTTCTGTCCTGGTGCTGTAGGCGTACTCATGCCAGGAACCTCCCTTAGTTCAAGAGTTCATCAGGCGGTACTGCTTTACTCGCGTTCCGATCAGCCGACCAACTGCGACACGATCTGAGGAATCAGGTTCGCCTGCGCCAGCATCGAGACCCCTGTCTGCATCAGGATCTGGGCACGGGTGAACTCGCTCATCTCAGCAGCGATGTCCGCGTCACGAATCTGTGACTCAGATTGAGTCGCGTTCTCACGGCCGATCTGAAGGTTCATGATCGTGTTCTGCAACCTGTTCACGTAACCACCGATCTTGGTACGCTCGGTGTCTTTCAGTTCGATCGCCTCAT
>Ga0068713_1001827_pt1 | contig 25099 bp, 20 predicted proteins | sample MTBAKSrepl2MetaG_FD_62223 | JGI IMG/M metagenome (GOLD analysis project Ga0068713, IMG submission 62223) | Enrichment culture microbial communities om Arthur Kill intertidal strait, New Jersey, USA, that are MTBE-degrading - MTBE-AKS2 (Arthur... | ecosystem: Environmental > Aquatic > Marine >...
CCGCTACATGATCGATGAACTCGGCCTGAATGCCGACATGATTAACAGCCTGCCGATTGTCGAAGTCATGCCGAAAATGGTCGACGCGCTGCCCGGGATCACCGACCAGTTCCAGGCGACACGGATTCTCTGGGACATGTACAACCCCTGGGTTACCTGGATTTTCTTCGGTGCGATCGGCCTCGCTTCGACTATCGCCATGCTGATCTACCATTTCTGGCTGGAAGCGGACAAGAAGAAAAAAGCTGCGATGATGTAGGGCGAAAGGGAGTGACAGTTGCCGGGTCAACAGTCGATAGCTGCACTATATCCCCATAAATCGATACGGTTGATTCGGTGACTGTCACTCCACAGCCTTTGTGTGTGACGCGCGAGTGACTGTCACCAGGACCTTCCTGCCTTGCGGCAGGTCATTCGCGAAGCGGAGACCTGCCAACTGACAGCAGCTACCGCCCAGACTCGCACAGAACTGCGAAGAAGCACATCATTCACTCTGGATCGGCCTTTTTTTGCAGGTTCTCCCACGCTCGCGGAGCGGTATCTGTGACCCACGTGGGAGATCAATAACGTATCTTTGGCTTCACATAAATTTATGAGGATATCCGAGTTGCCCGCCGCTTGAGTCCGAATCTTCGGAAGTATGCAGCGCCTATCGACCGGAAGTTCCTCGTCATCAAGCTAATCCTACACCCGGGGGTTCCTGGATGAAGATCCACGAGTACCAGGCGAAGGAATTGCTGCGACGGTATAACGTGGCGGTGCCGGAAGGCAAAACGGCCACCACACCGGAGCAGGCGGAAAGCATCGCCCGCGAGTTGGGCGGTGGCGTAGTGGTGGTCAAGGCCCAGATTCATGCCGGTGGTCGCGGTAAGGGCGGCGGCGTGAAGGTGGTAAAAAATCCCGAGGAGGCACGCAAGGCTGCCGAACAAATCCTCGGGATGCAGCTTGTCACCCACCAGACCGGACCGCAGGGCCAGAAGGTGAAAACAGTCCTGATCGAGCAGGGCAGCCGGATTGCGAAAGAGTTTTACGCCGGATTGACCCTGGACCGTGAGAAGGTGCGCGACACCTTCATGGTTTCCACCGAGGGCGGAGTCGAGATCGAGAAGGTTGCGGCGGAAACGGCTGAGAAGATTGTCAAGGTCGCCGTCGATCCGACCCTGGGTTTGCAGGGGTACGAAGCGCGACGGATGGCTTTCGCGCTGGGGCTCGAGGGAAAAGCGGTCAACAAGGCTGCCGGCTTTTTCCTTAACCTCTACCGGATGTACAAGGAGACCGACGCCTCCCTCGCAGAGATCAACCCCCTCGTGCTGACCGAAGAGGGTGATGTGATCGCGCTGGATGCCAAGGTCAACTTCGACGATAACGCGCTGTATCGTCACAAGGACATCGTCGCATTCCGTGACCTGGATGAAGAGGATCCGGCGGAAGTCGAGGCGAGCGAGTACGACCTGAACTTCATCAAGCTGGATGGCAATGTCGGCTGCATGGTGAACGGCGCAGGGCTGGCGATGGCCACCATGGACATCATCAAGTATGCCGGCGGAGAACCGGCCAACTTCCTCGATGTGGGCGGCGGCGCCAATGCCGAACGAGTCAAGGCGGCTTTTCGCCTGATCATGCGCGACACGAATGTCAAGGCCGTGCTGATCAACATTTTCGGCGGAATTGTCCGTTGCGACCGTGTGGCGCAGGGCATTATCGATGCCCTGAGTGACTCATCCATGCAGGTGACTGTACCGGTGGTTGTCCGTCTGGCAGGCACCAACGCCGAGCTGGCGGGCGAAATGCTGACCAACAGCCCGCTCAAGTTCATCGTCGCGACAAACCTCAAGGATGCGGCCGAGAAGGTCGTTGCCGCAGCGAAGGAGGTGGCTTAAATGTCGATCCTCGTCAATAAAGATACACGGCTTGTCGTCCAGGGCATTACGGGCGGCGAGGGAAGTTTCCACGCAGAACAGATGATCGAGTACGGCACGAATGTCGTCGCCGGTGTCACCCCGGGCAAGGGCGGGCAGATGCACCTCGGTCGGCCGGTCTTCAACAGTGTCGCCGAAGCGGTCGAGGAGACCGGAGCGAATGCCTCGGTGATCTTTGTGCCGCCACCCTTCGCAGCGGACGGCATCCTGGAAGCGGTCGACGCTGGAGTGGACCTGGTGGTCTGCATCACCGAGGGAATCCCGGTGAAGGACATGCTGACGGTCAAAACTCGTCTGGCATCGAGCAAGACCCGACTCATCGGCCCGAATTGCCCCGGTGTGATCACGCCCGGCCAGGCGAAGATCGGCATCATGCCCGGCTTCATCCATCAGCCAGGCAGCATCGGCCTGATCAGCCGCTCGGGCACCCTGACCTACGAGGCAGTGCACCAGCTTACCGAGTACGGTCTTGGGCAGTCCACGGCGATCGGGATTGGCGGCGATCCGATCATCGGTTCGACCTTCACCGACCTGTTGAAGCTGTTCAACCAGGATGACGAAACGGAAGGTGTCGTGCTCATCGGCGAAATCGGTGGTGGCGCGGAAGAAGCCGCAGCCGAGTATGTCAAAGCCGAGTTTAAGAAACCGGTGGTGAGTTTCATCGCCGGGGCGACCGCTCCTCCCGGACGGCGCATGGGCCATGCCGGCGCGATCATCTCCGGCGGCAAAGGTACTGCCGCCGAAAAGATGGCCGCCCTCGAAGCCGCAGGAATCCGTGTTTCGAAGACCCCCGCCGAAATCGGTAAGGTGATGAAAGAGGCACTGGGGAAGTAACGAAACGCAGTTGCACGCATTCAGGAGCCCTGGCCAATCATGGTCAGGGCTCCTGACACTTTATCCGTACTGATCAGTGTTCAGCGCGTGGCAAACCCAGTCAACGTGATTGGCAGGGCTGGGTTCTTGCGTGCAGTCAATCGTATCAGCCCGCCCGTCTTACCACCAGCGATTTGTTCTTCAGCAGGGGGATCAGGTCACGGACCCAGCGCATGTAGCAGTTGACAGAACAGGGGCTCAGGTCGGATTGCACGAAGCAGCTCCGGTTGCAGGTCGGGCCTCCTGCGGCGGGGGCGGTCAGGTCGAGGTTGGTGGCGTAGCGCTTGAGCGATCCGGCGTGAACAGTGATGGTAGCTCCACAGTTTTTCCCCTCATGGGCAAAAAGGAACACGCTCCGTTCGGGTGAGAGCAGGGAAGCCTGGCAGGCAAGAAGGATCAGGGAATCATCGAGGATGAACTCTTCGACACTGCTCCAATTGGCGCCGCAGCTCGTACATGCGGCAAAATGGGTGGTCCTGTTCATGGTGGAGGACTCCTGTATGGAAACAAGACATCTGCCCCCTCGTGAGAGAAGTGTAGCAAACTACGTTCCAATTCAGGGGATAGGCGAAGAGGAAGGTTGTGAAGAATTGGGGCAAACTTCTTGTTGAGATCAGCGGTGGTGACAGATTCGATTTAATTGCCCGTACCGCCAGGTCTACGGAGCAGACGGATCGGGACAGGCCGCAGATCTCCGCTTCGCTAAAAACCTGCGACAACGCGACTACAGATTGCCACGCTCGTTTTCGCTTGTGCGAAAACGGCTTGCAATGACGCACCTCTTCGAGGAGCTGTCACATCCCTCTGCTCAAACAACATCCCCACGCTCTTCAAAAAACCGCTCTTCCAGCATCTTGCTGCGGCGGATGCTTTTTCGCAGCCATGCGAGCCGGATCTCCGCTTTTTCCTCCTCACTCAGACCAATGGGAAGGCCTGATTGGCGAAGGCGTTGAGTGGTGTCGTACAGGGTCAGGGCTACCGAAACCGAGATGTTAAAACTCTCGGTAAATCCGACCTGCGGGATGCGTACGAACTCATCGGCAAGATTGAGGGCAGTCTCGCTCAGCCCGGTCTCCTCGGTCCCGAAGAGCAGCGCAAAGGGTTTGTCCACCGGCAGGTCATGCAGGAGGCAGTCCTGACGGTGCGGAGTGGTCGCGACAATCCGGTAACCTCGGGCACGAAGCTGCGAAAGGCAGGCAGTTGTGTTGTCGGCGTCACGCTGGTTGTAACGATTCAGGCTCAGCCACTTGGACGAGCCGACTGTCACCCCCGGATTGACCGTAAAGCGATTCGTGTTCTCGATGACATGGATGTCCTGTACGCCGAACAGATCACAGGAACGCATGACCGCGCTGGCATTGTGGGGTTGGAAAATGTCCTCGAGAACGACTGTGATGTACCGGGTACGCAACGCCAGCACCTCTTCATATTTGTCTCGTTTATTGTCTGTGATAAAACCGGTCAGATACCGAATCAAATCCTGTTGAAGCGCTTTATCCACAGGGTGTTCCTCTGTTTCAGGGCGTGGAACGGTTGCAGCAAATTCCGAAAGCCGCTCCTGATTGGCTATCCAGCGTTTCGGCAGGTCTCCGCTGAAGCAGGGACATGAGCCGCAAGTGACTGTCACCCAGAGCGGGGTTGTGAGGACCCGAAAACGATAATCACAGCATTCGATCAATTGCAACGAACGTCGTCTTCTTCCCAACAGCGGATCCGTGGGCGTCCTCGACCGGGATGGTGCGAAGCTGCCACCGCCAAGCGAACCCCTCAAGGCTCGTTCGAACGGGTAATCCTAACCATCCCCAAACAATTGTAACGTATTACTCCACCGGATTGAACAGCAAACGGCTCAGAAGTTCATAGCGGTCTTTCGCACGGTTGTTGTACCTTTGAAAGAATGGGGGGGTGACCTGCCGTCTCAAATGGGAGCGTTGCATCGTGCCTTTGCGTGGGCACTTTCCCCAGGCTGGAGTGTGGTAATTATCCCCCGGAAAGACTCAGGAGCGGGTCATGGCGAAGGAACAGATTCTCATCATTGAAGATGAACCGGACATCCGTGAACTCATCCGTTATAACCTCGCCCGCGAGGGCTACCAGGTTTTCGAGGCTGGGAGCGGAGAGGAGGGGGTGCGTCTTGTGCTGGAGCGGCGACCGGAGCTGGTATTGCTGGACCTGATGCTTCCCGGGATGGACGGTTTGGATGTCTGCCGGACACTCCGTGCGGATGAGTCGCTCAAGAACCTCGCGATTGTGATGGTGACAGCGAAGGGTGAGGAGCCGGACACTGTCGCAGGGCTCGAGCTGGGTGCCGATGATTACATCACCAAACCCTTCAGCCCGCGTGTACTGCTGGCACGTATCCGAGCTGTGCTGCGGCGTAAGTCCGGGGAGGCGCCGGTCCTGACGGAAGAGAGCATCATCCAGCGTGAGGGAATGACCATCCACCCCGGACGGCACGAAGTGGTGATCGACAGCGATCCAGTTGATCTGACCTATACGGAGTTTCGCATTCTGCACCTGCTGGCGAGGCGACCGGGATGGGTATTCACACGTTACCAGATTGTCGATGCCGTCCGGGGCGATGACCATCCGGTGTCGGATCGGAGTGTCGATGTGCAAATTGTAGGTTTGCGCAAGAAGATGGGCAGGTACAGCAACCTGATCGAAACCGTGCGTGGTGTGGGCTACCGTTTCAAGGAGTAATGGTGCGTCGCAGAAGGCTTATCTGGCAGCTCTTTCCATCCTACCTGGTGATCACTCTGCTCTCTCTTCTTGCGGTGACCATCTACTTCACCCACTCACTCCGCAACTTCTACGAGAACCAGACGATCAAGGGGCTTGAGTCGAGATGCCGATTGCTCGAGCCGACAGTCAGCAGCTACCTCGACAGGGGCGACATGGCGGGGCTGAACCGAGTCGTCGGCGTGCTTGGCGAACGCAGCGGCACTCGTATCACGATCATCTTTCCGGATGGCGAAGTCATCGCCGACACAGACAAACCGATCGAGGAGATCGAGAATCACGGTGATCGTCCTGAAGTCCTGGAGGCGCTGGCAGGCAGGCGTGGTGTGATCACTCGTTTCAGCGACACGGTGAACCAGCGCATGATGTATGTCGCCCTGCCCCTGGAGGTTGAGGATGAGGTTCGAGTCGTGATCCGGGCCTCTACCCCGACCAGCCTTATCGAGCACACGCTCTGGGACATCTATGGCAAACTGGCGATTGCCTGGCTGGTGATCAGCATGATCGCAGCCTGGGTGAGCTGGGCGAACGCACGCCGGATCAGCAGGCCGCTCGAGAAAATGCGTTTGCGTGCGACTCGGATCGCCGGGGGCGATCTCAGCGGTCGTCTCCCTGTGGAGGGCAGCGAAGAGGTTGGCGCACTTGCCGATGCGCTGAACCATATGGCGGAGGAGCTGGACACACAGATCAAGACGATCCTGCGTCAGCGACGAGAACAGAAGGCGGTTTTCTCGAGTATTTCTGACGGTGTACTCGCCATCGACGCCGACGGTCTGTTGATCAGCATCAACAAGACCGCCGCCAACCTCTTCGGGGTGGACAGGAAGAAGGTGCGCGGCCACACCATCCAGGAAGTGATCACCAATCCGGATGTCCGTTTCTTCATGATGAAGGCGCTCAAGACGAGTGAAGATGTGGAGGATGAAATCCACCTCGTGAAGGAGAACCGTTATCTGCACGCGCATGGTCGCAAGCTGATCGACGAATCGGGCAATGGCATGGGCGCGGTGGTGGTGCTGAACGATGTGACTCGTTTGCGTCACCTGGAGATCACCCGCCGCGATTTTGTCGCAAACGTCTCGCATGAATTGCGTACACCCGTCACCTCAATCATGGGATTTGTCGAAACCCTGAAATCCGGGGCACTGGATGACCCGGAGACTGCGACACGGTTTGTTGATATCATTGCACGTCAGGCGTCCCGTCTGGATGCCATCATCGAGGACCTGCTCAGCCTTGCCCGAATCGAACGGGACAGCGAGTCGAGCGACATCCCCCTCTACGACGCCTCCCTTGCGGAAACCGTTGAAAACGCCGTCCAGTCCATGGAATCCATCGCCGGGGCGAAGGGTATTCACATCGAGACACGGTGCAACTCCACAATCAGGATAACCGCCAACCCGCCCCTGCTCGAGCAGGCCCTGACCAACCTGATCGAAAATGCCATCAAGTACAGCGATTCCGGCACTCCGGTTGAGGTCACTGCTGAAGAATATCCCACCGAAGTTCTGTTGCGGGTCTCGGACAAAGGGCCGGGGATCGCCCCCGATCATCTTCCACGCATTTTCGAACGCTTCTACCGGGTGGACAAAGGCAGAAGCAGGGAAGTGGGGGGGACCGGACTCGGACTGGCCATTGTGAAGCACATCATGATCGCTCACGGGGGGCAGGTTGAGGTCACGAGCACCCTCGGCGAAGGCAGCAGGTTCACCCTTCGTTTTCCCCTCACCCGCCATAAGGATAAGCAGTTATCCCTCCTTCAGGCTTGAGAGAGCCAGTGGCTCTCCTAACGAGAGCCTAACGATCGACTCACCAAAGGCAAACGCGTCTCCTACTACTTACCGCTGATTTCAGGGTAGCAGAAACAGGGTAACAGGGTAAGAGACATGAACCAGTTTATACGATTCCTTCATCAGCCGATTCTCCCGGCTCTGATTGTACTGCTTCACCTTGCGGTTCCAGCCCGGGCAGGCAACCTGCGTGGTGTTGTCACCGACCTGGAGACGAAAGAACCACTCACCGGCGCCAACCTGATCCTCGAAGGAACCCCGCGTGGCGCGGCGACCGACCTCGATGGATTGTACGTCATCTTCAACATCAAACCTGGCAGCTACACCCTTAAGGTGACCATGCTGGGATACGAATCGGCTATCCTCGAGGGTGTGAATATCGGCGATGCGATAACCGTGCTTCCCGTTTTCCTCCGTTCCTCGGCAATCAAGCTGGAAGAGGTTGTGGTGACCGCGGGTGCGCCGAATGGCTCCAGCCAGGCTGAGTTGGATCGTCGGCTTGAGAATACTGTTCTCACAGATGCGATTTCACAGGAAGTACTTAAACGTCTGCCTGACCCGGATGTCGCCAATGTGGTCCGCAGAACGACGGGTGTGAGTGTCGACAAGGGTGATCCGGTCATCCGTGGGTTGGGAGTACGTTATTCGAAGGTCACCCTGAACAATGCCGCCCTCGCCGGGACGGAGCCGAACCGTTCGGCAGTGTCGCTTTCTCTTTTCCCTGCGAGCCTGATGAGCGGGGTTACCGTCTCGAAATCCTACATGCCGGACCAGAGTGGTGAGTTTGGTGGCGGGACAGTGAACATGCAGACCTTCAACCTCCCATCCAACCTCAAACTTGAAGTGTCGGCATCCTCGAGCTACAACAGTCGCACAACCTTCAAATCCTTCAAGACCTATGACGGTGGCGGTCTTGACTGGATCGGCTACGATGACGGCTCCCGTGCGGTTCCCGAGATTGTTGGGTCGGCGACCAGGAAGATCAAGGACGGCAACTACACGCGTACCGAGTTGCAGGCATTCGGACAGTCGTTCTCGAACAACTGGGAACCCTACGAAACAACTGCCACTCCCAATCGGAATGTCTCGGTCTCAATCGGGAACCGGGCACTTCTCTTCGGGCGCCATTTCCAGTATGTGGTGTCGGGTCTGTACGGTTACGGATTCGAGACACGGGAAAATGCGGTTCGCATCATCAATAAGAATGGCACCCTGCCTGGCGAAGTGCTCGAGCAGCACACCTATACCTATGATCTCTACACACGCAATGTGAACCTCGGTGCGATGGCGGCGATGAAGTACCAGGTTTCGGAACGCAGCAACCTCAATTTTAACCTGCTCTTCAGCCGTGACGCGAACGATGCGACCCGTGAGTTCCGCGGCTACAACGAAGACCGCGCGACCGAGATGTCCGCAACACGCCTCTACTTCACCGGTGAAACGACTGCGACAGGGCAGCTGATCGGGAATCATGTACTGCCGGGTATCCTGAACTCGACTGTCGACTGGCAGGTCTCATACAGCCGTGGGACCCGTACCGAACCGGACCGCAGAGAGGTTCAATATGAACTCACGCCCGCAGGGGAGTGGATCTATGCGGACGAAACGTATAGCGGCGCGAGAATCTTCTCTGACCTCCACGATGACACCTACAGCGGAAGTTTGAACTGGCTGGTGAAGCCCTTCGGCGCAAGCTCTCAGGCCGAGTTGAAGACTGGCGTCTCCTTCATGACCAAGGAGCGTGAGTTCACCTTCCACCGCTACGAGTACGAGAAATCCAACAACGCGATCTTCGACACCGAATTTCTCACGCAGAGCCCAAATGACCTCTTCGCGAAAGAGAACATCCACTTCCTCGGCTGGGAGCTGACAGAATACACCCGGAACAACGATTCCTACACTGCGTCCCAGCAACTCGGCGCCGGTTATGTGATGGGCAGCATGCCTCTTTCGCAGCGTCTCTTCCTCTCGGGCGGCGTCCGCTACGAACAGAGCATTCAGGAAGTCACCTCCTTCGAGCCCTTTGTTCCGACAACGGCAAACCAGGTCAAGAGTGGGGTTGAGACAGGCGATTTCCTGCCCGCACTCAGTGTACGGTACATCCTCAAGCCGAGGATGAACCTGCGCTTCGCCGCAAGCCAGACCGTCTCCCGTCCCGATTTCCGGGAGATGTCCGAGTTCGAGTTCCAGGATTTCATTGGCGGCCAGGCAGTCAAGGGTAACCCGAACCTGACCCGTGCCCTGATCCGCAATTATGATGTCCGTTGGGAGCTGGTCCACGGTGTCGCGGACCTCATGGCGTTCAGCGTCTTCTACAAAAACTTCACCAATCCGATCGAGATGGTGATCGAGAATACCGCTCAGCAGCGGCTCTCCTACGAAAACGCCCTCGGTGCGAACAACTACGGTGTGGAGATCGAGCTCAGGCAGAATCTCGGGTTGCTTTGGGATCCGCTCAGGACGATGACTGTTACGACAAACCTGTCGCTGATCGAATCCGATATCGTGTTGCGTGACGATATCGTCACCAACATACAGACCTCGTCCGAACGTCCGCTCGCAGGTCAGTCGCCCTACCTCTTCAACCTGGGGATCAACTACCTGCTGCCAGCGACACTAACCCAGATCAATTTCTTCTACCACACCTTCGGCAGCAGGATTGCATCGGTGGGCTCCGCCGGGCTGCCGGATATCTACGAGCTGCCGCACCACGATCTGGATTTAGGCATCCGTCACCCAATCAACCAAACGGTTTCCTTCAAAGCAGGGATCAGCAACATCCTGGATTCACAGATTCGATTCGAGCAGGCTGGTAAGGTTACAGAGAGTTACTACAAAGGACGTTCGGTTTCGATTGGTTTCAGTTACAGCCACTGAATCTGGACAGCGCACACTACGCATGATCCCTAACCGAATGCCCTCTGGACTTGAAAGGCAGCAAAAGAGACCACCATACGAGCAGAAAAGACGACAAAGACAGGCATTCAAAAACCAAAGTTACTCAGGAAGGGTATTCACATGCGTAAGCGTTCTTTACCATTGAAGTGGTTCACGGCAGTCCTGGCGGCTGGATTGATCCTCTTTGCCGCCGGGTGCACAGAAGATGATGATGATCCGGATAACAACGATCCCGGCATCGATCCCAATGCTCCAGCACTCAGCAGTCCCGTGAATAACGCCAATGTCGATCTCGATGAATTGGCGGATGCTGATGAAGAGTTGTATTTCCGCTGGGCTGCGGTGACCGGTGCGGTTTCCTACGAAATCCAGATTGCAGCAAGTAACACATTCGCCGCGAGTGCGATGATCGATGAAGAGCAGGTTGACACAACTCTCTTCGAGGCGCAAGTCAACAAGTTCATCATCGACGCACGCCACTACTGGCGTGTCCGGGCGATCATGAACGAGTCGGGGAGCGACATGACAGGCTGGTCGGCTGTACGGACTTTCACACCTGTCGCGCAGCCCATTTTGGTGACCGAAATCCTTTCGGGTGACATCACCTCAAACAAAACCCTCACCCGGGGCACAGGGCAGACTCCCAATACCTACCTGCTCCGCGGCGGTGTGTTTGTCACAAGTGGCGCAACTCTTACCATTGAAGCGGGTGTGACTGTTTACGGCGAAGCTGCGACCGACGGTATGCTTGTCATCGCACAGGGTGCCAGGATTCAGGCAGTCGGGACACGTGAAGCGCCGATCATCTTCACTTCGGACAGGCCAGTCGGTAGCCGTGGACGCGGCGACTGGGGTGGTGTGATCCTCAACGGTCGCGCACCCCTGAACACGGGTACACAAGCATTTGGTGAAGGCGACACCGGTCCCTACGGAGGCACAAACCCGACAGACAATAGCGGCACTATGCGCTATTGCCGCATCGAGTTTGCGGGACGTGAGATCAGCCCCGACAACGAGCTGAATGGCCTCGCGCTGCAAGGTGTCGGCTCGGGGACTATCATTGAATACATCCAGATTCACATGAACCAGGATGACGGCATCGAGTTCTTCGGCGGCACTGTGAACGCACGCTACATCTATGTCACGGGCGCAGCGGATGACTCGTTCGACTGGACAGACGGCTGGGCAGGTAAAGGGCAGTTCTGGGTCTGCCAGCAGTACCCCGACGATGCTAACCGTGGCTTCGAGTCCGACAACAATGCCGAGAACAACAGCGCCACGCCATTCTCAAACCCGACCATCTACAACTTCACCCTGGTCGGTGCGGCTGCAGGTGACCGCGGGATGCTCCTGCGTGAAGGAACAAAGGGGAAGATGTACAACGGTATCGTGATGAACTTTACCGAGTACGGGATCCGGATCGACGGCACACAGGCCCAGGCCAACTTCACCGCTGGTGACCTCGCTGTCAGGAACACCATCTTCCACAACGATGTGAACTACCACTCCTCGGCTGAAGCTGCGGTGACGGACCCGCAGTACATGAACGATCAGGGCGATCCAGGCTTGACTTCGCCGCTGAACCTCACATCGCCGAACTTCGTTCCTGTATCGGATGGCCTCGCCACGACCAAGGCCGCTGCTCAGCCGTCAGATTCATGGTTCGAGCAGGTCGACTTCATCGGCGGTGTCGATCCGGATGACAACTGGATCGCAGGCTGGACAACTTCCGCACAGAACTGAGTTACCCTGGGAGGTGATGTTACCCTGCGTCGCCTTCAACCCTGCCCGAGAGGGCGAAAAGGACGTCTCTCCCATGAGGCGTCCTTGTTTGTTCGGGGTCCAAACCTGAATCTCTGGCAGGTTGCTCAATGATCAAATGGTCCAGTACTACCGAAGTTCAATGCTGTCTGGAATTTCAGTCTCCCACACAATTACATTGCTGAATCAATTTTAGCAGGATTGGTTCTGGCGGAGTGTCAGGGACGCAAGTATGCATCACCATCACAACCATGGCAGCGTTGAAGGCGCAACTCTTCGAAGGAAAGCCCTGCTCTGGGCTTTCGGAATCAATGCTGCATTTCTGCTTGTCGAGGTTATCGGGGGGCTGCTCAGCGGGTCGCTGGCTTTGCTGGCAGATGCCGGGCACATGCTTTCCGATGTTTCTGCCCTCGCCATCGCGCTCTGGGTCGCACACATCGTCACAAGGCCGCCGAGTCGGAAACGGACCTTCGGGTATGGACGAGCGGAAGTGTTGTCCGGCCTGCTGAATGGTCTCGCACTCTGGATTGTCGTGGCGGTGATCTTTGTTGAGGCTTATCACAGGTTTGGCGATCCACAGCAGGTGGATGTTTCGATCATGCTACCCGTTGCCATCGCAGGCCTGCTGGCAAACGTAGCAAGCGCCTGGGTGCTGATGGGCCACCGTCACCACGACTTGAATGTCCGTGGAGCTTTCCTGCACCTGGTGGCAGACGCAGTGGGTTCGATAGGCGCGATCGGGGCTGCGCTGGCGATCCATTTCGGCGGCTGGGCGTGGGCGGACCCGCTGGCTTCCGTACTGATCGGAGGCTTGATCCTCTACAGCAGTTGGGGGTTAATCCGTGAATCGCTGCACATCCTGCTTGAAGGCAGCCCGCCGGGGGTGAAAATCGAAGATGTCAGAGACGAGCTGGATGCGCTTGAAGGCGTTGCTTCGAGCCATGATCTGCATCTCTGGCTTGTCGGCAGTGGCGAACCCATGATGTCGGTTCACCTTGTGATCGAGGATGGTTGTTCACGCGACCGTATCCTCACACAGGCACAATCTCTGATGGAGGAGCGATTCGCCATCCATCACTGCACCTTTCAGCTGGAGGGTGCTCCGTGCGCTGGCTTGCATCAGTGAGAGCCAGATCCGCTGAAATTGTGCATCCCCTCGCGAGTCTGTTTTAGATTGATGTGTCATTCGTCATTTGTCATTCTGGTGTTTACCTGAAGGCTTTGCCGTGGAACCCCTGATGTTTGTCAAACGAGTGCTCGCCGCACTCGATGTCCCTCCAGCGTCCCGAACCTGGTTACGAAACATACTTCTTACCGCCTGCCGGATCGATCCGCGATCCCGCATGGCCCCTGACTTTCTCCTGATCGGGGCGCAAAAGGGGGGGACCTCTTCGGTCTTCCTCAACCTGCTCTACCATCCCAACATACTGGTGCCACTGAATAAAGAGATCTTCTACTTCAACGAGCACTTCGACCAGAGTGAGAACTGGTACCTGAGCCATTTTCCACCCGAGATGGCGCGGAAGCGTCTTGAAAAGAGACGCGGTCAGCGTTGCATCACAGGTGAGGGGAGTATCACCTATCTCTGCGACGCTGTCGTGCCGGAGCGAGTGAAGCAGCATTTCCCGTCCGTGAAACTGCTTGCGGTTCTGCGTGATCCCGCCCTGCGTGCCCATTCCCACTTCAAGCATGCCATCCGTTTGAAGAATGAAACGCGGGACTTTGCCACCGCCATTCGTGTAGAGATGGATCGGATCGCAAGGGGTATTCTGCAATACGAGGATCCCGACACTCCCTATAACGAAAACACCCAGTATCTCGTACGTGGCCACTATGCCGATCAGTTGGAGAACTGGTTCAAGTTCTTCCCACGTGAACAGATGCTGATCCTGCGAAGTGAGGATTTCTTCGAGAATCCGGGCGTGGTATATGGCGAGATTCTCGACTTTCTTGACCTGCCTCAGTGGGCACCCGGGAAGTTCGCATCGATCAATATCGCACGCAACCGTGTGCCGTTCGGGCAGGCTGAACGGGACTTGCTCGCGGACTATTTCCGTCCCCACAATCGGAAGCTCAACGAGTTGCTTGGACGCGATTTCGGGTGGGATGCCGCTTAGAGTATTCCGGGGTTTTGACAAAGATTTGTACGGCGATCTCTGGCAATTCAGCTTGTCAAGCACGCGTTGAGACTTTCCGCCAGATCAGCGGATCTGGCCCGCGAGTGACAGTCACCAAGACCTTGAGTTTTGGAGTGAGCGTCACCGAACAGACGGGGGGATCGCGCCAATCAGACGCGTAAGCGCGTCTGATACGCGCGTCTGATGTCATAAGAGGTGGGTCGCCAGAAACGTAGCGTGCGGTGACGTTGGATCCCATGACTAACCGCCCAGAGCCAGCCACCGATTGACCTGGACGAGGATTGGTTTCCCGGGAGCCATGTGCCGGCCTCGGGGACCCCAACCTACTTCAGATGGACAAGTCGCATGGAATCGAGCCGCTGGTCGCCGAGACGAAGCTGCAGAAAGTAGATGCCAGTAGCTAAACCGTCACTCTTCAGGGAAACCGTGTGAACCCCCGCCACGGCTGGAATCGATGGCACCTCGCGGACGGTGCGTCCGAGGACATCGGTCAGCAGAAGGATGACGGGGGATGGGTCGGGCAGCAGAAGGGTCACCGTCACACTGTCGTTGAAGGGATTGGGATGAGCCGATTGGATCGCGTAATGGCGGGGCAGCGAGGGGTCTTGTGCCCGTGGGGCGATCGACCCTCGCTGAAACCAACCGGCGCATCGACTGGCACCTCTATCGTGATCTGTTTTTTGCCCTTCAACTCTTGTGGAAAGGGCAGCTCGGGCGTCACACTTGTCCTTTGCCGGGTGAGCTCTTCAGCGTTGACAGCAGCACGGTGCCGCTGTGCCTGAGCCGTTATCCGTGGGCGACTTTCCGCACCCGCAAAGGGGCCTTGAAGCTGCACACCCGACTGAACCATGGCACTATGGTCCCCGATGCGGTGATTATCAAGAATGGCCGGGTGCATAATCTCCATGTGGGCAAGACCTTGCATTTCCAACCCGACGATACGGTGCTGATGGACCGTGGGTACTTCGACTGCGTCTTCTTTGACGCCCTCTGCCGTGAAAATGCCGTGATGATCCAGATCTGGATCGCGATGATCGCCTATCTGCTGATACAAGTCCTGCATAAACAAGCCAATGGTGCCATCACACCGTATCAACTACTCATCTTCATCAACACACGAATACTGCATACAATCCCGATAAACCAAGCGTGGCAAGGAGTTCAGCGGCTGAAACGACGACGAAAAAACAAACTGGAACTGCCATCAAGAAAACGAACCTAAACTACCGGACAGCAGTGGTCTTCCCTGCAAGTTGTTGCCGAATCGTTGTCAAGTCACACCAGGAAACGTCACTTCGTTCCGTCTCCTGGTGAACTTGTTAACTTGCCTCGGGCTGGACAGTCAGTTGCTATTCCGGTAATGGATGAGCAGAAACGGTGTGACCTTTCTGAAGAGAAGTGCCTTCGCATGTGTCTGATTCGATAACGATTCTTTGACAGCATCTGCGATTCCTCACAGCAGCCCCTCCACGAGGTACCGTATCACGACCACAGCGATCAGCAGCGCGAGCAAACCCTTGATGAACCGGGATGGCAACCGTTTCTGAAGGCGGGCTCCGACATACATCCCGACACCACCTCCTGCCCCGAATAACGCGCCCAGTGCCCAATCCGGTTGGACAGGCAGGGTTGCGGGGGCAAGAGCTGGAGCGAAGAATGCGAAGAAGAGGACCCCCAGGACGGAGGTCAGAAAGGTTCCCATCAGCGCGGCGCCGGCGATGGTGTAGACTGGAAGCCGGAAGACAGTCACGAGAAATGGCGCGATGATCGCGCCCCCACCGATCCCGTAGGCCCCTCCGATGATTCCCACAACAAGACTCAGCATGAAGATTGGCAGAGTCCCAACGGAGTATTCCTCGCCCTCGAAATGAAAGCTGAGTCTGCGTAAACCGAATCGTTCACGGCTTACTCGGAAATCGCCCCGAGTGCCCGACTGCATCCCATCTCCGCGGATCGCCTGCAGCGCGAGGCGAATGCCCACATAGGCCAACACTGCCGCCACAAACAGCTTGAAGTGAATCGGGTCCGGCAAAAGTCGTACTCGCAGGAAGACGCCTGCCAACACCCCGGGAAGTGTGCCCAGAACAACCGCCCAGGTGATCGGCCAGACCATCCGTCCTTCGCGGATGTACCTGTACACACCACTCGGGATGGCGACGACATTAAACAGCAGGTTGGTCGGTGAGACCGCAGGAGTGACAAACCCGAGGATGCTCATCTGGAAGGGTAGAAGCAGGAATGCCCCGGACAGCCCGCCGACCGAGGTGAAGGTAGAGATCACCCACGCCACGACCACAGGCACCCACCACCAGGTCTCGACCCCGCTTACAGCAAAATGCACCATGTGCGCCACCGCTCAAGGTTGAACAGGATGGAAAATCCACACGATCGGCATTGATAGCAAGCGCTCGAGGAGTATCGTTGCATGCCCCATTCCGCGAGACAGCTCCATCCGGAGTCCACTCTTTTCCGCCTCTTGCATCCGTCAAGCCCACGTTGTATTATTTGCATAGTTGTGCAAACATGCAAGGGAGTGCGAGATGGAGAGGTCAGACACGCTGTTGAGTATACCGTTTGGCGAGGCGGTCCGTGACGCTGCGGTCTGCTGTCCGGGGATCGAAGAGCATTTCGACGCCCGTTTTTTCAGGGCACTCGGCGATTCCAACAGGGTTGCGATTCTCATCCAGCTCGCCCGGTGTTTACGCCCTTGTACGGTCACTGAGCTTTCTGCCTGCTGTCCGGTCGATCTGAGTGTCGTGTCACGTCACCTGGGAGTACTGCGTGACGCCGGCATCGTGGAAGCGGAGAAGCGGGGGAAACAGGTTTTTTACTCGGCACGTTTGACTGACGTCGCCGAAAGATTGGGTGCAATCGCAGCAGCTCTGCAACAGGCAGCCTCTGTGAGGCCCTCGAGCTGCTGTCAACCGGATGGAAAGGAGTAAAGGATGGACAGGAATGACATGGTACGTGACCAGGTACGTGAGGCATACGGACAAGCGGTGACACGTACAAGCACCGGCGGATGTTGCAGTGGCACGGATAGAAAGGGCACCCTTGTGCAATGGGCGGGGTATGACCAGTCCCTGCTTTCTACCCTTCCCGAGGAGGTTGTGAGCAGCTCGTTCGGCTGTGGCAACCCCCTCGCATTCAGCCAGGTCAAGCCGGGTGATGTAGTGCTTGACCTGGGTTCCGGCGCCGGGATTGATCTGCTGATCGCCGCCGAGATTGTCGGACCGGAAGGACGTGTGATCGGTGTGGACATGACAGACGAGATGATCGCCAGGGCGAAGAAGAACATCACAGCTTCCGGGTTCACAAATGTGGAGGTCCGGAAGGGGATCATCGAGGCACTTCCGGTAGAGGACGCATCGGTCGACTGGGTGATCTCGAACTGTGTGATCAACCTTTCGCCGGAGAAGGAGCGGGTTTTTGCGGAGATCGCCCGTGTGCTGAAGCCCGGCGGTGGAATGCAGGTATCCGATATCGTCGCTACCGATCTGCCGGATTACGTGCAGGATAACCGTTACCTGCGTGATACCTGCATCGCCGGGGCGATCGACGAGACGAGCTACCTCGCCGGGTTACGTGCCGCCGGGTTGACCGAAGCGAAGGTGCTGGAACGTATCCATTACGATTCCACTCAGGTGCGGTCATTGGTGGATTCCGAGCAATTTGATGGTGAGACGGGCAATTCGTGCGGCTGTGGCTGCGGTGTCGGGGCATCCGGGCTGGAAGGCGAGCTGCTGGAACGAGCGATCAGCGACATGTCCGGTCGGATCTGGAGCGCGAAAATCTACGCCCGCAAACCAGAATGATGCCACTTTCCGGGCGATAAAAAAAATCCCAGGCAGTTTAGAAACAGGCTCAATTCCGAACCGGTCATGAACTCTGTTTCTGAACTGTCTGGGTTTTCAGTTTCGCGGATTTCCACAAGAATTTGTGCTGCTGTCTCTGACCATTCAGGTTGTCAAGTCGCGCCGGGAGACTGCGCTGCGCTTGCCTCTCAGCGAACTTGACCGCTGAATTCATGCACCAATTCTCAGGAGGAACCGGTTCCTCCAGACTTCGGAGAAATCCGGTTGACGGCCTACGTCACTTCAAACGAGTGCAGCCCGCCGAAGAAGTAGTTCCCGAAGAAGCTGATGAAAACGAAGACCATGCCGAGCACCTGCAGGATGGCGGCGCGGTTTCCTTTCCACTCACGCTGATAGCGGGCGTGCAGGTAGCCGGTGTAAAAGAGCCAGATGATCAGTGCGCCCACTTCCTTCGGGTCCCAGCTCCACCAGTTGCCCCAGGCCTGCTCTGCCCAGATCGCCCCGGCGAAAAGGGCACCAACCGTGTAGAGCGGGTAGCCAATGGCGATTCCGGCATAGCCGATGTCCTCGAACACAGTCCGTTTCACGCCGATCGACTTCGCCCACCCCCCCTGGACACGTCCCAGAAGGAACCAGATGATCGGAGCGACTGCCCAGGAAATCACAAGCACTGGACCGAAAAATTCGAAGATCTTGAAGTAGGAGCCGCCTGTCAGGGCGATACTGCCGGACTTGATGAGGAAGCCGACGATCACCGCCGAAAGCAACAGGGCGAAAACCACTGACATGAACATCTTCGCGCCTGCCCCCTCTCGTTTGGACTGACGGAGCATCCGGATGTGCGCCAGGGGCCAGACCAGCGCGGCGACAACCATCCCGATCCCCATGCCGATCGCCATCCGTCCCCAATAGAGGGGGCCATCGCTGGCATACAACGCAAAACGTGTCAGCGCTGCACCTGAATCACGTCCCATCGCGCCAGCGCCGAGCTGGTCGATCGAGGGTGGCAGCAGGTTCAAGCCGCGAAGAACGAGCGCGAGCACAAGGGGCAGACCGATCCAGAAAATCGCGAAGAGGTTCCATTCGCGCTGGATCGTTTCACGTTTGATCGAGCTGCCGTCTTCGTCGGACATCAGGAAGAGCGTTCCCGCCGCAAAGCTGATCAGGAAAGCACCCGAGCCGAGTGCCGCAAGGGTGACATGAATCGCCAGCCAGGTAGACTGCAAAGCCGGCATGAGCTGACGATTGACCTCGTTTGGCAGCAGACTCGCCACCACCAGCATCATCACGGCGATGGGGGAGACAAAAACACCGATACGGTGATTCTTGTACCGCAGGACGAAGTAAACCAGCCCGGCAACCACCATCCAGCTCATCAGCCCCATGTATTCATACATGTTGGCGAGGGGGATGTGACCCTGGGCGGCCCAACGAGTCCCGAAGGCGATGCTGTGTGGAACCAGTCCGATGCCCGAGATCACTGTAGCGATCCTGCCAAGTGTTTCCTTCTTCAACGCCACATGGACGATGTAGAGCAGGAATGAAATCAGGTAGGAGTAGAATGCCAGAGAATAAAAAATCGCATCGGGGCGGTTCATCCTTCGGCTCCTTCATGAGGATTGGCCATACGCGCTTTGCTTGCCCCCCCGGGAAGCGCGAGGCCATCATAGGTCATCAATGTGAACGCGATGCGGTCATCGCTCGCACCTTCGCCAGGCGTATGCATCGTCATCCGGAAGAAGGGCACATTCTTGAATGCCCAGGCAGTGTACTTCATGGTGCCATCCTGCCAGACCTCGATCTTCGCCGCAGGATTCTGCTCTTCGAAGCTGAGGTTGATCGCATGCTGGTCCCAGTTCCACTGTGTGTAGAACTCGGTGACCTTCAGGCTGTAGGGCGTGCCTTGCAGCGGTGTGAGCTGTTGCCAGGCGAGGTTGGTGGCGCCGAGGTTCTCGCCGGTGGAACTCTCCACCGCGACACTCACTTCCTTGACCGTTGGCAACTCGGTGCCGTGGTTGTGCGGCGCGGACTGCGGCATTCCGCCCATGCCTGTGTGCTGGACGGGTTTCGGGGCACGTGAATCCTGGCCCGACCACCAGAACAAGAGGGCGAGAATGACAACCGCCCCACCGAAGTAGATCCACTTGGACTTCACGATGCCTCCTTCTTTTCAGGCGCCGCCGCGCGTTCGATCGAGTTTACGATCTTCTGGAAACGGTCTGTGAATAGCGTGCGGTTGCGCTCACTCCTGCCTGCAAGGTGCAGGGTTGTCCCATCCTGGGAGAGGTGCGCGTACAACCTCTGTGGTTCGAAATACATCCCGACAACCAGTCCAATCGTGACAAGGAGAATCCCTGCCCAGACAAAGGGTGCGCCACGGTCCTTGCGGACATTCAGGATCGTCATCCAGCGGCCTTCGCTGTCCATGCGGCGATCGTTGAAACTCGACTGGTAAAAGCGGTATCCGTTGTGACGCAGGGGATGGTTGACTTCGACCTCTTCGGTCCGGATTTCGCGACCGTTCTCAATCACGGTCAACGTGGCGACATAGTCCGCGATATTCGCCTGGTCGAGACGGCCGCCCTGCATCCTGCGGTCAATCCGGTTCTGGATACGGTCCGAGGATACCCTGTCCATCGTCGTGTTGCGTGGGCTGAAAATTTCCAGGTCGAAGGTCGCGTCAGCATGCTTGCGGATGATCCTGCCGATCATCGCCCCGCCATCCACCTGGACGTACTGGCTCGGACCAAGAGGGTGGTAATGGACCTGAAAGTCGTCGACACGAACATTAAAGCCCCACTCCTGCTCATTGGGCATCAGCAGATCACCGGGAAGTCCACCGACATTTGTCTGGTAGGCGCCGCGTGCGATCATCGCCCCGCCGAGCACCAGCAGGATAAATCCCACATGCACAAGCCAGGGACCACTGTGTGCCCAGCTGAAACGCGCCCCTGCGAGCAGGGTGTCGCCCTGGTCGGATGACTCCCGGCGCACCACGAATCCGAAGCGGTGCATGACTCGTTCAATCCCGCTCTGCAGAGCTTCGCTTCGAATTTCCGCATGGTCCGGAACATCCTTGTATTCCGCCCTGTCACGAATGAAACGGGGGACTGTCATCAGACGCCAGACAATCGGGGCACGGTCGATTACGCAGACGATCAACGACAACAGCAGCAGTCCAAGAAGGACAGTGTACCACCACGAGGTGTAGGGGCTGTACATCTGCATGAACGTCAGGAAGCCGGCGCGGGCTGCACCGTAAGCCGGTTCCCATGTGGCGTATGCCTGGGAAGCCCCGCCTCGGACCGGGAGGATGAACTCGTTTGCGAACAGGTTGAAGATCGACGCCGCCGCGATGATCAACAGGATCAGGATCGCGAATTTCATCGACTTCAACTGGTTCCAAAGCCGGTCAACCATTTGGTCGAAACCACCCTCCTGGCTGGTGTTGTTTTCCTTCTGAGGGGATGAAGCCATGCAGGTTACTCCGTTTGCCTGGTGTTGATCAGGTGTGAATGTAGAACCCTGATTAACGATTTTTCAACCGTTTCCGATTCCCGACGTGGAAAAAACTCAGGAAAGCAGGGGCAGGTTCCCGCCCGGCTCGGCTGAAAAGCGATCCCCGCGAAATCGGACGCTTCCCCCGTACCGCTGCGCCGTGCGGATCATAGGACTGTACTTGAGAATACAACCTTCAGGACGTGACTAATTTGTGAAGAAGGGAGCATGAAAGTCCACACTTCCGCCCCTTGAATGGAGCCCGGAGGGTACCTGAAACGGTGCCTCGGCTTGCCTTGTTAATTTTACGCTCGCACCTCGAAGAGGTGCGGCATTGCCTGCCGCACGAGTGATAAATGGGGACAGACGTAGTTTACGAATGATCCCACCCTTGATTTGCAGCAGTTTTCGACTTTCGAAAGGAAGATAAACTATGTCTGTCTTTATTTATTCATGACTCCATGATGGCCTCAGAAAAAGCCACCTCCCGGCCGAGCTATTAATCCAGCAAACGGGCCGTCAATTCGACCAACCGCTTCTCCGCCTCTTTCAGCGGGAACTGGCAGGTGCCGGCACCTTCGAGGCCACCGCCGCCGTACTCGGCCATCAGATTACCGATGTGGACTGCTGACGTCCGCCGGAAAATACTCTTGCCTACGGAGAAAACCACCATCTCCGTATCTGTGTCATGGGGGAGGACACGAATGCTGACACTGCAACGCGGGAAGATGGCGTAGAGGGCAAAACGGTTGCCGATGATGGGTGTGGCGACATCACTGAGGTCGGTGATCAGGAGATTCCGATAGACTTTGCTGTGGCTGGCGAGAAGAATCTTGCTCGACTCCTCTTCTGTGTAGTAACGGTCTGTTGCATGGCGAACCTCCGGAATGGCGAGGATGTCACGGATCTTCATGCCGTTCCGGATACAATGAATCAGGCTGATGTACAGGGATGAATCGAGTTGCAGGCCGGTCCGCGGGTCGAGCAGAACCCCCAGAAGCATCCATCCTTCAGGGTTGAGCACATCTTCATAACTGAGGGTGGCGCTGTCGAAACGATCGGTGAAATGCACCATGTCGTGGAAACGCGGGAGGGTGGAGGATTCACGGAAGCCGTAGAATTCGAGGACCATGTGCGTGGCGCTCGGACCCTCTTGAACGAGGCCCCGCACACCTTCCGGCAGCACGGAAATGGAAGAGGCGTGATGGTCGAAATAAAGCACGGCGTTCTTGTGATAGGGCAAGTTGCTGATGGCCGCCCCCGGCTCCACCTTGACTTCACCATCCTGCATGGCGCGTGGGGAAACAAACTCTACCCCATCGATCTCTTCTTTAATCATGATCAGGGCCGCGCTGACAACGCCGTCCAGGTTATTTCGAGTGTAGAGTCGCATCGTCTCTCCGGAACGTTAGTGGATTGAACAGGATCGCTTGCCCGGTGCCGACACTCGTTTCCTCCGCCTCGTCATTCGGGGTCAGGCTCGCCGATGTCACCTCGGATCGCGCAAGTTAGGCTTTCCTTATCTTCCGTTCAAGCTCGTCCCTCCAGATTTCTGCTCAAGTTGCTGCGAGAGTTTTATCTGCTGGGCCGCCTTGTCGCGTGTCTGCACGACGATCCACTTACAGCGGGGAGGCATTGTTTCCAGTTTGACGGTACCCATCTCCCAAGCGGTCTCTACCTTCTCCGGGCCTCCTTGCCCGAGTTCGGCACTCGAATGCAGAAGGTAGTTTTGCTCAAATAATCCGGAGGTGTGTACCTCACCAGTGATGCAGTACCCTGAGAAGGGAATCCACCTGCCTTAGAGAAATTGGGGGAGGTGTGCGTTTGTCGCTATAATACGTTATGTACATCTTCTCAGCAGAGACCAGGACTCAGATAGGAGGTTGACCAACCGGGAGTGTGCGGAGAGTCGAACTTGGAGTTTTTCGTTTTTCGAAATAGAGTTTGCGATGTGTTTACTTGACATCCCGCCCCCCCCAATGTAGGATGGAGTCGGTAGTATAACCCAATAGGAGGGAGTATAAAGCAAATCAGTGCAGTTCTCGTTGCCCTTGTGCTTGTACTTGGGCTGGTGTCGGTTGGAAACGCTTACGACTTCCACGCAACTCTTTATCCGGATCAGGAAGCTGTAAACTCAGGGTCAGTTTCAGCGCAGGACTACCCCGGAACAGTCTACCAGTTGATTGATGGAACAAATGCCATTTTCGACGAAGAAGGTGCCCGTGCCGACAATCGGTTCATCATTAATATTGTAGGTGGAAGTACGTTCGAGGATCACATCTGGCTGGAGGATAGTTACCATGTTGTTGACAGATACAGCAGCTATCCCAGCAAGGTCCAGTACAGCACTTATCTTAACCGGTTGACAAGAGCTCCTGGTGGGAGTGGGACAGTGTATCTTGAGATCAGTTGGTAAGATATTGTTTCATCGGGGGCGGCTATCCTGGGCGGATAGCCGCCCGACACGTTCAAGCGGCGGATCAGATGAAACCATTCTTGTACTCAATGCTCTTCCTGGTTGCTATAACCTTCCAATCCAAAGCAGACTTGAGGCACGTTCCTGGCGAATATGGGACGATTCAGGGAGCAATTGACGCATCTGCGTCACTTGGGGACACCGTTCTAATCGCACCGGGAATCTACCAGGAAGAGATAGTAGTTGGAAATAAATCTATTTCGATTTGTAGCCAATATATCCAGAATCACGACACAACCTATAGAGATATTACAGTTTTGGATGGTACAAACTCGTTTCGCCCGATCACATTGTTTGGAACCCATACCGACACATTGCGTATGATAGGCTTATCAATAGTTCAAGGTAGTGCATCACCTTATAATCCACCATACGGGGGTGGATTGCGAGCTGACAATGCAATGGTAATACTGGATCACATGATCTTTCGAGATAACTTTGCAAATACCGGGAGTGCTGCGTATCTCGACTCAAGCGAAATATGGATGACATCAAGCATAATTGATAGTAATAGAACGCCTAATAATAATTATACCTTTCAAATTAAGTATGCTTCAAGCCACATTGACAATTCGGTATTCAAGGAGAATCAGGGATCTGGACTTCGAGCAATCGGCTGTGCTGGAGTACTGGAGAATTCATCATTCCTCAACAATGGTAGACCTGATGGAGGGGGAGGCTTTATCGCCAATTCTGGTTCTTGGCAAATCCTTCGGAACTATTTTTGCGGGAATACTGCGATGTATGGTGGAGCACTTTCGATAAGCAGCATGGATACATTGGTCATCAGCGAAAATATTTTTGATTCAAATTACTCAGTGGCTGAGCCACAGACATTGCATGGATTGGGTGGAGCAATAGATTTAATTCATGGTCACTACAATCTTATAATAAGAAACACATTCATCAATAATTATGCTTCAGAAGGTGGAGCTATCTATGCAAACGGTAATGTATCTATTGAACAAAACGTCTTCACTGGCAACTCCAGCAAGCGGATCGGGGTACTATTTGTCAGTACGATCAACGGGATTCCTGTCACAGTATCTTTCAATCGAAATCTACTGAGCAACAATCGCTATGATCCTGAAATTCCAAGCTTCGTTGATTGGCAGGGTGTTGTCTTCGTTCGTGGTGGGTCAACCCTTTACGCTTCCGAAAACGACTTTATCGACAACCATGCCTCTGC
>Ga0068713_1001831_pt1 | contig 25017 bp, 23 predicted proteins | sample MTBAKSrepl2MetaG_FD_62223 | JGI IMG/M metagenome (GOLD analysis project Ga0068713, IMG submission 62223) | Enrichment culture microbial communities om Arthur Kill intertidal strait, New Jersey, USA, that are MTBE-degrading - MTBE-AKS2 (Arthur... | ecosystem: Environmental > Aquatic > Marine >...
TGTGCTTCGCAGAGAGGGAGCCTTTCAATGCAATCTCCTGGGTATAAATGAGATTGCTTTGTCGCCAGTAAAGTCCATCGCACACCATCTTGGCGTCCTTTGGGAATGACAAATAAATGGGCTTTTAGATAAGGCAGCACCTCAGATTAACTAATTCTGCTCAGAAACTCCATTAACAATTTGACAAATGGTTCGGGTTGTTCGTAGCTGGGAACATGCCCGGTGGATTCGATAATAGTTTTTCGAGCGTTGGGAATCCGTTTGACCATTTCATCGGCAGCGCGCAAGACCTCGGAATGATCGAGCGATCCGGCGACAATCCATGTGGGGCATATTACCGATTCCAAACGGGTAATGGCGGGTGGGTCAAGCGGGTTAGCTGGTTGCATGTCGGAGATAAAGAACGTATTTTGCGCTACAGGAATACGATTCATCTCCAAAGCATTTTTACGTAAAGTTGAGTCAACCTGGCATGGTTCCCGATGTTCGCCGTCCAGCCAGATGCGGATTTGAAGTTCGTTGGCGTGGTCAAAATTGCCGTTTTGCAATGCGGCGATCATCTCCATTACATAGCGAGGAGGTTCTCCTTGTAGTTGAAAGCCGCTTGGGGTTGAGCTCACCAGGGTTAAAGATTTGAAACGATGCGGTTGTTCGAGAGCCAGATCGAGACCGATCTCTCCGCTGAGGGAACATCCAACCAGATGTGCATGAGTCACGTCCAGGTGAGTTAACAGACGGTCCAGGTCGTTGCGACGGGAAAACGGACCTGTTACTGGGCTGGACTTCCCGAAGCCGCGCATGTCGTATCGAATCACGCGGAAATGTTTTGCCAACCGCTCCCAGATGGCATCGAACATTCTACCGTCCAGGAAGGCAGCGTGCGCCAAAATAAGAGGGATTCCCTTGCCCGCAGTCTCGTAATACAATTGCCCATCCCCCAAATTAAAATAGCTTTTTGTTGTTTTGATCATTTCATTTTTCCTTTCATTTTCTGATATATTTTAATGATACATGCCATTGGGTGACATCTTGTGTCACCCGAAAATGAGGAAAACAGCCATGCGAGCAGATCGTTTATTGTCTATCATTCTATTGTTACAAACGCGCGGTAAGATGACCGCCAAAGCATTGGGGGAGGAATTAGAGGTCTCACGCCGAACGATCCTGCGCGACATCAACGCTTTATCATATTCGGGTGTGCCTGTTTACAGCGAAGGCGGGCACGGGGGCGGGTTTTCGCTTGCCGAGGAATATCGCACCACGCTGACGGGTTTAAATACTCTGGAAGTGCAAAGCCTGTTTGTCAGCAACAACAATGAAGCCTTACGCGATGTGGGTTTGGGTGATGCTGGAGAACGCCTCTTACTTAAGCTGTTAGCGGCTCTACCAAAAACCCATCATTCCACCGCCGATCATATTCGCCAACGCCTGATGATAGACCCAACGTGGTGGTGGCACGAGACTTCGATCTCGCCTTATTGGGAGGAGATTCAGCGGGCTGTGTATGAAGACAGAATGATCAATGCGCAGTATGAGAATTTTGACGGTAAAATTGCAGAGCGTACGCTAGCCCCGTATAGCCTGATCTGCAAATCGAGCGTGTGGTATTTACTCGCCGAACGCGATGGAGAGCTGCGTACATATCGCGTCAATCGTTTTCATTCAGTGCAACTGCTCGATGGATCATTTACACGCCGTCCCGATTTTGACCTGCCGACATACTGGCGCACGCACACTCAGAACTTGGAAAGATTTTCGTCCGGGTACCATTGCGCACTGCGGATTCACCCTGGGCAGATATCATTCATCAAATGGCTGATGCCCGGGCGCTGGGAACTGGCTGCTGATGCAGAAGATAAGGGGTGGAAGACGATTTCTCTTTCCATGGATTCTGAATTACAAGCGAAAATGCTTGTCTTTGGCCTGGCTGGTTTTGTAGAGGTGGTGGAGCCTGGTGAGTTGAAAGAGGCAGTTGCAGCTCAAGCGCGTGAAATATTGGAACAGCTTGCTTTATAAGGTATTCGTTCACGTTTGAAGAAATTGTTGCATAAGTGAAGGGAAAAATATCAGATAAACGGTTGCAAGGCAAAGACGGCTGCCACTTATAACTGTGATACGTCCTGCTCCCAAGCAGAGCCCACGCCTGCCACATGCGGCTAACGCAAGCTGTTAGATTGACACTTTTACCTCTCCCCCGCGGACCGAGTCGGATATACGGGTATAAGTTCAGGCCGGTGCTTGCCGGTCCGCGGTAAATCCCAATAATTATAGATAATGGAGCGCCCTCTAAACAGATACAGAGGGCGTTTTTGATTTATATTCTTGTGGAATATTCGTATTGTTCGAATTTGGTCATGCCTTTGCGAGAGATAGGGTTTTTCAATAACGAAAAAAATCAACCCTTATCATAGTCTTTCTTGAGCATGGCGATGATCTCTTCGAGAGAAATGCCGAGGTTTTTGTAATACTCCATGTCTTTGGCAAGTTTTTCACCGGCCAGCTGGCTGCGCTTGGCTTCCAGGGCGTTTGGCTGCAGAGAAGAGACGAAACAACCTTTGCCGGCCATGGTGTAAATCAGGCCGGCATGTTCCAATTCTTCCCAGGCTCGTTTGACCGTGATCACGCTGATCCGCAGCTCTTTGGCAACCGTCCGGATGGGCGGCAGGCAGGTGTCACTGGGGAGCAGACCTTTAATGATCTGCGCGCTGATCTGTTCAAATATCTGCTGATAGATCGGATCCCCGGAGGTGTTGGAAATAACAATATCCATGCGGTTTTACAGGTCCACTGTTTCGAAGTTGGCCGCTGATTTGCGGTAGGTCAGCCAAAGCGCCAGGGCGAAGATAAGCATGCCCGCGATCAAGATGGGGAATTGGTATATCGCCATCGCCGGATCGGTGGTATCCAAATGCGTTTTGAGAAAAGGAATCATCTGCACAGCTAACTCAACAGCGACTACATAAATCGTCACGGCGATGCTGGCGAAAACCAGGGGAACACCCACTTTGACGGCAGTCTTGTAGAAAAGTGGAAGATAGATAGCGTTGAAGAGACCATACATGATCAACACCAGGCCGAAGAAGGCCATGTTTGCTTCAATCCCGGCCATGTTGCCGGCGGCGTTGGGGTTGATGCGGATACCGATGATGGCAAAGGGGATGCCGATCGCGAGCTGCAGCAGTTCAATGATGGCAACGGTGATGACACGAGATTTAACCACATCGCTTTTTCTAACCGGCAGGGAAGCGGTGAAAAAGATATCCTTGTTTTCTCTGGCGGATAGGAAAATGAAGAAGATACTCAGGCAGGTGTAGACAAAAGCCACATAATAGGGATAAGAGGGGATCATCAGCATCGCGCCGATCGCCATAAACAGGTAGGTGGTCGGGTGCAACGCCAGTTTGAGTTCTTTAAAAAGCAGTGCTTTCATAATTCTTTACTCCTTCTCGATGTGGATCATGATAGATTCGAGATCCGAAGGGGCGATCTCCAAACCGTCCGCGGCGGGCAAGTTATCTGTGCGCAAGAGAGCGGTGAAACCAAAGTCATTCTTCTTGCAGCCGATCAGTTGGGGCAGCAGGGTTTCGGTGAGCTGTGCCCTGGTACCTTTGACGATCTTATAAGAATTTACCAGATCGTCTTTGGAGGTGCTGGCGATGATCTCTCCCTTTTTGATGTAGGTAATGAAATCAGCGCACTTTTCGAGATCGGACGTGATCTGCGTGGAGAAGAGGATGCTGCGTTCGCTGTTTTCGATCAGTTCCTGAAAAAGTTCGAGCAAATCGTCCCGCGAGACAGGATCCAGGCCGGTGGTGGGCTCGTCGAGGATCAAGAGTCGGGCGTTGTGCGAGAGGGCCAGGGCAAGAGCGAACTTGACGCGCATGCCGTCAGAAAGTTCTTTGACAGTCTTGCCAGGGTCGAGGTCAAAACGTTTGAGGTAGCCGGCAAAGGCATTGGCATCCCACTCGGGGTAAAAGCGGCGGGTGACGTCGGCGATGACCGAAATTTTTTTCGTTGGATAATAGGACACCTGACCAAGCACCAGTCCGATCTGCTGTTTGCAGGCAAATTCTTCGTCAGCGAAATCCTTGCCCAGCACGATGACCGTCCCTGAATTGGGGTGGACAAGGCGCATAATGGATTTGATGGTAGTGGTCTTGCCCGCACCGTTGCGTCCAATGAAGCCCATGATATAGCCCTGTTCGAGGCTGAAAGAGACGTTTTTGAGGTCGAACTTGGGATAGTGCTTGTTCAGGTTTTGAACGGATAGAATTTCCATTGCTCCCATTACTCCTTCCAAACTGTGTATATCGTATATATACAATATAACGCCAGGTGAAAGCGTTGTCAAGGATGAATGGGGAAAGTCTTACTGAATCACGCAGCAATTGTGTTTTATGTTAAACAGTTGCAGATTGTGAAAATTTTATAGGTAATAATTGTTGTTGATGCGTGATTCAAACTCGAACCATTTTTCCGGACAACAGTGGAATTTTTGATATGGGTATTGCATTTTATTGTTGCTGATCAGACTGATGCGGACCGAGTCGTATATACGGGGATAAGTTCCGGCCGCAGTTATCATAAAGCACTTTCGTTCCCTTATGTGATGTTGTTCGGGTCGATCAATGGCTTATAACTGGTGTCTGACAATCAAGTTTACCCAGTTGATCTCTCTTCAAAAAACGATAATCATCCACCATCAAAAGTGGTGAGGATCGGAAAATCGCGAGGGATTCGTATCCCAAGTACTATTTAGGAACGGCGAGGGTTAACCGATGAAGCGGAAATGACTGTTCTACGGATTTTTTCGTATTTTCTCGCGTTCCTGGGTCCATAGTTTAGCAAACCGCTCAAATACATCTACCATGATTTCCAGTTCTTTCTCTGAAAATTGTTCAAGCAATTCCGCTTGAGCATTTCTCGCCGATTCAAACCACGAGGCGACTTTTTCAGCACTCGATTTCGAGGGAACGATTAGCGTTCCACGGCGGTCCTCGGGATTAGGCCGCCGCTCAATTAATCCAGTTTTTTCGAGTCGATCAAGCATGGCAGTAGTCGCCCCGGATGTGAGACCGGTATGCCTGGCAAGTTTGGATGGTGTAGAGACGCCCTCGAGGAATAAGAGTCTGAGACATTCCATATCGGTTGTATTGAGGCCCGCCCACTCGTCCATCGCGTTGCGGAACAGCGTCAACTGCACGCCATAGTCTCTGACCGCGTTCAATGCCCGTATCTTCAAATCTGTATTCGTGGAATTCAGCATAAAAAACCTTTTACACTATCTTGATCATAAAGTATCTTGATCGTAAAGTATATTTATTATATAATAAATTTCTTGCAGGTGCAAGAGCTGCTTCCTTGAAAGTAGGGTGTCAAAAAACAAGCTATCACTCTTTCAGGGTAATGCTGGAGCAAAGGCAAGATATCGAACCCAGTTTAGTATGAGGAGGTTTATATGAGCCCAAATACAGATACGAAAAAATCGGCCAGGAACACAGCAGCGAAGGGCAAGACATCTCAAGGATTTACGGACGAGGAAAAAGCCGCGATGCGGGAGCGCGCCAAAGAGCTGAAGGCACAAGCGCGCGCGGGCAAGGATCGAGAGGCTGGGGAAAGCGCCGTGATCGAGAAGATTGCTGAGCTTCCAGAACCGGACCGCAGTATGGCCGAGCGGATCCATGCGATCGTCAAAGCCAGCGCACCAGTTCTCATACCGCGAACCTGGTATGGGATGCCGGCCTACACCCGAGACGGCAAGGTCGTCTGCTTCTTCCAGGCCGCAGCAAAATTCGATACCAGGTACGCGACGTTTGGCTTCAATGACACGGCGAACCTCGATGACGGCGCAATTTGGCCGACCTCCTTCGCTTTGAAAGAACTGACCCCCGTCGGAGAAACAAAGATCGCTGAACTGATAAAGAAAGCGGTGAGCTGAAGACTGCTCGCAGCGTGGGTGAGGTTTCACAGAAGTCTCACCCACGTCACACCAGCACTAATTTGAGAAAATTGGAAAGACAAGCCGATGAGCTGGTAGAGCTTGGAAGATACGGTCCCGGAATTGGCGGTTTTTGGACTCCAACGATTTAAGATAGGCGTGGCTTATCTCGCCATAGTGCGTCAGGATGGATCACCACGTGTCCATCCGGTGCCCCCAATTATTGGGTTGGGGCATCTCTTCCTTATTTCAAGCCAGACCAAGCAAAATTGATTTTACAAAACGCTGTAAATAAGAAAACCGCTATCGGTATTTTTGAAGCAAGTCTAAAGCCTCCTTTGGGAATTATTTTGCTGTTGCTTTCACCCATAATTACAATCGCAAGTTATTTTTTTATGACTCCCTTTATAAAGCCACGAACTTTTCCGCGCTTTTTCTGGACATATCTTATTCCAGTTGTTCCGCTTGCAACCAGTTGGGATGGAATTGTTTCTATTCTACGGACGTACTCTCCGAAAGAATTAAAGGTATTGACCGATTCTTGCGCTTCAGTGGTTATATTTGGGAAGTTGGATACGCACCAACAGGAACGCCTTTTTTTTCATTCACCTATTTGGTAGGTTATCCTATTGATAAATTGTAATGCTCGAAAATTAAACACGCCTAATAAGGCGTGGTATGTCCTGATAAATCCTCGTCTGCTCACTGGTGAAAGTCCAGTTCTGGTAAGGGTCAGGCCGCCAGACAGCAGGCAGCCGATGTGGCTGTGTGATTGGCTATGCCGAAGCGTTGTAACTCCCTGAAAAAGGGAAGCAAAACAGCAGCCCATAACATAAAGTCCGCAGGCAAAGAGTGGCGGTCAAAGACCGCACCATTTAGTTGAGAAGATAAAGCGCCCTCCCACTGGAGAGGCAGCTGGATAGTGATCCGGACGATGGAGGAACTCAGTCATGAGAAAAGTTGTTGTGCTTGAACATATGACCCTGGATGGGGTTATCCAAGCCCCAGGCGGGCCAGACGAAGACCCCAGCGGCGGCTTCGCCTATGGCGGGTGGATCGCGCCGTATTCCGACGAGATTCTTGGAACGGCTCTGAGAAAACAGATGAACAGGCCGTTTGACCTGTTGTTGGGGCGCAAAACCTTTGAAATTTGGGCCTCGTACTGGCCGCACCACGCGAACGTATGGCCGGGAGCCAGCTCGGCGACCAAGTACGTCGCCTCGAATACGATGACGTCAAGCGAATGGCAGCCGTCCGTGTTTTTAGATGGAGATATTGCAGAGAAAGTCGCCAAAATCAAGCGGCAGGGTGGGCCGGATCTGCACGTTTGGGGAAGCGGCGATCTCCTTCAGACGCTGAGCAAGCATGATTTGGTCGATGTGTTCTGGCTGATGATCTATCCGATCACGTTGGGCAGAGGAAAACGTTTGTTTGCCGGTGGTACGATCCCGGCGGCATTCAAGCTGACAGAAGGCATCGTTACTCCGAGTGGCGTTATTGTCGCGAATTACGAGCGCGCAGGCGCAATTACAACCTGAAGTCAATGAATATTCGCGTTGTTTTGAGCCTCTGAAGGCAGGGTCAAGGGTGACTTATTTCGTTCTCACAAAGGCGCACTCTGACCAGAAATATTGGTGCTCGGTCTGACGGAGAGTAAAGTCATCAGCGGACTGTCCGAGTTGAATAGTTTAAAAAGTTAACGCTTAAAATAGGAGATGCGGATGAAAAATTCCGAAACGCACAATCAACGTTTTGCAAAAATGACCTTTGCTTCCGTCTATCCGATGTATCTTGCAAAGGTAGAAAAGAAAGGCAGAACCAAAGAAGAATTGCATCAGGTCATAACGTGGTTGACAAACTTTGATAACAAAAAGATTCAGGAGCTGATAGAGGAAAATGTAACCTTTGAAACATTCTTCCAACTTGCTTCGCTAAACCCGAATGCGCACCTCATCACCGGAGTAATCTGCGGGTATCGTGTGGAGGAAATTGAGGATCCTTTGACGCAGCAGGTTAGATATTTGGATAAATTGGTGGATGAGTTGGCGAAGGGTAGGAAGATGGAGAAGATCTTACGTGGTTCGTAAAGTGTTGTAAAACTTCATGATGGAAATGCGATCCCATCGGGCGATAAAGTGGCGCAGTACAGAAACGTCAGGCGTTATCTGCAAACCTTAGTAATGGTACCTTGCCTGCAGGGAATCAATCCGGTCATCCCGAACCAGGCAAACGATCCGGTGTTCCTGTGTCGATCTTCTTGACCAGACCCCAGGGATCAGGCATTTAAGCGGTTTTGGCTTTCCAATACCTTTAAAGGGGCAATCCAAAACTGCATAACATAAAAGGAAAAGCCGTCCAAAAGGATATTGCCCAGCCCCCAGAGCCCGTTATACAGTGACCAAAAAGGCAAAGCCCTTACAAAATCGGGCAAAGACGGCCACCTGAAACCGTTTTTTTGGTCTGCTACTTCAATTATTTAGGCTTGAACGCATTTTTGCGGTTGTTTACATTTCTAAACTCAAGTGTGTTAAAATGATCAACATAATTTGTAGTATGTTCTGCTGTAGAAAACTGGCCTCTAATATTACTACAACCCTCTCGATTTAGCTTTGTCGATGACGCATGATTGGATTTTTTTATGGTTGCGTCTATTCTATCAACAAAACTCTTTATCCCTTCCACCCCTCATGGCATCATTCACCGCCCGCTGCTTATCGAACGATTGACCGCAGGCTTGATGACGGGAAATTTCCTGACGCTTGTTTCCGCTCCGGCTGGATATGGCAAGACGACCCTGCTTGCCGAATGGATCTCAGCGTATCAAGGTCAAATTGCCTGGCTTTCACTCGACGGTCGGGATAATAACCCGCTTCGCTTTTGGACATACTTTGTAACCGCGCTCCAATCAGTGTCAAAACCGTTGGGACAGGCGGCGCTGCAAATGTTGGAATCAGCCCAAGATACTGATTCCCAAATATTTCTTACCGAGTTGGTTAACGATATAGCCACGCTCAATCACCCGGTTATACTCGTGCTTGATGATTACCACGTGATTTCACTTCAGTCAATTCACGAAGGATTGACCTTTTTGCTTGAGCATTTACCCCCATCATTGCATCTTGTCATTGCCACGCGGACCGATCCGCCTCTACCGCTTAGCCGTTTGCGCGTGCGCAGACAATTGACTGAAGTGCGTATTGCTGATTTACGTTTCACTGCCGATGAAGCCTCGGCGTTTCTGAACGACTTGATGAACCTGGATCTGAACGCGATTGATATACAGGCACTCGAAACACGTACAGAGGGTTGGATTGCTGGATTGCAACTCGCTGCACTTTCGATGCAGGGTCGTGCTGACGCACACGCGTTCATTCGAGACTTCACGGGAAACCAGCACTTTGTGTTGGAATATCTGGTGGAAGAAGTTTTGCAGCGCCAACCAGAATCATTGCAGCATTTCTTGCTCGAGACCTCCATACTCCAACGAATGTCTGCGCCGTTGTGCAATGCGGTAACAGAATCAACGAACAGCGCAGATATGCTGATGGATTTGCGCCGCCGCAATCTTTTCGTTATTCCTTTGGATGGGGAGCACTATTGGTTTCGCTATCATCACCTGTTTGCTGAATTTCTAAAAAGCCATCTGAAACGCACACGAGCGAACGATTTGCCATTGCTGCATCGCCGTGCTGCGGAATGGTTTCAAGCGAATGACCACCCGGAAGATGCTTTGCATCATGCCTTTGCTATTCCCGATTACACGTATGTCAGCCAGCTTGTGATTGATAACTGGCGACGCGTCTATCATACAGGACGGTTAGTTACTGCGGTGCAATGGCTCGAAACATTACCCGGTGATTTACTGCGCCAATCGCCCCCGTTAGGTGTGGCGTACTGCTGGACCTTGTTCATACGCGGGAATTATGACCGGATCGATTCATATCTCTACGATATTGAGCAAGCTTTTGACCGGATGGTCTCAGCGGGAAAACTGCCAATAGAACACCCCGAGTATAACATCATCTTACATCAAGTGATTTTGTTACGCGCCGTTGTTATGCGGCATCAAGGATATGTTGCCGCCGCACTCAAGGAAATTGAACAGCTCCTGCCAATAATTGGGGAATTGCGAGAAACGCTTGGGCAATTGTATGTCGATATGGGTCTTACAGCATGCTATTCACAGTTGGGCTATACCTATGCGGCAGCAAACGATTTCGACAGGGCAGAAGATTACTTAAGCCGTGTCAGTCCGCACGCACGCGGATGTGAAAACTATTTTTCACTGGCGCACGCGACAATGGAATGGGCAAAAATCAGTCTTGCGCAAGGTCGGATAGACCAAGCAGAGAAAATCTGTCGCAGTGAACTCTCGCTCGCGGAACAACTGAATTATGCTGATTACCCGGCTTTTTGCTTAATCCAGTTGGCCCTGGCAGATGTATTGCGTGTCAAGAAATCATGGGGCGAAGCAGAAAGCCTTTTAAGCCAGGGATTGGAGATGGCAAGAAAAAGCGGCCACGAGTACTACCTGGCGCAAGGGTATCTGATTGCTGCGCGTTTGTATCACGCGCAAGGGAAAACAACCCAGGCACAGGAGGATATTCACAAGGCCGAACAAATAGCCCTATCCATTCACAATCGTTTCCTGAATTACGATATTGACCAGACCAGGAAGGAAACTTTGAAAAGTAAGTCATTGACAGCGCAGCCTTTGATCGAACCGCTGAGTGAACGTGAACTCGAAGTTCTGCGCTTGATTTGCGCGGGAAAGTCGAACCTGGAAATTGCTGATGAACTCTATCTCGCGCTCAACACAATCAAACGCCACACCAATCATATCTATGGCAAGCTGGGCGTCAGTCGCCGTTCCCAGGCAATCATGGAAGCACGCAGGTTAGGATTGGTTTGATTACCCATCCATCAAAGAAAAAATCGCCTAACACTTAAGTGTTAGGCGATTTTTTCTTTCAGAATCCCACTCAAGTGTATTCCAGTGCGGAACCATTTACCTTATATTTGTGATATGAAAACACAAAACAACATCATCGTTTATGAAATCCGCTTCAAGGGCCACCTGGGGCAAAACACACTGATTTGGTTTGAAGATTTCCATGCAGAATACAGTGCCGATGGTGAAACGATACTGCGCGGTCCCATTATTGACCAGGCAGCATTGCAAGGCATTCTTATGCGAATATGCGACCTGGGACTGGAGCTAACACAGTTCAAACGAATGGAGCAAGAAAATGACATTACCTGTTCATCCCAATTTCAATTGTAGCCCCGCACTTCCAGAGCCGCGAGCCGGTGCAGCTAGCGGCAGGCAACGCCGGGTTCCGCGAGGTTGGTTTCTTCGGGAAACGTCTCGCTTATACCATGAACTTTGAAAAAATTGAGCAGTAATAGCCTGTTGAGATAAAAAACAGAGGTGACCGATGTATTACCGTATACTGCATAACGATATTCTACGAAGTAAAACGATAACGTTGACAACGATGCTGTTTGTTGCCGCGGCAGCCATGCTGTTGGCGCTGGCAGCCATCCTCGTGGTCAACCTTTTGGGCGCGATTGATACCCTGATGGCACAGGCAAAAACGCCGCATTTCACGCAAATGCACGCCGGCGAGCTGGATCTGGCGCGGCTGGCGGCTTTTGCGAAACAGAATGAGGCGGTTGCCGATTTCCAAGCGCTTGAATTCCTCAACGTGGACGGCTCGCAGTTTTTATTTGCAGGCGGTTCATTGGCGGATAGCGTCCAGGACAACGGCTTCTCGGTGCAGAGCGAAAAATTCGATTTCCTGCTCGACCTCGATGGGAATATCATCACTGTCGCTGATGGGGAAATGTATGTTCCCATCGCCTACATGCAAGATGGAACCGCCAGGGTTGGCGATACGGTTACCGTAGCTGGGAAAACATTCACCATTGTGGGTGCTCTCCGCGACTCACAAATGCAACCGCTGCTCTCCTCATCCAAGCGCTTCCTGGTGAGCAAAAATGATTTTGCGGCGCTCAAACAGTTCGGCAGTGTGGAATACCTGATTGAGTTCCGGCTGCATGACCTGGATCAGCTTGGCGTATTCGGGACTGCCTACACCGCCGCGGGACTCGAAGCAAATGGGCCGACCCTCACCTATCCGCTTTTCAGGATGTTCAACGGTCTTTCTGATGGGCTGATGATTGCAGTCATTCTCCTGGTCAGCGCCCTGGTGATTGCCATTGCTTTCCTGTGCATTCGCTTCACGCTGCTGGCAAAAATCGAGGATGACTACCGTGAAATCGGCGTGATGAAAGCCATTGGGCTGCGCGTTTCCGACATCAAGAAAATCTACCTGACAAAATACGTCGCCATCGCAGCGGCGGGCAGCCTGCTTGGGTATGGGCTATCCTTTGCCTTTCGGGACGCGCTGCTCGCTAACATCCGGCTATATATGGGCGAAAGTGAAAACGCTGCCCTGTCGCCGATTTTGGGTATTGTCAGTGTCTTACTGGTGTTCCTGGCGATCAGCGCCTATGTGAACGGCGTGCTGGGACGGTTTCGTAAAATTTCTCCGGCGGAAGCCGTCCGTTTTGGAATCTCTCAGGAAAAATCGGGTGGGGAAAAGCGTTTCCGTCTGAGCATGAATAAACTGCTTGGCATAAATGGTTTCCTCGGTTTCAAAGACGTTCTCGCCCGGAAAGGCCTGTATGCTACCATGCTGGCGGTGCTGGTGCTGGCGGCGTTCATCATCATCGTCCCGCAGAATTTGCACAATACCATCTCCTCCAACAGTTTCATTACCTACATGGGGGTTGGGGACAGCGACCTGCGCATTGACATTCAGCAGACCGACCATATTTCCGACAGAGCGGCGGAAATCGCCGCGGTGATGGAAAATGATGAATCTATCTCCAGGTTTGTTGTGCTGACCACCCAAACCTTCCGTGTGAAACTGGCTGACGGCTCGGAGGAACGGATCAAGGTTGAACTGGGAGACCATTCGGTCTTCCCCCTGACCTATGCCGAGGGACGCGCCCCTGCTGCGGAGAACGAAATCGCGCTTTCGGTACTGAATGCCAGCGAGATGGGCAAAAAGGTGGGGGATGTTATCATGCTGATCTTGAATGAGCGCGAGACAACGCTCACAGTCTGCGGCACGTATTCCGATGTGACCAATGGAGGCAAAACCGCGAAAGCAGTTTTCTCCGATGACTCGGCGGAAACCATGTGGAGCGTCATCACCGCACAACTTTCAGACCCAGCGCTCGTGGACCAGAAGATTGTCGAATATTCAGACAGGTTCGCTTTCGCTAAAGTGTCGGACATTGATGAATTTATCCGGCAGACCTACGGCGGGACCATCAGCGCCATCGGCAAAGTCTCCTATGCCGCCATCGGCGTTGCGCTGACGCTCACCGTGCTGATCACCCTGTTGTTCATGAGAATGCTGGTCGCCAAAGACAGATACGCGATTGCGGTGATGAAGGCGTTTGGTTTTACGAACTCAGACATTAAAGCGCAGTATATTGCGCGTTCAATATTCGTCCTGATTATCGGTATTTTGCTCGGGACACTGCTGGCAAATACGCTTGGGGAGACCCTCGCAGGCGCGGTGATTGCCTCGTTTGGGGCTTCGTCCTTCAAATTTGTCATCAATCCGGCCTTTACCTACCTGCTCAGCCCGCTGATGATGGCAGGTGTGGTGCTTGCCGCGACAATCCTGGGTACCTTGGACGCAGGCCAAATCAAAATCTCTGAAAACATAAAGGAGTAATTCATGAAAACCCTGATTCACAGTGAAAATATCGTCAAGTCTTTTGGCGTGGGTGATGAAAAACGCAATGTGCTCGATGGTGTCTCGGTTGAAATCAACACGGGTGAGTTCGTTGCAGTGATGGGTCCCTCGGGTTCGGGAAAATCAACACTGATGTTTGCGCTGAGCGGCATGGACAACGTTGACAGTGGCACCGTCACTTTCGATGGACTGGATTTGTCGGCGCTCAAGGACAACGAACTGGCTGACCTGCGCCGGACAAAAATGGGCTTTGTCTTCCAGCAGCCGACCTTGTTGAAAAACCTGAACATCCTCGACAACATCATTTTGCCGTCCATGCGCAATGGCAGCAAAAATGGCGCGCATCTCACCGAAAAAGCTGAAATGCTGATGAAAAAAACAGACATTGCCGGGCTGGAAAACCGTGACATCACCCAGGCTTCGGGCGGGCAGCTCCAGCGGGTTGGAATCTGCCGCGCGCTGATGGGCGACCCAAAGATTATTTTCGGGGACGAACCGACCGGCGCTTTGAATTCAACATCGGCCAACGAAATTATGAGCCTGCTGGCTGGGATTCATCGGACTGGCACGACCATCATGCTGGTTACGCATGATGTCAAAGTCGCTGCCAAAACCGGGCGGGTACTGTTTATTTTCGATGGCAAAATTGCCGGGGAATACCGGCTGGGCGTGTATGATGAAACTTGTGATGACCTGAAAGCCCGTGAGGAGGGTCTCACGGCCTGGCTGGCTGGAATGAAATTTTGAAATTGAGGCAGCTTCATGATTACCCTTTTTGACTTAAGGAAGAACCCAGATCTCGAAACCGTTGCCGCCATTGCGCCCCTATATGATGAACAACTGCGCTGCAAGACTTTAGACTCCGCAGCGATCAAGGCGTGTATCGGGTGCTGGTCCTGTTGGGTGAAAACACCGGGCAAGTGTGTTTTTAAAGACGCTATGGAAGAAGGCTACTCAGACTATGTTAATTCTGACAAGGTGATCTTGCTCATGGATACCGCCCAAGGCTTTATTAATCATTGCGCCAAAGCATTTGTTGACCGCACCATCCCTCATTATCATCCCTATATTGAAATTGTAGACGGTGAATGTCATCACAAAGCGCGATATGAGCACTACCCTGAGCTTCACTTCTACTATGATGATCGGGACCTAAAACAAGAGGAAGCGCAAGTCGTCGAGGATTATCTTTACAGAACGGCGTATCATTTTCAGTCAAAGGCCTACCGCATTCACAAGAACCCTGCATGGACTTTGACAGAACTGCGCCCGCGCGGCCCCAGGAACAAGGTCTTGAAGCCCAACGCCACCGAAAAGGTGAACAAACTCGTTCTCTACAATGGTTCACCCAGGCTTAGCGGCAGCAATACAGCTCTCATTCTCCGGGCGATAGCAGATGCTTATAGCCCGAATATCGTCGTTCGCGATCTTAAACAAAAGAAAATGTGGCCACAGTGGGCATCGGATTTCTCTTCCGAGAGCGCAGTAATCTTTGTTCTGCCTCTTTACGTACATGCTATGCCTTCCCATGTGATGGCCTTTATTGAAAGGCTTCAACCCTCCAAGGGTTCACTGGGTTTTATCGTACAGCAAGGTTTTCCAGAAAGCAGCCAATCCTACTTTTTGGAAGCCTACTTTGAAAATCTGACCCGGCGCCTCCAAAGAGACTATCTGGGTACAGCCATAAAAGGAGGTGTTGAGGGTCTGCAGCTTCAGCCAGCAAAAGAGCAAGAAAGGATTCTTACACCTTTTGTGGAGTTAGTCGGATATGTCCTCGAAAGCGGCCAAATGTCAGCGCAGATCCTGGCTAAACTGGCAGACAAAGGCTGTTTGTCAAAAGGGATGATTTTTATATTCAGGCTCCTGGCTCCCACAGGCTTGATCCACTTTTACTGGGATCGGCAACTAAAGCAAAACAATGCCTTTCACCAACGTTTTGACAGACCTTATGACGCTTCTTAATGACTACGGGTTTCTGAGTGGTTTTCTTGCAATGTTTATGAGATATCATTTACATACGCAGGTTGGATTGAGGGCAGCACACCATACCTTCCGAGGATAACAAGCTGCTCCAAAACCCAACAATATCAGCCAGATGTTGTTGGGTTTCGTTTAGATACTGGCTTGGGTCGGGCCAGCCGCGCGTCGCTCAACCTAACCTACAAAATTCAACGATTTAGCGTGAGAACCACTTACAACCACTATCACCTATACCATTCACTACATCCTGATGGGGTTGGGCGTTCCTGGCAATTGTTGGTGTGAACTCCCCTTCAGCGCCGCCCCGCCGGGTTCCAGGATAGCATCCCCTACACCGTGGCGCTTGTCAAGCTAGGCGAAGAACCCGTCAAGATCGGCGTGCCGGTCGAGATGATCACCTGGCGCATCCGCCAGGACGGCGACGAATGCGGGATGCTGGTGTAAGGGTTACTCGTAGGCATGTCTGTGACGTAAGTTTCGATCCGGACTCACAGCAGGGGCGTCGAGCATACACAGTGTGAAAATGACTGCCTAAAAACTATTTTTCAACCAACAAGCCGGGATGGTTCGCCTTGTACATCTTTGGGAGCACTTTTTCCAAGCGATGTTCCTTCTTTAAAGAGAATCATTAGTGCAATAAAGACAGAGAACACTGTAAAAAGCATCCAATAGATCATTTTCTCGCTCCCGGAAAACACCAGCAGCATCATACCACCAGCCAAAAGATTAGAGGTGTAGTGGAAAAGGATCACTGCCGGTACGCTACCACCGCTCCGGTTAAAGAGCCAGGTGATGATTATTTGAAAAGCGATAATATAGCCAAACACATCAAACCAGGGCAGGGTTCCATGCATCAGCAAAGGAAGATGCCAGATCGCACGGAAAAAGGACATGATCAGCGTGGCGATTAACGGGCCGTTCTTGTGCTGGTTGAACTTTTCCTGTAGTTTCGGCAGAGCAAAACCGGTCCAACCCGGCTCTTCCCATATACCTCCGAGCAACAAAAGCTGGATCCAGGTGGCTGGAGCAGGCAGTTTTGGAGATAAAGTAACCATTGCCCCGAACAACAAGTTGAGGATAAACGCGCCAAACAAGGAAGCAATAATTATAGAGGGGCCAATTAAATACCACCAGCCTGCGCGCCAGTGGATTATACGTGACCACCATTCGCGCAGCCCAGGTCGCCCCGAATTAATCGCTAGTACAAGGACGGCAGCCAGTGCTGGTCCATAGGGGAAGAGTGCGCCATCCGCAACGGGAACAGACCACCAGCTGAACAGGTAGGTGAATAAGAAGAACATGGGAAGTGGGTATTGGGAGAAGAGATTATCCTTTTTTTTCATCACGCCCTCCATACGGACATGAAACCGTAAAAGTTCGGTGGTTCTGGCTGCACCTGTATCTTCTCCTTTTGGGATAACTACATGAGGTGCAATTACCTTATCCTGTAATTTTAATTCAACATGAACGCAACAATTACAGCTTATATAACATTTTGCGAACTTAGCATTGGGTAGTGTTCAACATAAAAAAGAAGCACAACCGGATTGAGTCATGATGTCATATCCGCATGGGGTAATCTACATCTGCTTTGCAGGAACGCATGAAGAATGTGACAAGATTGATGTGGCCACCATTTGAAGGGAGCAGCAGTATGAGATCTAACCTATTTGCACCAAAGGTGACTACAAAGTCGCGGTGAGGGAAACAGAGAAATAAGGGAATCGCGACCAGGCCCCTGAAGCGGACCGGCTGGATGCGCTGGTAAAGCTGACTGAATTGTAGGAGGCAAACCATTCCCCGATTCCTGTTCCGGGTGATCCGGCGGAAGTGTTCGAATATTATTTGGAAAGATGGGGTATTAATCGTTCCGATCTCATTTCATTTTTTGCATTATAATCAAAAGAAAAGGTGACCCATGGACGCCAGAAAAATTCAAATAACAGAGAATGATCTCAAGAATCTATATGAAGCGATCCGCGAAGCTGAAAACAGCGGATACCGCAGCAGTATTTACCTGCAGCAGTTGAAAGGTGAGCTGGACCGGGCGGAGATCGTCACGCCTGAAGAGATTCCGGCGGATGTGATTACCATGAAATCGAAGGTTATCCTGACCGATCTGACAGATAACAGCACCATGGAACTGACTCTCTCATATCCTGAGGAGGCAGTCGGCGGCGAAGGGCGGGTATCCATCCTTGCGCCCATCGGTACGGCCATCCTTGGCTACCGGGTGGGGGATGTGATCGATTGGGATACCCCGGCCGGGAAGACCAGCCTGCGGGTAGAGAAGGTCATCTACCAACCCGAAGCTGACGGCAAATATGATTGATCTCGCTCTGTTCCGCTGGTCAGACATGTGCTGGCCAGGAAAGGCTGTTCTTCAGGCTTTTATCTTGAGATGACCACAGGATAGCTTCAGGACTGCACACCGCGCCAACAATTGAGAAATTGAAGCGCTCTCCCAAAGAGGAGGGCGCTTTTTGATTTCTATATATCCCCGGCGGACTACCAGGCCCTGTTACAGGTCTGGCAGCTGCCAGTCGATGGGCGGCAGACCGGCCGCCTGGAGGGCGGCGTTGGCTTTGGAGAAATGGCGGCAGCCGAAGAATCCGCGGGAGGCGGAAAGCGGTGAAGGATGCGGGGCTTTCAGCACTGTGTGGCGGGCCGTGTCGATCCATTCGGCCTTGCGCTGGGCATAGCTGCCCCATAACAGGAAAACCACCCGGCTGTCTTTGGCATTGACTGCGCGCAGCACCGCGTCGGTGAAAAGCTCCCAGCCCTTGCCCTGGTGCGAATTGGCCTGATGGGCACGGACGGTGAGCACCGCGTTCAGCAGCAGCACGCCCTGTTCGGCCCAGGGGATCAGACAGCCGTGGTTGGGGATGCGGAACTGGATGTCCTCTTGAAGTTCCTTAAAGATGTTCTGCAGCGATGGTGGCGCGGGAACCCCGGGGCGCACCGAAAATGCCATCCCGTGGGCCTGGTTCTCATTGTGATACGGGTCCTGCCCGATGACCACCACGCGCACCTGTTCGAATGGTGTATAGCGCAGGGCGTTGAACACATCGTTCCCCGGTGGGTAGACCCTGTATTTGCGGCGCTCCTCGCTGACAAACTGGTAAAGCTGCTGGTAGTAGGGTTTGGTGGTTTCGCCGGCCAGTACGGAAAGCCAGCTGTCTGGAATGGGCATAAAGGGCTCCTTGCGTTTCCGTGGTGGGGTCTCGCTCCACGGTTGGTTCTATATTTGTTTGGTGTTCTTCTCTCTGAGTGCCAGTCCTTCCAGAACGCGGTGCGTGCCATCACAAAGGGGTTTTTGACGGGATTGTCCGCAATTGCATAAGGTCACGCGGTTGCGGGTTTCAAAAGGTTTGCCGTCCGACCGCTCAATTGGAATATTTCCCGTGACCCACAAGGGTCCGGGAATTTCACCTTCCGCGATAATTTCAGTTGTCACGGCAATCTGCTCAGGCAGATCCGGTTCAATATCCAGCCCGCCGGCCTCAATACGGTAGGTCAACGCGCCAGACGGGCAGCGTTCAACCATCGCGATGGCTAATGACCGCGTTTTCGTATCCGCAGAACCGGCAACCAGCTCGCTGATTTCAGTATCGCGCAGCCCACAGTAACCTGACTCCATGCACAGTGAGGGGTCTTTCCTGACAATAATATGGGTCCCGCCCGTAAACCGGAACGAGCGTTCTTCGGTTGAACCGGTGTCAGCGGTCTCGGTCCCGTCAAAATTAACTTTATGGTGTGCGCCATCGCAGAAAGGTTTGTTCTTGGAGTGACCGCAGCGGCAAAGACGGTAATAATCCCTGCCTTCCATGTTTTGGACGGTGTAGTCTTTGACTTTTTCCCAGGTCAGGGGTTCGCCGTATTCAGAAACCACCTGTTTTTTATGAACCAGAGGTATGTTGCCAAACACATGGTAAGAACCGTTCTTCATAATCACAATCTTGCGGGTTGATTTTTCATTTTCAGGGGAATTGGTCATTTTATTTTTCTCCTCAAACTTTTTGGCCGTATCATAGGAGCCTGATACGGCCATTCTATTTAGATTACGACTATTGGATAATAACATAAAATGAATGAACAAAGCCAAGAATTAAACTTTGTACATTATAAAATGGATTGGATTGGATTGTTACCGGTTCTTTACAGGGTGGGGTGAATCGTTTGGGCGGGAATATGGCTGTGGTTCCGCCCGATGTCAGGGATGTCAGACCGCGCCAACAAATGAATGATTGAAAACCCAATATGGGGCGCCAGGGTTTGAAACCTGCTTTGAAGAGCGGCATAATTGAAGTATAGTGGAATCACAATCCCCATAATCGTCCGGTGAACTGACTTTCAAAACCGCAAAAGGAGGAGGACTATGTCATCTGTGATTAAAAACAAAGCCTTATGGCGTGCGCTAATCCTGGCATTGTTGACTATTTCCATGATGGGGCCGTGGGCATTTGACCTGCTCAATGTCCCCGCGCAATACCCGTGTACGCCTCCAAACGTGCGATTGAACGGCGACTTTTGCGGCAGTCCCGTGTCGGGATTGGCAGCTTTTCGGATGGCTGCCGGTGGATTGTTCGTTGTACTCAATGGGCTGATAAAAGGAAATATGGCGGCTTCGATCTCAGAATTTATGATGATACTTTCTCTTTGTTTTATTGTGCTTCCGTTTTTCAGCACGATCCTGCTGTTCTGGAAATCCAGCTCGCGCCGGCTGCAAATTCTAAATCTGGTCGTGTGCGTAGGGGCTTGTTTTCCCGCCGCGGTGGTATTCCTCTCTCAAACCAGCAGAACCCAGTTGGTTCATTTAGCTTACCTGTTGTGGGGCGTCTGGTTGTATCTTCTTTCGGTTATCTGCGCGATGGTTTTGGGGCTTTATTTCTTGAGGTCATCCACCAGGCCAGGCATCAGGAATAATAAATAATTGCGATTTATTCCTCTTGTTAGGTTGACCATGGCGGTAGTTGCCGACTGGCGTGCGTTTGCGTAAAATATCAGGGTGCGCAATATGAATCATGAGGCTGTTAACATTAAGGTCGGTTGGACGGCGCGATGGGAAAATTGATCACGATTGTTGGCAATTCCGGCACGGGGAAAACAACCCTTGCCGCGAAGCTGTGTGAAGCGGGTCCCTATGCTGCCCTTTTGGAGCAGCACAAGGAACGCCCCTACCAGCGGCAGTTCTCGGATGATTTGAAGCAATTCTCGCTCTCGAACCAGATCGATTACCTGTTGTTCCGGGCGGAACAGGAAATCCATGTCAGAGAAAACGACATCATCGGTGTCCAAGATGGGGGATTGGACCAGGACTTCCACGGGTTCACGAAATTGTTCTACCGGAAAGGCTATCTAGATGAAGAAAGTTTCCGACTTTGCGAGCGGCTGTATGGAACGCTGCGACAACTTCTCCCGCTGCCTGATCTGATTATCAGCCTCTCCGCGCCGGTCCCGTTCCTGGTTCGCAGGAGGGCGAACCGGAACCGAGACCTGGATATTACCAAAACGGAAGATCTGGAAGTGCTGGAAGAGCTTCTTCACGGCTGGGTGTCAGGGGTTGGATCAGCGCCGGTGCTGCATCTCGACACCAGCGCCGCTGACCCTTCTTACGAGGGTATCCTGGACGATCTGGTGAGCATGATTGATGAGATCCTGAAGAATGAGCAGGCCTAAATCATGCGACTCTCAAATGCCTCGTCAACACCTGTAACTTATCAAAATCCGAGGTGTAAGGTAGGCCTGAAAGAAGGGCTGTGATCCAACCCTTCATGGCCCTCGATATGTTCTTTGTGTATGGCATGGGGCATTTTATTGTCGCGGGTTTATAATTAGATTTTCTGGATCGACAAAGATCCAACCCTGAAACCGGTGCGCTCAAAAGAGAACGCGCCTTAATAACCGGAAGGATCAATTGTTGAACTGGCAGCTTCTCCAGGGGGTAAAGCAACAGCTATATCCTCTTGTTTGGTCTTCTTACCCGTTAAACGAGTGGAGAAATAAAAATGGAAGGTTATAAAATAAAGGGATTTTCTGTGCGATCATTCCTACGAAAGGTGGGTGGTATTATGGGTGTTATATTTTCTATCTTTTTGATCTGCATCCTCATTCTTGTGGGTGTGCTGCTGGCGTGGAGCCCTGGAAAACCGGCCCCGATCGTGGATGAAAACGGAAATCCGCTGGCAGGCAGCATTTCAGAAAAAATTTGGATCAACATTAACGGTGTGGAACAGGGGATGTTTATCAAGAGCAAAGATATAAACAACCCTGTGCTGCTTTTCCTGCACGGCGGCCCCGGTATGCCTGAATATTTCCTCACAGAGCGATACCCTACAGGTCTTGAAGACTACTTTACTGTATGTTGGTGGGAACAGCGTGGTTCAGGCCTTTCCTACAGCGGCGACATTCCACCAGAGACGATGACGGTAGAGCAACTGGTATCGGACACGCTGGAGGTGACGAATTATTTGCGTGACCGCTTCCATAAAGAAAAGATCTACCTGATGGGACATTCGGGGGGAAGCTTTTTTGGCATACAGGCGGCCGCGCGGGCGCCAGAGTTGTACCACGCCTACATTGGCATGGCGCAGATGACGTATCAGCTTCAATCCGAAAAACTGGCGTATGAATATATGCTTCAGCAGTACAAAGAGAACGGAAACCATAAAATGGCAAAAAGGCTTGAAGCAGCGCCCCCTACCATGACAGTCCCTCTGCCGGCTGCATACGATTCCCTGCGTGATCCAGCAATGCATGGTCTTGGCATTGGCACAACCCAGGATATGAAATCGGTCATTACAGGCGTCTTTTTCCCATCGTGGCAAAACCGAGAATACACATTAAGTGAGAAGGTGAATATCTGGCGCGGCAAAATTTTTTCCATGCGCTCACTGCGGAATACAATGTTTGCCACAGACCTGACCCAGCAGGTGACAGCGCTTGAGCTGCCGGTCTATTTCTTTCACGGCAGATATGATTACACCTGCTCCTACACGCTGGCAAAAGACTATTCCGAGAAACTTGAGGCGCCGGTAAAAGGGTTTTATACCTTTGAACAGTCGGCTCACAGCCCTATATTTGAGGAACCTGAAAAAATAAGGAAGATTTTCCAGGAGGATGTGCTGGCAGGAACGAACAGCCTGGCTGACATACACTGAGCGGAGTGTGTGGATTGCAAGTGGGAACAATGGCCACCATAGTTTGAAACGATGAAGCGCCTCCCGGATGAGGAGGGTGATTTTCAGGTTGCGTTGGAGTGGGGGATGGCTATAATTAGAGTGTTGGACGAAAGCAGCTGGCAGCCATTTTACCTCTTTTGTGCTGAAGGGTAATGGAAAAGGGAATGTTGTTTATTGACACTATTATTTTCCCGCACCGGCTGAATGATTTCGGATAAACAAGGTCTTTATTGATGCAGCAAGCGCCAATCTTTCTGGTTATTATCCTGGGGTTGTCTGCACTCCTGGCAACTTACCTGGCAGCGTGGGCGCGTTTGCATGGCCGCGCTCCGGCCGCCAATGAGTTTTTCTGGTTGTTTCTGGGGGTGGCGGTGTACTCGCTAGGTTACGCGGTTGAGATCTCGCGAACAGAGCTGGAGGGGGTCCTCACTGCGCTGCGGCTGGAATATGTGGGGCTGGCCTTCGTCCCTGTTTTGATGCTCCTTTTTGTCCTGCACTTTATCCGGGGAAAACCGCTGCCTGTTCCACTCACCGCCGCGCTGATGGTTGTCCCCTGCATTACACTTCTCCTGGTCTTCACGGTGGATTATCACAACCTGTATTACGTCAACCCGCGCATGATCAACGGGGAGTTTTTTCCGGTAATTGATTTTGGACGCGGGTTGTGGTATGTAGTGAATTTTTCTTATTTGCTGCTGCTTACCATCTTGAGCCTGTTTTTACTGGTACTTCACGCTTTCAGGGTTGAGCGAAAGAAAAAACGGCAGGCCATAACCATGGCCGTGGGGGCTTTTTTTCCAGTTCTCAGCGGGATTCTGTATTTTCTGAGGCTGATTCCTGGAAATATTGACCCAGCTCCTTTCAGCCTTGTGATTTTGGGTGTAATCGACTCTTTCGCCTTATTCAAACTGGAACTTTTTGAACTGGTGCCCGCGGCCCGCGAGTTAGCGTTGGATTCAATTCAAGATGGTTTTCTGGTCGTCGATAAGAATGGCATTGTGCAGGATTTTAACCGGGCAGCGCAGCATTTGCCGGATATGCAAGACCTTAAAGTGGGGGATGACCTGCTGGAAAATATCACCATTGGAGGGCATCTGAGGCCTTTGCTGGACAGCTCAGCCAGCGAGGTGGAGTTTGCTGTCAGGTTTCCGGAAAGTGGAAACCATTATTACCACGCCAGCGCGCATCACATTCGCTCCGGCATGTTTTCATATAAGGCCAGCACGATTTTGATCCGCAACGTGACCGAAAATGTGAATTTGATGGAAAGCCTCAAAGACCAGGCCAACCTTGATTCACTCACAGGGTTGTTCAACCGCCGCTGTCTGATGGATTTGGGCCGGCGCGAGTTAGACCGCGTCAGCCAGAACGGCCGGACACTTGGGGTGATTATGATGGATCTGGACCATTTCAAATTGATCAATGACCAGCACGGACACGCGGTTGGGGATGCCGTTCTGAAGCAGGTGGCGAACCGGATATTTAAAGGGCTGCGTGACGAGGATATCTACGGCCGATATGGGGGGGAGGAGTTTGTCGTTTTTTTGCCGGGGGTAAACTCTGACACCATCATGAAAATTGCCGAACGCCTCAGACAAAGGGTGCTGGAATCTCAGATTATCTATGATGACATAAGCATCGGCGTTTCAGCCAGTTTTGGCGTGCATGTCGCGCTGCCCACCGATGACACCAAACTGGATGACCTGCTGAAAAGGGCAGACCAGGCGCTTTACCTGGCTAAAGAGCGCGGCCGCAACCGGGTTTGCACCAGCCGTGAATGTGCCGGCGAACAACCAGCTTCTTTCTGATATTATTCTATTTCCACTCCATTAAGGTATTCATCCGGCTTGATTCTTTGTAAAATATGGTTATCCGTACTGTAACTTGGGAAGGTATTTATCAGTCAAAGGAAATTGAGAAGGAGGAAGGAATATGAGGCTTCTTCAGGAGTATATGGAGGAGTACAAAAAACAACTGGAAAAGGGGGGTATCCAAAAGGCCTACCGGGGATTGATGGAATACCTCATGGGGTTGAGGACCTATTTTGCGAAAAGATATCCTGATTTTGTTGTATCCGGCAGCATTTATTACGGGTACATGGATATGACCTATTTTTCCTTCTCTCCGGAATCGTTCAAGC
>Ga0068713_1001845_pt1 | contig 24891 bp, 20 predicted proteins | sample MTBAKSrepl2MetaG_FD_62223 | JGI IMG/M metagenome (GOLD analysis project Ga0068713, IMG submission 62223) | Enrichment culture microbial communities om Arthur Kill intertidal strait, New Jersey, USA, that are MTBE-degrading - MTBE-AKS2 (Arthur... | ecosystem: Environmental > Aquatic > Marine >...
TTTGCGAAGGTTTCTGGACAGGTTGGCCAATGAAAACCGCAAGACTTACGGAGATAGCAAGCCGAAATGTCATTAGAAAAATGTTGACACGGAGGTTTCAAAAACAGGTGCTCAGACTTAGGAGCTTCTGAATCTGTTCTGGGGAACCATTAGAAAGGAGATCAATATGTTTGGCGGACACATGGTACCGGGCGGGGGATATGAGGGGTTTATGTTTTTCCCGTTCATGTTCGGACTGCTATGGATCGTAGCTGTGGTTTATGTTCTCTACCTGGGAACACGGCTGGTCAAGGGCGTTGAAAAAATCGCCGAAAAGATCGGGGACCAGAAACAGCCTTAAACCTGTCAGGGTGAAGAAAGTAAGGTTTCATGGGCACAAAAACATCCTTTAAAATAACCGGCCTGTGCTGTGGGGAAGAAGTCACCACGCTCAAAAAGGTTGTCGGCAGGCTGGATGGAATTCTGGAGCTCGATTTCGATATCCTGAACAGCCGCATGACAGCGTCCTATGATCCCGGCCGGGTCACTCCGAAAAGCATCATGACCGCCGTAGCCGGGACCGGCATGAAAGCCGAGCCCTGGAGCGGCAAAAAAGCTCCGCAGCCACCAGCATCCTTCTGGCAGCGGCATGGCCGCCTTTTCATGGTCTTTCTCAGCGGCCTCTTTCTTCTTTGCGGTTTTTTCAGCCACTGGATTTACCATGGCAGCCTTCTAGAAGCCCTGACCGGGGGAAGCGGACAGGGGGGCCACAAGCTCCCGCTTCTGTCCCATCTTTTTTATTTCGGAGCGGTTGTCAGCGGGGCCTGGTTCGTCATCCCCAAAGCCTTTTTTGCGGCCCGAAAACTGCGCCCCGATATGAATTTTCTCATGACCGCCGCCGTGTTGGGAGCCATGATCATCGGTGAATGGTTCGAGGCCGGGTCCGTCGCCTTTCTCTTTGCCCTGGCCCTGCTCCTGGAACATTGGAGTGTCGGTCGTGCACGCCGGGCCATCAGTGCCCTCATGGCCCTGGCGCCCACCACGGTCCGCTACCTGTGCCCCAATGACGGCGACATTATGGAAAGTCCTGTCGAAAATGTCTTGGTCGGAGTGACTGCGCTGGTCCGCCCGGGAGAAAAAATCCCTCTTGACGGCATCGTGCTCAAGGGCATTTCCGGCGTCAACCAGGCCCCCATCACCGGGGAGTCCATGCCCGTTGAGAAGGGACCGGGCGATGAGCTGTTCGCGGGAACCATCAACGGCGACGGCGCCCTGGAATTCGAAGTCACCCGCCCGGCGGACGACACCATTCTGGCGCGAATCATTCACCTGGTTGAGGAAGCCCAAACCCGCCGCGCTCCCAGCGAACAGTGGGTCGAAAAATTTGCACGCCTCTATACCCCAGCCATGATTCTTCTGGCGCTCAGTATTGCCGTTCTGCCGCCCCTGCTCCTGGCCGGCGGATGGGTTGAATGGTTCTACCGCAGTCTGGTCATTCTGGTCATTGCCTGTCCCTGTGCCCTGGTTATTTCCACACCGGTCAGCATTGTATCGGGCCTGACGGCTGCAGCCCGGAACGGGGTCCTGATAAAAGGCGGCATGTACCTGGAGGCGGCCGGGCGTCTTCGCGCCCTGGCCCTCGACAAAACCGGAACCCTGACCAGAGGGCAACCCGAAGTTCAGAAGATTGTCCCCTTTCATGACCATACCGAGGCCGAAATCCTGACCAGGGCCGCCGCTCTGGAAACCCACAGCGATCACCCCCTGGCCCGCGCCATCCTCCGGAAAGCCGTGGAGAATGGTGCTCCTTCCCAACTTCAGGCTGAAAGTTTTCGGCTTTTTCGGGGCAAGGGCGCCGAAGCCGACATGAACGGCCGCCGTTTCTGGATCGGAAGCCATCGTTTCATGGAGGAAGTGGGGGAGGAAACCCCTGAAGTGCATGAAAAAGCGGAAGCCATGGAGGATGCTGGGCATTCGGTAGTGGCCCTGGGCCACGAGGAACATGTCTGCGGCTTGATCAGCATTGCAGACAGCTTGCGGGACGAGGCACAGCCGATGGTGAACGACCTGCATGATCTCGGTATCCGCCCGGTCACGATGCTGACCGGAGACAATACAACCACGGCCCGGGCCGTGGCCGAAAAGGCCGGCGTGGATGATTATCGCGCGGAACTTCTGCCCGAAGACAAGGTGGAGGCCGTGGCTAGATTGACACGAGAATACGGGCAGGTAGCCATGGTGGGAGACGGGGTCAACGATGCTCCGGCCATGGCCGCGGCCACTTTCGGAATCGCCATGGGTGCCATGGGGACGGATGCGGCCATTGAAACGGCAGATATCGCCCTCATGGCGGACGACCTGTCCAGAATCCCCTGGCTTATCCGTCATTCCCGCCGAACGCTCAGGATCATCAAACAGAATATTGCTTTTGCCCTTGGGGTGAAGCTGGTTTTCATGGCGCTTGCCCTGCTGGGGGACATATCCCTGTGGCTTGCCATTACTGCCGACATGGGGGCTTCCCTTCTGGTTGTTTCCAATGGCTTGAGGCTTTTAAAAAAATAGCCTTTGTTTCAGGCGCCTCCAAGGGGAAAACCAAAAAGGGGCGGGAAGGTTCAGGCTCATTTACAGGCAAAGCGGTTGCGGCCCTGTTTTTTGGCCAGGTAAAGGGCCTCATCAGCGGCACGGACAAGATCCTGCGGCTGATTTTCCGCAGTGGGTATCAGGGAGGCAATACCCAGACTCAGGGTTACATGGGGAGCAACCTCCGAGGCAGCATGGGGCAGCTTCAGCTCCTCCACGGCCCGGTGGACGTTTTCCGCGACGATTTTCGCACCTTCCGCAGGGGTGTCGGGAAGCAGCAGGACAAATTCTTCTCCCCCGTAACGGGCCGCCAGGTCACCGGGCCGCCTGATTCCTGTCGCCAGAGCCCGGGCCACGTGGCGGAGACAATCGTCACCCTCCTGATGGCCATAGTGGTCATTATATTTCTTGAAAAAATCGATATCGCCTAAAACCAGGGACAGGGGGCTACCCCCCCGGAGCATTCTTTTCCATTCACGGGCCATGGTTTCGTCAAAGGCACGCCGGTTGAAAAGCTCGGTCAGGCCATCGGTGCAGGCCAATCTTTCCACCTCCTCCTTGGCTTTGGCCAGAGCAATTTCGGCTCGTTTGCGCGCACTGATATCTTTAAATTGAACTGCCACCCCAGGTGAGCCGTCAATGGTGACCAATGGCCGAGTGGAGAGAATAAAATATTCCTTCTCCCAGCCAGGGAGTTGGCGCTCTATGTCGAACTCACACGCCTTCCGGCTCTTCAACATCGAAAAAAGTTGCACGCTGGCCTCAGGGTCGAGAACTCCATCAAGTAGGTCGGGAATTTGCTGACCGATAACCTCTTCCTCCCCTTTATCCAAAAATTTCAACATAGCCTCATTGGCGCGGACAACAAGGTTGTCATCGCGCACCACCCAGGTCGCCTCCGAAGAAGAGGAAAATAGCTGTCCCAACTCCATGGCCAGGATTTCCCCTTCGAGGAGCCTTTGATTGGTTTCCCCGAGAACCATCTCAAGTCCTTCCACCGTCTGGCTCAGATTCCGGCAAAGTTCCCGAAGCTCGGAATTTTCCTTTTCCAGTTCCAGGACGTTCTTTTTAAGAGAGCGGGGCTCTTTTCCAAAATCGTCCCTATCCATGGGGATGTGAGATGCGCCTGCTTGCATTTCCTCTGGCCTAAGAAAAAGTGTTAAAAATTTTCTCCAAATTGACCAATATTTTTAATTAACAAAAGCAAATTCAGAGCCAAGTTCATAAACCTTCTACATTTTTTCCCATTCCCCCTCAAAAAAATTCCACCTTGACCTGAAAATCCGGAAAAAGTTTTTTTCAACTTTTCACAGCAGGGGAAATTTATTTTTCGTCAGTTTTTTCAGCAGTCATAAATTTTTTAAAACCATTTTTTAAAAAAACAGCTCGGCCTTGAAGAGTCAAAAAACCCTTTTCAGACAGATCAATAAGAATTTAGGACCGCTGAAAAGCCCAGTTTAACAGGATATTCCATTGACATTCAGGACTGATTCTTTATACTGCCGTTCTAAATTCTTTTAAGGATTTTTATGGAAAAGCAAAATTTTCTGGCTGTCAAAAACGTCTACCTCAGTTTCGGCGGCATCATGGCCATCGCCGGAGTCAGTTTTCATGTCAACGAGGGGGAAATCTTTTCCATCATCGGCCCCAACGGGGCCGGAAAAACCAGCATTCTCAATACTATTACCGGCATCTATCCTCCCGACAAGGGCACGATCCATTTCGAGGGGGACGATATCACCCGCATCCCCGTGCATAAACGACCCCTCAAAGGCATTGTCCGGACTTTTCAGAATCTCGAGCTGTTCAAAGGGATGACGGTACTCGACAATCTCATGCTCTCCCGCCATCTGAAAATGAATTACGGCCTTCTGTCCTCCATCGTCTGGTTCGGGAAAACCCGCAGGGAAGAAGTGGCCCATCGCCGCAAGGTGGAAGAGGTTATCGACTTTCTGGAATTGACTCACATCCGCAAAAAACACGTTTTTGAACTCTCCTACGGTCTTCAGAAACGCGTCGAGCTGGCTCGTGCCATGTGCCTGGAGCCGCGCCTGTTGCTCCTCGACGAACCCATGGCCGGCATGAACACCGAAGAGACCGAGGACATGGCCCGCTACATCATCGATCTCAACGAAGAGAGGGGGATTACGGTTATCCTTATCGAGCACGATATGAAGGTCGTCATGGACCTGTCCCATCGCGTGGTGGCCATCGATTTCGGCGAAAAGATCTGCGAAGGGAAACCTAAAGAGGTTGCCGTCAATCCGAAGGTCCTTTCCGCCTATCTTGGGGAGGAAAAATGGATTTAAACAAAACCCTTCCCTATTACATCCTTGAGAACCTTCGCAAAAATCCCAAAAAAACCGCCTTGCGGGAGAAGGATTACGGAATCTGGCAGGAAACCAACTGGGAGGAATATGCGGCCAAGATCGTTCGCCTGGCCATGTATTTCGAATCCCTGGGCCTCAAAAAGGGCGAAAACATCTCCATCATCGGCGACAACAAACCGGAGTGGGTCATTGCCGAACTGGCTGCCCAGCTATTGGGTGCCGTTCCTATCGGTATCTACCAGGATTCGGTGACAGCAGAAGTCCAGTATCTGCTCCAGGCTTCGGATTCGGCCATCATGGTTGGTGAAGACCAGGAGCAGGTTGACAAGGCGCTCGATATCCTCGATGAACTGCCGCGCATCCGCAAAATCGTCTATTATGACGACCGCGGTATGTACCAATATGACCATGAGATCCTGATCTTTTTTGAGGACGCCATAGCCGCCTTCGAGATCGATCAGGACCATGTGGATGCCTACCTTGAGGAGAAAATCGCGGCCTTGAGCCTGGACGACATCGCCGTCATGTGCACGACCTCGGGAACCACCGGCAAGCCGAAGCTGGCCATGCTGACTCACCGCAACCTGCTGTTCATGACCGAAAGCCTGGCGGAGGCCGACCCCAAATACCCCGAGGATGAATTCGTCTCCTTTCTGCCCCTGCCTTGGATGGGGGAGCAGATGATGTGCGTGGTCAGTGCCCTGCGCTTCGGTTTTACCGTCAATTTTCCGGAAAGCACCGAAACCATGCAGGCCGACATGAAAGAGATCGGCCCCCATTTCGTCTTTTCACCGCCACGGGTATGGGAAAACATGGCCTCCTCGGTCCAGGTCAAGATCATGGACGCCTCGCCCCTGAAGCGTTTTGTCTACCACACCCTGCTGCCGGTCGGCTACCGCTACGCGGAATGCAAGTTCAACAAGACGAAACCCGGCTTCGGCTTAGCTCTAATCTACAGGATTGCCTACCTGATCCTTTTTCGGAAACTGAAGGAACGCCTCGGCTTCTCCTTTCTGCGCAGCGCCATGACCGGCGGCGCGGCCCTCGGACCGGACACCTTCAAGTTCTTTCATGCCCTGGGGATCAACCTCAAACAGATTTACGGCCAGACCGAAATCGCGGGTATTTCCTGTATCCACCGCAACGACGATATCGATTTCACCTCCGTGGGCCGCCCGATTCGGGGCACCGAGATCCGCATCACCGAAGAAGGCGAAATCATTTCAAAAAGCGATGCTGTCTTTGTCGGCTATTACACAAGCCGCCACGCCAAAGAAGAGACCATTGTCGATGGCTGGCTCCATTCGGGGGATGCCGGCTATTTTGACGACAACGGCAAGCTGGTGGTCATCGACCGCATGAAGGATCTCATGCACCTGAATGACGGCACCCGCTTTTCGCCGCAATTCATCGAAAACAAGATCAAGTTCAGCCCTTACGTCAAGGAAGCGGTGACTGTCGGCAATCAGCGCGATTACATCACCCTGATTCTCAATATCGATATGGAGATTGTCGGCAAGTGGGCGGAAAACAACAAAATCGGTTATACTACCTACACCGATCTGTCCGCTAAAAAAGAAATTTACGACCTGGTGGCGAATGAGGTGAAAAAGGTCAACACCGAACTACCACCTGAGACGCCGGTAAAAAAATTCGTTCTCCTTTACAAGGAACTCGACGCGGACGACGGCGAACTGACTCGAACCCGCAAGGTGCGCCGCGACTTCATTGAAGAGAAATATCAGGAGATCGTAGAGGCGCTTTACACTGAGATTGAAAGTGTGCGCATTAAAGCCACCATCAAGCTCCAGGACGGCCGCGAGCGCACCCTCGACACCAATATGCGGCTTTACGCCATGTAGCATCCCGGCACCGCCGGAAAATCAAAACGTTTCGACCTAATGGGGTCGTGCTGCCCTTGTAATGGGCAGTACGACCCCAGCCCCAAGAATCTAAAAAATTGCAAATTACAAAGGTATCGCCATGGAACTCTTTTTTCAGCTCGTCGTCACAGGCATCGTGATCGGCAGCATTTACGCACTCCTCGCTCTCGGCTTTACCCTTATCTATAAGGCAACGGATGTGGTCAATTTCGCCCAGGGGGAGCTGCTGCTGGTCGGCGCCTATATCTGCCTGCACATCACCGTAACCTATAACGTGCCGTTTCTGGCCGCCTTTTTCCTGACTTTGATCTTTACGTTTCTGATGGGCTTTTTTATCGAGAAGATCTTCCTGCGGCGCATGATCGGCGAACCGATTATTGCCATCATCATGCTGACCATCGGCCTCTCCTCCGTTCTGCGGGCCATCGTGACCATCATCTGGGGAACCGACACCCAGACTTTTCCGGAGGTTTTTTCCCAGGCCCCGATTGTCGTGTTCGGCCTCAGCATCAGCCGGGTCTATATCTACTCCATTTTCGCGGTGGCGGTTTTTCTGGCCCTTTTCACCGTATTTTTCAAAAAATCGAAAGTCGGCGTGGCCATGCGCGCAGTTGCCAGCGACCAGCAGGCGGCCCTCTCCATGGGGATTGACGTCAAACGCATCTTTGCTCTTTCCTGGGCCATTGCGGCCGTGGTCTCGGCGGTAGGGGGGATTTTCCTCGGCAACATCAACGGCATCAACACCTCCCTGTCGCATTTCGGCCTCAAGGTCTTTCCGGTGGTGATCCTGGGTGGCCTGGACAGCATCGTCGGCGCTATTGTCGGAGGGTTGATCATCGGCGTCCTGGAAAACCTGGCCGGCGGCTACATCGACCCGCTTATCGGCGGGGGCGCCAAGGAGCTTTTCCCCTTCGTCATCATGATCGTGGTCCTGATGATCAAGCCGTATGGGCTGTTCGGCACGGTGGAGGTTGAGAAGGTATGACGGCTTCGTCAAAAGGTCATTTACAGCGTTGCACTTCACCTTTCGTCACGGCGGCGTACGTGAGCAGGCCTCATTCCTCAAACTTCGCAGGCCTGGTATCTGAACCTTTTGGCTGTGCCGTTTCATGGGGCAACTGTTTGGGGGTATCACAGGTATGAACTATACCAATTGCGGCAATTTCAAATCCGACTATTCGAAGGACACGGCCCTTTTCCAGACCGGTTTTTCGCGGCTCTGCATCTGCAGCCTTCTGGCGGCCCTGGTCGTTCTGCCGTTTGTTATCGAACCCTACTTCATCTATGTCGCCAACATGATCTTCATTGCCGTCATCGGCGCCGTCGGGCTCAACATCCTGACCGGTTTCACGGGCCTGATTTCCCTCGGTCAGGGGGCTTTCATGGCGGTCGGTGCCTTCAGTGCCGGCTACCTGTCCCTCGAGTTCGGCATGCCCTTTTACCTGACCATCCCCCTGGCGGGACTCATCACCGCCCTGGTCGGCGCTTTTTTCGGCATCCCCTCGCTGCGCCTCAAAGGCCTCTACCTGTCCATCGCCACCCTGGCAGCCCAGTTCATCATTGAATTTATCATCATCCGCGCCGAACCGATCACCGGCGGAGTGATCGGCCTGTCCATCGATTACGCCAGCTTTTTCGGCGTGCCTTTGGACAACGACTTCCGCTTTTATTTCCTGGCCATGATTCTCGCCGTCTCCATGACCATGGCAGCAACCAATATCACGCGCTCGAAAATCGGGCGGGCGTTTCTCTCCATTCGCGACAATTACATCGCCGCCGAGGCCATGGGCATCGGCCTGTTCCGCTATAAACTGATGGCTTTCGCCATCAGTTCCTTCTACGCGGGCGTGGCGGGCGCCCTCTGGGCCTACTACACGACCATCATCACAGTGGAAAACTTCACTATCATGGTCTCCATTCAGTATCTGTCCATGGTCATTATCGGTGGTCTGGGGTCAGTCCTCGGGGGGGTTTTCGGCGCCACTTTCCTGATCCTGCTTCCGGAAGTCCTACAGTTCATCTCTGATTTTGGTTCCGATTTCTACCCGGCCATTTCCCAGATTGTCGGCTCCCTCAAGGAGATGGCTTTCGGCCTGGTGATCATCCTGTTTCTCCTTTTCGAGCCGGAAGGGCTGGTGCGCCGCTGGAAACTGACCAAAGCCTATTGGAAACTGTGGCCGTTTTCATATTGACGGAACAACGGCAGGGCGCGCCTTGCCCTGTCATCAACCTTATTTGAACAGGAGGATGGGATGAAAAAGATTCTGGTTATGGTATTGGGATTGTTGCTGGCCGCTCCGTTCGCCTTTGCCGGAACGGTAAAAATCGGCGGAATGATCGACGAATCCGGGCCCACGGGCGACGTCGGCAAACCCTACGGTGAAGGCATCAAGGACGCCGTTCAATGGTTCAACGACAACGGCGGTCTGAACGGCGACAAGATCGAGCTTCTCTACGAGGATTACGCCTACAAAGTGCCCCAGGCCATCAGCGCGTATCAACGCTTCAAACGGGAAAAGGTGGTGGCGATCCACGGCTGGGGAACCGGTGATTCGGAAGCCATGGTCAAGTTCATCAGCAAGGACAAAATCCCCTACTTTTCCGCTTCCTACTCCCAGCATCTGACCGAACCCGACAAGGCCCCCTACAACTTCATCGTCGGCCCCACCTACGGTGATCAGACCACCGTAGCCCTGAAGTACATCAAGGAAAACGGCAAGGACAAAACCGTGGCCTTTATTTACAACGATTCCGGCTTCGGGCGGGCTCCCTTCTTCCCCCATGGCGAGAACAAAGCCAAGGAACTGGGGGTAAAACTGGTCGACACCCAGGTTGTCGGTCTCAAGGATCTCGACGCCACCAGCCAGCTGCTGAATATGAAAAAGGCCAATCCCGAGTTTGCCCTGATTCAGCAGACCTACATGGCCACCTCCACGATTCTCAAGGATTCGGCCAAGCTCGGCCTGCCGACCCAGTATATCGGCCTCAACTGGACCCTCGGCAAAAAGCTGGTGGAACTGGTGGGCAAGGACGCCGAAGGCTACATGGGCACCAGCGGTTTCGCCTTCTGGGACAATGACGAGGTCGAGGGGATCAAGTTCCTCAAGAAACTGAACAAAAAATATCATCCGGAAGTGACCTTCCGCCCGGTCAATTACGTGCAGGGTTTCTCTTCCATGTACGTGCTCCTGTCGGGCCTGAAAATGGCGCAAAAAAATTATGCCGGTGAAAACCTGAAAAAAATCTTCGAAAGCATGAAGAATTTCGATACCATGGGCCTCACCGCCCCGGTGACGTTTACCCCCGACAGCCACAAAGGGGTGAGCGCGCTGAAAATCTACAAGATTCAAAACGGCAACGTTAAACCTATGACGGATTTCATTTCCGCGCAATAAGCCGAAAAGACCGGGGCGCGGCAACGCGCCCCTCTTTCACGTCTCCTTCTTTTCTCCAGGGACGGAAGGACGTGCCCGCAGGATGTGCCAATGCTGAATGTAAACAACATCGAAGTGGTCTACAATGATGTCATTCTTGTCCTCAAGGGTCTCTCCCTGAGCGTCGAGAAGGGACAGGTTGTCGCCCTTCTGGGCTCCAACGGCGCCGGAAAATCGACGACCCTGAAGGCGATCTCCGGCCTGCTGCGCCCCGATGACGGCGAAATCACCGACGGCGACATCACCTTCATGGGCGAGCGCATCGACCGCAAAGACGCCGCCGATATTGTTAAAAGCGGTATCTTTCAAGTCATGGAGGGGCGCCGGGTCTTCAAGGATCTGACGGTCGAAGAAAATCTCATCGCCGGGGCCTATACCCAGAAATCGTCCTCCATCAACACCAACATCGAACGGGTTTACCACTATTTTCCGCGCCTCCAGGAACGCCGCCACCAGGTGGCCGGCTATATGAGCGGCGGCGAACAGCAGATGCTGGCCATCGGCCGGGCTCTGATGGCGAGCCCCCGCATGGTTCTGATGGATGAACCCTCCCTCGGCCTCTCCCCCTTGCTGGTCAAGGAAATCTTCAGCATCATCAAAATGATGAACGAAGAGGAAAACACCACCATCCTCCTCGTCGAACAGAACGCCAACATGGCCCTGTCCGCATCGAATTACGGCTACATCATGGAAAACGGCCGCATCGTCCTCGACGGCCCGAGCACGGAACTCAAGGAAAACGACGACGTCAAGGAGTTTTATCTGGGCGTGACCGGCCAGAAAAGCTTCCGCGAGGTCAAGCATTACCGCAGGAGAAAAAGATGGCTTTCATAGGAGATTTTCAGGCTGTTCTGGAGCACATCCATCGCAACCGGGAGGAAGCGCTGCAGAAATTTCTCCTCAGCCGCAGCGGCATGTGTCTGGAGGACATCCGTAGCTACGATGATTTCACGCGCATCAGGCCCTTCACCAAGGGTGAGCTGTCCCAACTCCAGGCTGCCGATCCCCCTTTTGCAGGCCTCCTCGATCTCGGCCGGATCAGCAAAATTTTCCAGTCGCCGGGACCGATCTACAATGTCAAAGGGGCAGCCTTCAGCTATTACCGTTTTCACAAAGCCCTGGAGATGGCCGGCTTCCGCGCCGGGGACATTGTTCTGAACACCTTCTCCTACCACCTTTCACCGGCCGGGGAAATGTTCGACGACGCTCTGCTCAAAATCGGCGCAGTGACCTTTCCCCTTGGCCCAACGGGTTCGGACAAGGCTGCTGAGTTGGCCGCCGCCATTGGCGCCACGGCCTTTATCGGCACCCGCACCTTTCTTCTCAAAACCCTGGAACAGCTCCAGGGCCGGCACAAAATAAAAAAGGCCTATCTGATTGCCGAAAAACTGACCGAGGCGGACCGGCGCATGTTTGAAAATGATTTCGGCGTGGCCGCTTTTCAGGGTTACGGCATTGCCGAGGTCGGCCTCATCGCCACGGAAGACAGTCGCCGGAACGGCATGGTTGTCGATAGGGACGGGATTTTTCTGGAAATCGTCGAGCCCGGCTCGGGCGTGCCGGTGACGGGCGATACCACAGGCGAAGCCGTGGTAACATTTCTCAGCGCCACGACCCCTTACCTGCGCCTGGCGACGGGCGATCTCAGCAGCGTTCACTCCCAAAGGCCGGAGTGCATCGCCGGCATTTTCGGACGGGCGGACAGCTCCGTCAAGGTCAAGGGGGTTTTCGTTCATTTCTGGCAATACGAAAGTCTCTGCGAGCGCCTCGGGATCACTGCCAAACTGGTGGTGGAAAGCGACACAAAAGGAGCGGACCGCCTTTTCCTGCTGGTTGCCGAGGCTAACGATGAGACGCATCTCATTTCAGAGTTCAAAAAAACTTTCGGCTTGACTCTGAGCCGGATAGAGGTGGATGCTACAATCGAAAACCGGGAAATCATGGATAACCGCAAACATCTGAACGAGCGCTGAGGAGACGTCATGTTTGTCAAAGACTGGATGCAGGAAAATGTCATTACTGTAGGCGACGAAGACCCCATTCTGGATGCCGTTCATCTGATGAAAGAGAATAATATCCGCCAGTTGCCGGTAGTCAACAAGGGCCGCCTGGTGGGTATCATCACCGAAAAAGACGTCAAGGAATTCTCCCCTTCCCGCGCCAGTTCCCTGGATATCTACGAGGTCCACAACATCCTGGCCAAGACCACGGTCAAACAAGCGATGTCCACCAACGTTATATCCGTGCATCCCGACAGCCCCATAGAAAGAGCGGCCCTGATCCTCCGCGACAAGCGCTTCGGCGGGTTGCCGGTAGTTGACGACAACCAGAATCTCGTCGGCATCATCACGGCCGTGGACGTGTTCGACGTTTTCGTCGAGGCCATGGGCATGCGCACCCCCGGTTCGAGAATCTGCGTCGAGGTGGAGGACCGCCCAGGCGCCATTGCCGATATGACCCGGATCATCAAATCCTTCGGCATCAACATCATCAGCCTGGCGACTTTCTACCTCAAAGGCGAGGACCGCCGGCTGCGGGATGTCGTTTACCGGGTGGCCTGCGACGACCCGGCAAAAATCGGTCTCGCCGTGGAAGCCCTGAAGAAAGAAAACTTCCGCATAAGCAGCGTCCTCAGCAGCGAACAGCTGATGATCATGGAAGATTAACCAAAAGCGGCTTCCCGCCCGACTTGGAGGCATTCTTGGCTTTTTCTCCACACCCCTGGCTGAATGAACGCTGGCCGCTGTGGGCTGCAAAATTACTTCGTTTTCTTTCCGGGTTGGTCCGCACCAGGACTTTCGGTCTGGAACAGTTGGATAACATTCCCAATTTCGCGGCGGCCCATTGGCACGGCGACGAACTGGCTCTAACACCCCGCTTCGGACACCTGGGCCTGACTATCCTCGTCAGCCACTCCAAGGACGGGGACAGCATGACCAGGGCGGCCCAGTTGCTCGGCTACCAGGTCAAGCGCGGCTCATCCAGCCGGGGCGGCGCTGCCGGTCTCATTGCCCTGATCAAAGCCGTGCGCGAAGGCCGCAGCGTGGTTCTGGCGGTAGACGGGCCACGCGGGCCGAGGGGCGTATGCAAGCCCGGCATCATTCGTCTGGCCGAGAAAACCGGCGTCCCCCTCTTTCCTGTCGGAGTGGCGGTTTCCCGGAAATGGGCCTTTGAAAAATCCTGGAACAAGGCCTACATCCCCCTGCCGTTTTCCCGACAGGTTGTTCTGGTGGGAAAACCTCTTGGCATTGCACCTTCCTCTTCCGAAGAGGAGCTGGAACGAAACTGCCGTGCCGTTGAAAAAGCCCTCCGCGAAGCCCATGATGAAGCCCGCCAGAAACTCGAAACCTGGTAAGGGCCCCTGCCGGAAGGGCTGTCACCTTGCTCTCTCTATATTTTTTTCCTCAATGGATTTAATGATTTAAACTTGATCAACGGCCCGGTTCTGATAATATTTCTGCAAGTTTCCTGAAAAGCTTCGAGGTTGCAATCCAACTTTTCCAAGGTTGAGAATCATGAAAAAATCCACCGTACTGTTCCTGACCGCAGCTTTTGCCATCGGCCTGGCAGCCGCCTTCTTCTTTTTCCGGGAACCCAGGGTGGAACCGCCCGCCACCGTCCCGGGCCCACGAGTGGAGCAGCCCCCGGCCGCCGAGGAACAGCCGGCACCCATGGTACGCCTCCCCGTCGCTCCACCTCCGGTGGAATCGGCTGTCAGTCCAACTCCCGCGGAACTGCCGGTTCTCGAAAAAAGCGACCCTGAAATGCGTGATGCCTTAGGCACCGTGCTCCCTGAGAAAAAATGGCTGGAAATGTTTATCTTCGATCACCTGATCCGGCGTTTCGTCCTCATGGTGGACAGCCTTCCGAGGCCGGACCTGTCCTATACCCGGTTGCCTCTCTATACCCCTTTGAAGCGTTTCATCCCCAGTGAAAAGAACGGAAATCTGACCATCAGCCCCGAAAATTACCAACGCTACACCCCTTTCGTCGACCTGGTTGAAAAAGCCGGAATAACGGAAGCCGCCGGGATTTATCAGCGCTACTATCCCCTCTTTCAGGAAGCCTATCGCGAACTGGGCTATCCCCACGGCCGTTTCAACGACCGCTTTATCGAGGTTATCGACCACCTCCTTGCCACGCCCGAGGTTAAATACCCGGTCCGCCTGGTTCAGCCCCATATCCGCTACCGGTACGCTGACCCCAAACTGGAAGCCCTCTCCGCAGGGCAAAAACTGCTGATCCGCATGGGGCCCGAAAATTCCGCCATCATCCTCGCCAAGCTTCGGGAACTCCGGCCCCTTCTCGTTAATTCAGCTCAGGCCGGCAATTAAATTTGTTTGCAATAAATTCCGGAGCATGAAACTCGGTCCTGCTTACGCCTCATCCGGCTAAATCCGCAAAGCCAAATTTGCTCTCATTTCTGGACGAATACAAATCAGGGTTTAAAATTTAATTAAAGCCTGAACTTTCAAGGGAGCGGATTCCTAAAAAAACGCCCTCAGCGCAAACCGGAAAATCCCGAGAACCAAATCTTTTTACAGGAGGGGATCATGCGGGACGACTCAATAAGCCTGGAAAAATGGATGAAGGAGAATCTCAGCCAACAGCAGCTCAAGGAAATGGCCACCTATGGTATTGATGCCGGGTGGTCGGGGCTGGCTCAGTATTCGGATATGGGCAAACTCTACAATCGGTTTCAGGAGGAAATCTGGAAGGCCCTTGTCGAAGATGCCGAAGCTTTGGGGTACGCCAATCCCCTGGCCATGATAACGGCAACTTTCGACAGTGAAACCCTTGACGAAATCAAATCTTCCGAGCAGTTTCAGAACCAGCTCTTCTGGTACATGGTCAAACGGACCCTGAGAAAGATGGCCAACTGATTTTGGAGCCAACGACTTTTTAATCTCCCGGCGGAACCGTCGCTGTACCTCCTTTTTAAAAAGGACAGGTGGATAGTTACACTAACACCCACGCCCGGAATCTCCAGAAATTAATCTTGGAATACATCTTTCCGTATAAAATATTTACCCAGCTTTTTTCAGGAGTTCTTTCATGCCTGTTATTCACAGTCTTTACCGGGACGCCGCCAGGGTTGAAATTAACCACAAGACATGCATTCAATGCTGCGCCTGTGCTGAAATCTGCCCTGCGGAAGTGTTGAGGCTCGAAAACGGCCGCATCCGGGTTTGCGAGGACAGCCCCTTCGGCTGTATCGGCTGCGGCCATTGCATGGCGGTCTGCCCGGAAGCCAGTATCCGGGTCCAAGACCGCGGTATCTCACCGGACGATATTGTCCCCCTCCCCCCCTTGGAAGCGAGAGCCGATGCTGACGCCCTGGAAGCGTTGATGCTGGCCCGCCGCAGCATCCGCCATTTCAAGGGAAGCGAGGTTGAGGCTGAGCTGCTGGAGCGGATTGTCGCCATGGCATCCTCGGCACCCATGAGCATCCCTCCCTGGGACGTAGGCTGCGTCACGGTTCGGGGCCGGGAGAAGGTCCGGGAGCTGACAAGGGAAATCATCCGGGGCTACGAGGGTTTCCTTAAAACCTTTCGCCCCTGGATGCTTGAAGCGATGCGTCTTTTCATCAAACGGGAAACCTACGAACAGTTCAAATTTTTTATCCGGCCGCTGGCCCAAACTTACGTCGATTCCTATCGCCGGGGGGTGGACACCCTTTTTTACGATGCGCCGGCGGTGCTTATCTTTCACCACTCGCCCTACACCGACAGTGTCGACACGACCATCGCCACCACCTACGCCATGCTTGCCGCCGAATCCCTCGGCCTGGGCAGCACCATTATCGGCGGCGCCCCACCCATTCTCCAGCGCAACCGCAAACTGTGCGGCAAACTGGGTATTCCGAAACAAAACAAACCCGCCACAGCCCTGATCCTGGGTTACCCGGCAAGTGTTTTCAAAAAAGCCCTGCGCCGCCATTTTTCCCATGTAAAAACCATTGTATGAACATAGCGACCCTTATTAAAATCTGTTCAGGAACCTGGTCAGCGTAAACGTCATGAACCATTACTACCATCAGCAATTCGGCAAAACCCTGGTTGGCATCCTTGCTGGGGGGGCAATCCTCTGCCTCCTGATCATGGTCATATTGTCATCACAAGCCAGTATCGCCCTCCTGCTGATCTCGGCTCTCCTTCTCATCGGAGCCATCTTCTTTTCGTCCCTGACCATTGCCGTAAACGACACCCACCTCACCTGGACCTTCGGCCCGGGGCTGATAAAAAAACAGGTCCCCCTCGAATCGATCCATGATATTGCCGCAACGACCACCAGCCCGTGGGAGGGGTGGGGCATTCACCTGACCCGGCGCGGCTGGCTCTACAGCGTATCCGGCAACCAGGCAATAATCATCAGCCTGAAAACGGGCAAGCGTTTTATCCTCGGCTCCGACGAACCGGAAAAGCTGGCGGCCATTCTTCTGGAGCGTATCCCGAAGGGAGGAAAAAAATTCCCGGACATTTAAAAGGGACCTGGCTCCCGCGACCCTTAAATAGTTCTGGACGGTCGGAAATGTCCTTTTGCAACAGATCGTGAAAAGATTTGCTCCTGTCTGGCTGGCGGGGAGGAAACATCGGAACTTTTTGACCGCTTCTCAATGAAACGAAAACCGTATAGGGGTATTCGCTGTGAATATTTTTCAACAACTCCAAGAACTTGCCACACCTTGCCTGGTGCTTGATGAAGCCCGAATGTTGAAAAACATTGCCGGACTGGAAGAACGCATATCCTCGTTAGGAGTTAAACTACGCCCCCATCTGAAAACGGCCAAATCCATAGATGTTGCCAATCGAATGCTTGCGAACGGCAATGGGCCTGCAACCGTATCGACTTTAAAAGAAGCCGAAATTTTTGCCGAAGCTGGTGTAAAGGATATTATTTACGCGGTCGGCATCGCACCGCAAAAACTGGATAGGGTACTGGCGATACGCAAAAAAGGCTGTGACCTGGCGGTGATTCTTGATTCTATGGCTCAGGCCGAGGCGGTAATAAAGGCCTCCGAAAAAGCCGCTGACCCCCTATCCGTCCTCATTGAAATTGACTGTGACGGCCACCGGTCCGGCCTGGCTCCGGATGACCAAAACATTGCGGAGTTGGGAAAATTGCTTTGCGCGGGCGAAGCTAATCTGAAAGGGATAATCACTCACGCCGGTGGAAGTTACACTGCCGTCGGAAATGAAGCCTTGGCCGCCTTCGCCGAGCAGGAAAGAAACGCGGCCGTCAAGGCCGCCGGCATGCTGACCAAGGCCGGATTGCCTTGCCCGGTGGTCAGCGTCGGATCTACCCCGACGTCTCATTTTGCCAAAGACCTGTCGGGGGTAACTGAAGTCCGAGCCGGCGTCTATGTCTTTTTCGACCTGGTAATGGCCGGGCTAGGGGTATGCTCCAAAGATGATATCGCCATTTCCGTTATGACTTCGGTTATCGGGCATCAGAAGGAAAAAGGCTGGATTACCGTCGATGCGGGCTGGATGGCCCTTTCTCAAGACCAGGGGACAGCCAGGCAGGCAGTCAACCAGGGCTACGGTGTCGTTTGCGATATGGAAGGCCGGGTAATGGACGACCTGATCGTTTCATCTGCCAATCAGGAACATGGCATTCTTTCAACGAGAAGCGGCAGCCGCAGAAGGCTGCCCGAAATAGCCATCGGGACGAAATTGCGTATTCTACCGATTCATGCCTGTGCTACAGCGACCCAATTCGACGGTTATCAAGTAATTCCGGTTCAAAAAGATGGTGAAATTCAATATTGGCCTCGTTTCAGAGGCTGGTAACAGGGGTACCGCGATGGGAGAAACGGAAAATAAATCTGTCCCCTTTTTTGGAATTCCTGTCATGTCCTGCTTTTTACTCAGGCGGTGCACTTTGAACTTGAATCTACCCCCTCGAATATAAGGTTTGATATTCGACCTTAGCTCTCGCCAGAATTTTCAAGAAGAAGGGCAGTATTTTTGAAGGTGCTTTAAAATCTCATCCTTGCTACATTTCTCTAACTCGTAAAAACGTCTAGCCTCCTCCAGCAACTTTCCAACGAGAGGGCCAGGTTTAACTTTTAGCTCATCAATAATTTCGCGACCGGTGATAGGAAGGACACTCGCACTGTCATCTAGTAAAGCCTTTTCAATAAGTAGCATTGCTTCTCGTTCAAAAGCAAACTCATCCTCGAGTAAGTCTAAATGCTTCCGCCAACGCTCCACATGCCGATTTCTGAAACTGACTGTATTAAGTGCGGGTCTTCCAAGTCTAAATTTGGCATCCTCTATCAAAGGATCGAATAGCGGTGCTGGCCAACTTCGGTTTAAACGATGTTTCCATTGATTAATTTCGTGAGAGGCTTTTTCTCCATCTGCTTCAATCCTGCGGACAACTTGTTCAATTCCTCCCAAAAACTCGCTTGCTTCACCAACAAGCAGGGTATAACACTTAAGCCATTGTTTTTCCGTTTTTGGGAATGCTGTCCCACAAGCCTTTCGACGCCAGACTTCTGCAGACGTGCGAGCCTGTTGGTCCGAGTCGGCAAACCCGAGGTTATGATGAAGTTCTGTCCGCAAACACCGCACAGCCTCAATATGAGAGTCTGAAGTTTCTCGATTCATTAAGCCATAGGCCTCACCCTGCCGTCTAAGGAAATTAATACTTATGCGCCCGCCTTCAAAATACAAACAATACAACCATGAGGTTGCACGCATGAACCCAGGCTCTGGTTGGCCTGGATCGGGAATAAGAACATTGATTTCGTTGAAAGCTGGCCGTTTGATAAGGCTCCTAGTTAATGTATTAATAAGCTGGTGGTTCCGGAGAACTTGTTCGAAGTTCATTGGGGACCTCCACTGCGGTTAGGAGGCTCAGCAATTGGCCCAATAAAGTTAAAGGCAATGTTGAATCCACCTGGAATAGCCCCCCCTTTTCGTAGGTCCACATTTTGGAAATCGCGTTGTAACAGGTCAACTTCCTGTCTAATTTCCTCAACTTGAACTTTTAAACGACCCCGACCTGAATCTTCTGCAATTACACGCCCATAAAATACACGTGGTTTTCCTCCAGCATCTGTCCACAAATGATGCCGTATTACACGGCGAGGATCACTGTATACTGTATCCTGACTCAGTTGGTACCAAATATCCCGCGCAGTTTTTTCACTGAGTAACCTCCATTGTAAAACAGCCTGAAGATACTGTATTTTAGGATCCCCCAAAGTTCCTTCAATCCTTCCAAGAAGTTCAACAACTTCAAGAAGATCCCTTATATCTCGATCCTTTGTGGGAAGGGGGGCTTTTTCTCGACCAAAGAGATAGGTGTTTGTGGAAATGCACCACAATGCTTTTAAAAGATACCGCAGACACCGAGCATCCTCACGAACTTCATTCTGATGCTTTTTCATAAACGAAACTACCTGAGCTGCTTTCGCAATATCCTCAGATTTTGGTTCATTAGGATTGCTAAGAGATCCACCTATCTCCCTCGCGCGTAAGAAAATTCCTGCTTTAGAACCAATTGCATCAAGGGATTTAAGGGCATCCTCCTTGATGTCATGATCTTGGAGAGTTTGGCCCACCTTAGCGCGCCTTATTTCGTACAACTCCCTTTGGTCGGGGTCTAATTGGGCCGCATCCACTTGCTCAAAACTATCCAATATGTCTGCAACAAGTTCAGCGTGTTTTGATGTACTCCAAGTTGTTCTTTCCAGAAGATCGTTTGGAACCCAAACACTTATGTCAGTAGCAAAATAGGTGTCAGCAGTGTATATCGCAGAACGCCAAGAGTCCCTTGCTGCCTCATAAAACTGCCACACTTCCTCCACAGGTGCACCATCAAGCAGACGCTGAACGGCCCTAAAGCCATAAATAGCCGCACGTTCAACTTTAAGGTTTGCACACATGCGACGGATACCCGAGCCACTCTTGCCACTAAACTGATCAAGAGCTAATTCCACTGTCTCACGGGCCTCCTCTAAAACAGACGCTGGATCAACCGCTGGTACAATTGGAGCATCTCTAAATGCACGTCTTCGCAATGTAGCTTCCTGTAACATTAAGCTCGGGTCCATCACCCCTCTTCTACTCCGCATATCGGTTAAAGCACGCGCTATCTCGAGGTAGCTACCGGCATAACGTTTGCCAAATGGGCCATCCGGCCCTAACTTATGTACAAGGTTAAGAACAAAGCGTCTTTCGCAATTTTCATATGAACTTGGATTCGCTACCTTTATAAGCTGCACAGCTATTTCTGCCTCGGCTTGGGAAGTTCCTAATCGGCGTGAAGAAATGAGTTCAGCCTCGATTTTCAGTCGCGGATGGACGAAAATGTCATTTTCATCGTTTGCGCTCCAGCGAAAGAGGTCAATCCCTGAAAAGAGGGATGCAATATCAACCAAGCTTTCACCCCCACCTAATAGGCGCATCAATAGATTCACAGGAACGGCACAATCGAGCTTTCCGGACAACATAACGTAATCAATAGCTCGGGCCGCAGCATCGGTCATACAACCAAGGAACTCGTATATTCTCTCTTCGAGCAAACTCTTTGGATTTATCAGACCTGCGTTTATCATTGCTTGGCCAAGTATCCCAACAGCTTTTGGAACACTTTCGCTTTGAACTTTTCCACGTTTCCGCAGACTCTCTTCAGTAGCTCTAGCCTCTTGTGCAAGCCCTGCAGCTAGACGAGGGCGCACGTTCGGCAAAATACGGTAAATAGCGGGAAGAAGATATTCTGATCCTGTAACCTTAAAAGTAGTCCCAGCAAACCTTTCAAGCAAATCAGTTAAATCACTTAACTCGCTTTCAGAAAGTTCAGCAGGTGCTTCTAAAAGATCAGGGTTTTGATAATTAGTGTTGTTTTCGTCTAAGTTATCGACGATTCGATAAGTACTTCCGACTACCACAACTTTACGTCCACGGCTAAAGAACCCGCGAAGAAGATCTCGATAACGTGAAGCGGGAGCATTTGCATCGCAAATAAGAAGAGTAGCTGGCGCGCCAGTTTCTTCGGCTTTAAGGCAGAACTCATCCAGTTCGTCTACTGCTGGTAATCGTGACGATCTAAGAGCCAATAAAACGGGAAATTTGTTTGCGCTTCGAACTTCCAGAGCGAGCCTTGCTAAAGCCAAACTTTTCCCAGATCCTGATTGACCATGAATTAAAATTGGATCGTTGGTCCTTCCAATATTTTCTAGGGTTTTTTCCACACGTGATTTTAAAACCCTCTCGAAACTTCGTCTGATTGAAAAACCACGCCTTACACCCTCAAAAAGTCTGCGAACATCTTCGACATGTCCGTGAAAGCTCTGAAACTCTGCGTATTCTGCATCAGGCCCAAGGGAAGAAAGTGGTGCAATCCATGCGTCATCAATTATTGATGCAGCGGTTGAAGTTTTAAGTCGCATAGAAGGAGATAACTCCAACAGGTTGGATCCAATTGTGACTGTACCTTCAGTATCAAACCTCTGAGGTGAGGAAAGATCAATGCGATGTGCAAGCTCAAGTGCTCGCAAAGCCGTAGCGAGCCGTTCACGCACAAGAACGATGGGACCACCAGGAGACGTTAGTTCTTCAATAAATTGGGCGTCTTCTTTTTTTTCAGGGTGGCGCCATCCAAACCAATAAACCTGCTTTGGGCCAAAATCGCTAAGAATGCCACTCAATATATCAATTGTTAACCAGTCTTTACCGGGAGAAAAACCATCTATCAAAAGAATGCCTAGTGGTGTCGTGGTTTCTACAATTCGAGATAAAAGCAACGTGCTGTGGCGTGCTGTTCTAGCCCTAAGTTCTTGCATGGATCGGGGAGGCGCCTCGTTACGTTGTTTCTCGCCAGCCCTGCCAAAAAGATAAGTAATATGGAGGTTCCGTCGATGGCGTGGGGACGCAGGGTTGTCTTCTTTACTCAGGACAGCTTCCACATCTCGACCTTGAGCGCGAAATAACCTCAACAAAGAAGGATCTATTGAAGTTGTAAAAATAGCATTCAAAGGTAGGGCTGCCAAAGCCTCTATCCATTCGGGCCCAGGCTGACAATTAAACATCTCGGCTAACCAATCATAAAAGTCCTCATCCAATCGACAATTTTCAAGGAGAGAAGAAAACCCAGAGAGTAGAACCTCCTCAGAATAGCGATTACACCTTTTTAAGGCAGAAATCAGCAATGGGTCAGGATGGTGAACATCAGACCAAGCATTTTGGCCAAGAAGTAAAACGAGTGGTCTTCTTTCATTTATTGCAGAACAGATAACATCCAGATGATCGGTGGCACTCATTTTAATTTCTCCTTTAAAACGCCGCTTTTGATTTTGAGTGAACAACAATTAAAATAAAAATGTCTTTAGAGAAAACCAGGGGGAAAACAGGGACGCTCTCCATATTAATTAACAGGGAAATAACAATTTTTAGACTCAAAATTAAATTTATTTTAATAGCGATTCACTTGGGAAACAAGGGGTGAGTTATGTTACAGAGAGAAACCCTCACAAAGCCGGGCAAATAGCCTGCAAAATAGGAATAGCCTCAGCGACTGTCAGTGCGGCTTCCGGGGGTGAAGATAATCAGACGATCACCGGGGTGAATCGGGTGGTCGATGTTGATGCGGTTCCATATCAGGATCGCGGCCAGGGGTACGCGAAACTGCTCGGCAATGGTCGAGAGGTTATCGCCGGGCTGAACGATGTAGATCCGCTCCTGCCGCTGCTGGCTCCATTCCTTGTGGATCTTGTCGAAACGCTTCTGAAACCCGGGCGGCGTGTTTTCGGGGACGGCCAGCGTGTAGGTTCCCGCCGCCAGGTAGTGCCCGCGCAGCTCCGGGTTCAAATCCTTGATCCGCTTGAAATCGGTCTTCGCCGCCTGCGCCACCACCGCCAGGCTGGTCTCCTCGTAGCAGGTCAATTCGACGCTGGCGAACCTGACGGGAGGATAATAATCCCCCTCCTGAAGATGAAAACCGTAACGCTCGGACTGGGTCAGAATCAGCTTGGCCGAAAGAACCCTGAACAGGTACCTCTGGGTTTCCAGCGGCAGGTAGAGACGGTAGAAGTCGTTGATGTTCTGGGCCAGGATTTCCGCCTGCAGACCCTCCTCCCCCATGTTGAAGGCCGCTATCGCCAGACTCCAGGAGCCGAATTTTTCGTAAAGCTCAGAGAAATAAGCCACTGCAGCCCTGGTCGAAGCGGTCAGGCTTCTGCGCTGATCGATATACTCATTGACGGTCAGGCCGTAACGACGACCTGTCCCCGGCAGAAACTGCCAAAAACCGATAGCGCCCTTGGCTGAGCCGACATGGGGCCGCAGGGCGCTTTCGGCCAGGGCGATGTATTTGAGGTCATCGGGCAGCCCGGCCTTGGAAAGCATGGCTTCGATAACGGGGAAATAGCGGGTGGACCGCTTCAGCCATAAAACGGCCTGATCCCGGCCCCAGACCGACAGCAGGAGCTCCTTTTCCAGGCGTTCCCGCACCTCGGGGTCTTGGAGGGGAACCGCCTCACCGCAGAAGGACAGGGGCTGTTCCAGGCGCAGGCTTTCCAGCAGCGGCGGAACCGCCCCCTCTTGGTCCGAGGCAAGCGCGGGTGCGCAGACAAGAAGGCCCATCGCCAGCCCTGCCATGACCCAAATACGAAGGAACATGATTCTCCTTGATTTAAGCGATTCAAATGGAAAAAGGGGCTTTTTCATGACGCATTGGTGGCGATGTAAATCCAAAACACTGATTCCTGATGCGGTATAAAGGAGGCAATGCCAATTATACCCTGCCGGGAGTTGAGGTCAAAGGGGTGGGTTTCCTGTTTATTCGCTTACCTTGCCCGGACCGGTCGACCTGCCCTACAGAAATTTTGCCTGGTGTCCGATAATTCCTTGAATGATCCACGAGTCTGATCTGGAACAACATAAAAGAAAACCCAACCGATGACTATCAGGTTGGGCCGATCAATGTCCAGAAAATCGTGATTTGTCGGGAATTCGGGTGTCCCTTTTTTTACTTCATATCAACCTTTTGATTCCCTCTGAATTAAGCTTTTTGGAAGTGAAGTCTTCTTGCCAGAGACAAAAATTTTATCACTATGTTTTCTTTCGCATTCAACAAAAAAATACCGGAAAAGAAGCTTCCGGAATTTCACTGGGATGGTTAATTGAGAAAGGGCAAGCCTGCAAAATTTTATTTACGTATTACGGGACCTGAGCAACATCAACGCCGATGGTCATGGTGCCGACATGGGTCTGGCCGTCAACTACGGGAACCGAAACCTGGCAATTTCCATCCTTGGGATCGGCAACGAGGACCCCCTTGTTGAAAACTTCCTGGAACTTGGCTTCGTCGCCCTGCCAGTAGTCACTGGTTTCGCCGGTTTGACAGACGTTGGCCCCCAGATTGTCGGTGACAAAGATTTCGGTGATATAAGGATGCTGCCCCATTAACTCATTAAGATGCTTGGCACAGTCATTCGACATCAAAGCGGTCATTAAAGCAGGCGTTGCCCCCCCGGCGGCCATGTCATCAATCCATTTCCCATCCACCTTCTTGATGTCCTTCAGGGTTTTGCCTTCGGCATTTTGAGCTTTTACCGCTTTGACTATTTCAGCATCCGCTCCAAGTGCGGCCAATTGGGAATTGGCCAGGTCAACCACGTTTTGAGGAGCCTTTCCGGCAAAGGCAACGGTGGAACTGATCACTACAAATACT
>Ga0068713_1001846_pt1 | contig 24868 bp, 18 predicted proteins | sample MTBAKSrepl2MetaG_FD_62223 | JGI IMG/M metagenome (GOLD analysis project Ga0068713, IMG submission 62223) | Enrichment culture microbial communities om Arthur Kill intertidal strait, New Jersey, USA, that are MTBE-degrading - MTBE-AKS2 (Arthur... | ecosystem: Environmental > Aquatic > Marine >...
ATATGTGCACCTCCTGTGAATTGTAGGGGGTATGGTTTTCCTACCGCCCTGTTTTTTACTTAGGGGTTAGTTTATAACTAACGCCCTCGGAGGTGCACTTTTTCATGTTATCATTCCGGCTTGACCGGAATCTTTCTGAAGGACTCCCGACAGGCGGGAGTGACAGATAACGAAACAACTGAGTAAATTATGCACAGAAAGTGGCTTGTCAATAAGACAAATCCTGAATATATAAATTATTTATCAAGGACCGCCTCTATTTCTCCCACCCTTGCGCAGATATGTATAAACAGGGGAATTAAGACACCTGAAGAAGTGATCGCCTTTCTTAAACCTGACCTCTCAAACTTATCCGACCCGTTTGATATGAAGGGAATGCGTGCGGCAGTTGAAAGGATAACAGCTGCTGCACAGAACAAAGAGAAGATACTTGTCCACGGTGACTATGATGTGGACGGTGTTTCAGCAACTGCTCTCACCTTGCAGGCACTTAAGATGTTTGGTATCGAATGCACCTTTTTTGTACCTAGCAGGATGGAGCATGGATACGGTTTTCATCCCGCATCTATAGAGAAGGCGCGTCGGTTCGGGGCCAAGCTAATCATAACTGTTGACTGTGGGATAACGTCATTTGATACAGCACGCCTCTGCGCGGAAGAAGGCATCGATGTCATTATCACGGACCACCACGAACCGATAAGAAGTCAGAAGTCAGAAATCAGAAGTCAGAATGAAAATACCACCCTCACCTATCCTTCCCCCTCGAGGGTCGAAGACTCGCCGGGGAGAGGGGAGGGTAAGGGAGGGGGTGAAAGCCAGGACTTTTTACTTCCTGAGGCCCTGGCAGTTATCAATCCCAAGCTCTCTTGTACCCGGTCTCCTGCATCCAATCTTTCCGGGGCAGGTGTTGCATTGAAGCTGGCCCATGCATTGTCAGTCATGCACAGTTCGCGATTAGACATGCGTGATTTTTTTGATCTCGCTGCGCTAGGCACGATCGCCGATGTTGTATCTCTTACAGACGAGAACAGACTTATTGTAAAAGAGGGATTGTTTCTCATGGGAAACGGGACACGGACGGGGCTACGGGTCCTGAAACAAGTATCGGGCATAGGCGGAAGGGCACTCAGGCCCCAGGTACTTTCTTTTACGCTTATCCCGAGAATGAATGCAGCAGGGAGGATTGCCCACGCCGGCAGGGTCATAGAACTCCTCCTGACAGATTCCGAAGATGAAGCTATGCAGCTTGCATCGTGGCTGGATCAACTGAATGCGGAAAGACAGCGCATTGAGGAGCAGGTTTACCGGGAGGCCCTCGATCAAATTCAGAGGAAGGGGATCGGCCCGGTAATTGTCCTGTCCTCCGATACTTGGCATCGGGGTGTTATCGGTATCGTTGCGTCTAGGATAACAGAGAAGTTTTATCGGCCCACATGCATCATTTCAAGAGATGGGGCTGTTGCAAGGGGTTCCGGCAGGAGCATCCCGTCTCTCCATCTCTATAACGCACTTAGCCGTTGCAGGGAATTCCTTACGCGATTCGGCGGTCATGAACAGGCTGCCGGTTTTGAGCTTAAGGCAGAGCAGATAGATGCCTTCGAAGAGTGCCTGACACGAATTGCACAGGCAACCTGTGAAGGGCACGATATGGTTCCGCACTTGCAGATCGATGCCGAGGTCGACTTTTCAGACATACATTCCGGACTCACAAAGGAATTCGGGATGCTCGAGCCCTTCGGCTTTGGTAACCCTGAGCCGCTCCTGGGATCAAGGGGATTGGAGGTCCTTTTCCCGAGGATTGTGAAAAGCAATCATCTCAAGATGAAACTCAGACAGAAAAGCCATGCCCTTGAAGCAATAGGATTTGACATGGCTGAAGCTTACGGCAAACTATTACTGCAGGATAAAACCGGTCCGGTGCAGTCCCCTACCTTCGATGCCGTATTTACACCTTTTATAAATGAATGGGAAGGCGTTACTTATCTCCAGCTGAATCTGAAGGCAATAAGGCCGAGCATGTAATAACCCCCCTTGACCCCCTTTAATAAAGGGGGGATGGGGGGATTATAGTCAGTAGTCATCAGTCATTGATTTAACCCGAAAACTGCATTTGTCGGAGGCACTGCCTCCGGTTCAAAAATCAATTGCATTTTCCGGGTAAATGACCAGTGACGAATGACCAAGATTACGTTGTATAATAAAACATGGCAAAAGAAACCCTTGGCAGCCTGACAAAAAAGGTCATTGCCTATAATCCTGATGCGGATGTCAAGGTATTCTGGCGTGCCTATCAATTCTCCAGAGAGGCCCACACGAGTCAGAAGCGGGTTGAAGGCTCAGCCTATATCGAACACCCCCTTGCTGTTGCCTCTATACTTGCAGATATGAAGATGGACATCCCCACTATTGTTGCAGGTCTTCTCCACGATACGATCGAGGACGCGGGAAAGACAAAGGAAGAGATACAGGAGTTATTCGGCGAAGAGGTTGCATTTATCGTTGAAGCCCTGACAAAACTCTCCAAGATAGTCTTCAAGACAAAAGAAGAGGCCCAGGCAGAGAACTTCAGAAAGATGTTCCTGGCAATGTCCGAAGATGTAAGGGTAATACTCATAAAGTTTGCCGACAGGCTCCATAATATGCGCACATTGCAGTACCTTCCCGAGGATAAACAGCAGAGGATAGCTTCAGAGACACTTGAAATCTATGCGCCGATAGCCAACAGGCTTGGTATGGGCTGGCTCAAGACCGAACTGGAAGATCTGAGCTTTAAAGTCCTCATGCCCGATCTCTACCATGAACTTGAAAAGAAAGTGGCAAAGAGGAGAGAGGAACAGGAGGGATATCTGAAGGAGGTTACCGATATCGTCACCAGAAAGCTAAAGGAAGAAGGCATACCAGGCAGCCTTTCATGGAGGGTGAAACATTACTATGGCATCTACCAGAAGATGCAGAAACAGATGATCACCTTCGAGCAGGTACACGATGTACTCGGCCTTCGTATCATTACAGAGAAAAAAGCTGACTGCTATGCAATCCTGGGTCTCATTCATTCCTTATGGAAGCCGATACCCGGCAGGTTCAAGGATTATATCGGCATACCGAAAGCAAACATGTATCAGGCGCTTCATACCACGGTCATAGGGCCCAAGGGGGAGAGGGTCGAATTCCAGATAAGAACTACCGAGATGAATATGATTGCCGAATACGGCGTGGCAGCTCACTGGCGGTACAAGGAGAAAGGCGAGATAGATGAAAGGAGCAATAAATACATATCCTGGCTGAGAGAACTGATACAGGCCCAGAGGGACCTTGCTGACGCAAAGGACTTTCTGGAGGCAGTAAAGGGCGAAGTCGTCCCTGAGGAGATATATGTTTTTACCCCGGCAGGTGAGATCAAAGAACTGCCGATGGGATCAACCCCGGTAGATTTTGCCTACAGCATTCACACGCAGGTCGGTCACAGGTGCATGGGTGCAAAGGTAAATGACCGTATCGTCCCTTTGAAGTTCATTCTGAGAAACGGTGATACGGTGGAAATCATAACTTCCCCGTCACAGAAACCTAGCAGGGACTGGCTTAAATTCGTTGTTACCCAGCGGGCCAAGAGCAGAATAAAACAATGGATAAAGTCTGAAGAGCGGACTCAGAGCATCGAGCTCGGCAGCAAACTGTTTGAAGAGGAAATGAAAAGGCATGACCTTGACATATCCATCCTAAAGACAGAGGAGGCCCAGAAGGTTCTTGAGTCCTTTAATCTTAAGTCGGTCGAGGACCTCTATGCTTCAGTCGGGCATGGAAAACTTTCGGCCCATCAGATTGTAAATAAATTCATGCCCGAGGAACCGGAAGAAGAGGTCCCTCTTCCAAGGATCACGAAACCGCTGAAGGAGCCGAAGGGTATTACGATAAAAGGCATTGATCACATCCTTTACCATACAGCGAAATGCTGTTTTCCCATCCCGGGTGACGATCTGGTTGGATTTGTGACAAGGGGGAGAGGCGTTTCCATCCACCGTAAAGACTGTCCTAATCTCGACAGACTCGCAGTTGATGATGCCAGACTTGTGGATGTTGAATGGAAGACCGAGGACGGTGTAACATCCCCCACCAGGCTGTTGATTGAGACCGTCGACAAGCCGGGGATGCTCGCAAGTCTCAGTGCTATCATCTCGTCACTCGAAGTCAATATCAGCCATCTGGAGGCGAGCTCGACAGAGGACAAAAAGGCCCATATTACATTCATCCTCGAAGTCAGGGATAAAAAACAGCTTTCAGGTCTTACCCGGAAGATAGCCCAGCTGGAAGGTGTCCTCAGGGTGAGCAGGTAAATAATCAATAACCAGTTGCATTTCCGGATTAACTTTTTGTTTTATGTAATTAATTTCATACATCCCTGAAAAGACCCCGCAGAGACAATAAAAATTCCTTTATTTACAGTTAGTTGTATAATGGCACGGTAATTGCTTTTTAAATTTGCCGTGAAGGCGCTGCGGTTTGAGTACAATAAAAAAAACAACGCGCTTTGAAAATGTTATTTTTTTACGATACAATGTGAGGTGTCAGTTATGAAAAAGGTGCATGCAGACATAAGATGTAAAACTCTTGCGATTTTAGTACTTCTTTTTTCCCTTTCACTCCCCATGATTTCGAGCGGGGCTATGAATGATTACTGTGTAGACCCTCCCTTTATTGTTGCAGGTGTGACCCCGAACCTTCTTTTAATGATAGACAACTCTGCCAGTATGTATGATCTCACGTATCTATCCCCATCCCCTGAAGTGGATTACTGTTACGATACGTCTTATGACGATACAAAATCATATGAAGGTTATTTTGATCAAGATGAATACTATGAGTATAACGGGGCCCAGGGCATATTTACTCCTGGCGCTATATTGCCGGTAGGATGTGATTACAGGACGGATTACGCATGTATCAATATTACCGGTACAACGGTCGACGATTTCATAGCAAAAGGGAAATTCCTGAACTGGCTTTCTGCATCCAAGTTCGATGTGCAGAAGAAGATATTGACGGGCGGGAAATATGACACAGTAAATCAGGTCCTCACCGGTGAATCAAGGGGCTGTGTCGGAAGGAGATTTATTAAAAGGATACCGGCTTTTGCAGACATAACCTTTGCAATCAGGGGTCCGAATGCGCTTGAGCCTGATTTCACCAATCCGGAGACGCAGGGAGGTATGACAAGGATAGAGATATTCCAGGGTACGTATAACAACGAAGACTGCCAGGATGCCATTGATACATGGCAGGATGAGGACCCTTTGGGCCAGTGGATGGGCGCAGCAAGCGATTGTCTCGGAATATCCGGAGGCCTCGGTACCGCATCGGGAAGGGAACTGGCTACGTTCATAGAATCTGTCAGGGGCTGCTGGCAGATAAGGGATAATATTCAAGATATTGAAGCCGGAAAGATGACCTTAACTACTGACAATCTTCTAAAAAATGTCACTGTCGGCAATATGGAAACCCTATGTAAGAATGTTTATACAAAAGACTGTCCGGACCCGAATGACCTGAGTACCTGTGAACCGTTGCTGAATAATGAGGCAGGTGGGAACTATATATGTTCCTCTAATTCTCCGCACCTTGCCCCTTCACCGCCCTATTATGATTTTTTGGGAACCGATACTTTAGGTTTTATGGGCAAATGCTGGGTGGGTCCTCCCACTAATAAATTTCCCACTGACCAAACTTGTGTAAAGAGGGAATTTCTGCATTATTGCAGCGGATATACAGATGCGGAAGTTATCGACCCTTCAAGTGGTTCCTCCAGCACGATCTCGGATAACCTTCCGGCTGTCATAAGAGACGCGAGTGTCAGGGCTTTGGGCGACCCCCTGACACCGTCGGGCAGTGCAGATAAATTTTTCTCTGTGAGAGCAGGAAATCCTACAGCTCCGGAGGGGCTTATTCAGGAATTCTCAGGCCTCATTCGCTTCGGGGCAATGAGCTTTAATTACAGCGGTTCGCCTTCAGAGTGTGAAACCGAGAACTCAGATATCATATGTCCCAGGCGGTGTTCAACAACTACAGATAAAATCTGTAGTGACGACTCTGATTGTCCGTTGGGTGAGGCATGTGTGAGTCTTACAAATCTTGACGGCGGAAAGGTTATACATCATATCGGCTATGTGGGAAACACACTTGACGATTCTGTCGGAGACCATGACTCAGGGCTTATAAATACGCTCGATAATTTAGCTGCTGAAACTTGGACCCCCTTTGCAGAGGGTTTTTATAATGCTATCGGTTATTTTGCCATAGATCCGGGTACCGGGAACAGCAGGACGGATCTGAGAATTAACCCGGGTGACTTTGACGAGACAAAAAACCCCGTACAGTACCGGTGCCAGAAAAATAATATCCTGGCAATTACAGACGGGATGTCGACGGCTGATCTGAATAACTCGGTTAATAATCTTGTGATCACATACAATGACAGCGACGGACAGATCGACTCATCAGTATCTGCAACCTGCCCGGCATATGCTGGAAGCAGGAACCTTGATGACCTTTCCTGGCTTGCCAAGAATCGTAATATCCAGGACTTTACATTGTTGCCGACAGAGGATTCTATAAACAGCCAGACGATAACGACCCACGTCGTGTTTAGCGGCATTGGAAGCGCTGATCCTGGAGAGTGTAATCCTGATTTGCTGATGAGCGAGACCGCTGCCAACGGAGGCGGAACATACGGGAGGGCTGAAAACCCGGAAGAATTATATACTGCACTCAGGGAAGCGTTCCTGATGATTGCTGGGAGGGCAGCCTCAGGAACTGCTGCTTCGGTCCTTGCATCGGGTGAGGGGACAGGAGCCAATATCGTGCAGGCGATTTTTTATCCTGAACGCTCCTTTGCCGGCGATGAAATCATCTGGACAGGGTCTCTCAAGAACCTATGGTATTACATAGACCCTCTCCTTGGAGACAGTACCATAAGAGAAGATACAGTTGACGACATGGCCCTCCTGCTCAGCCAGGATTACATAGTGCATTTCTGCTTCAAGCTCTGCTCAATAACATCTACACAGTGCTGTTCGGTGGATTCGGACTGTCCGGCCGGTGAAACATGCGCAACAGACAATTTAACCAAGGCACTTTTATTCGAAGACTTAAACGGCGACGGTAGGGCCGACTCTTCCACCCCTGTTTCAATTGTATATTTCGAAAATTTAAACAGCCTCTGGGAGGCAGGAACACGGTTATGGGCAAGGTCTCCTGATGACAGGACAATTTATACGACCATTGACGGCAGCACTAGAACCGATTTTGTTCCGGGCAACGCAGCGGCCTTGAGAGACCTCCTTCAGGAAAGCACCGATGCAGAGGCCAGTCAGACCATATCATATGTAAGGGGTTATGACAAATTCTGTTCTGTAACCATTTCCCAGCCATGTAATACTGACGGTGACTGCCCTGACGGTGAAACATGTCAAAGTTTATTGAGAAGCAGGATGGTCAAGCATGATTTAAACGGCGACGGAGATGTATTCGATACAGTCGATGGAATATCAGAGGGCATTCCAAGGGTATGGAAACTCGGCGACATTGTAAATTCCACACCGAGGATTGTCTCATGGGTACCGCTGAATTTATACCATAAGACTTACGGCGACAGAACATACGAGGACTATGCCGAATTGTCAACTTATACAAACAGGGGGCAGGTCATTGTCGGAGCAAATGACGGGATGTTACATGCCTTTAATTTGGGTACGCTGGAGATCTTTGAAGAGAGAGACAAGAAGGCAGCACTGTCGGGATCATCATTAGGTGAGGAGGTGTGGGCTTTTATCCCGGAGAACGTCCTGCCATATTTGAAGTACACCTCTGAACAGGGCTACTGCCATTTATACCTTGTTGATTTAACACCGTATATATTTGATGCCAGCATCGGTGACTGTGGTGCCGGAAATTACTGGGACTGCACCAAGACAGCGGATACATGGAGAACAATCGTCATCGGAGGGATGCGTATCGGCGGGGCCTGCAAAGATGTATGCGGTTCCACCAATTGTGTCGAGACACCGGCAGCAGGGAAAGGTTATTCATCCTATTTTGCGCTTGATATAACAAACCCTTCAGATCCAAAGGTGCTATGGGAATTCGCGAACGAAAACCTGGGTTATTCGACGACAGGCCCGGCGATTGTAAGGATCAGCGCCCTTACAGACGGCATCCCGGATAATAATAAGAACGGGAGATGGTATGTTGTACTCGGATCAGGCTCCACTGGACCTATTGATACAAATACTCATCAGTTCAAAGGGTTTTCTGACCAAAATCTCAGGCTCTTTGTCCTGGACCTCGCAGACGGGACACTCCTGAGGACGATCGATTCAGGGATTCAGAATGCATTTGCAGGATCAATGATAGATTCATCGATGGACTATGACCAGCATGATCGGACCAGGCCCAGTTTCTATCAGGATGATGCCCTCTATTTCGGGTTTGTGAGGGCTGAGGCAGACCCGTCGCTTGCTACCACAAAGTGGAATGCCGGCGGTGTGCTCAGGCTTGCGACAAAAAATGGAATTGACCCGGCCACAGCACACGACCAGTGGATTCTGAGTACGTTTATAAACACCGGCCCGGTGACGTCCGCTGTTGTGAAGTTGCAGAACTTTGGTAACGAGCCACCCAATCCCAGGGCATTTCTGTTCTGGGGGACGGGAAGGTTCTATTACAGGATTTCAGATATAATCGATGACGCAACGAATCAAAGGGCATTATACGGGGTTAAAGAGCCTTGTTATGGAGTAGGAGGTTTTGATTTTGATTGTACTACAACTGTTAATTTCGGGGCACTAGGCGACGCTACAGATGCGGCTTCAGCAGATGAGGACGGATGGTATATATTATTAGATAATGCATCCGGTGAATTACTGGCAGAGCGTAACGTTACAGACACTCTTGCTACGTCCGTAGGTGCTGTTTTCTATACGACAACGAAGCCTTCTTCAGATGTCTGTGAATTCGGCGGAATGTCACATCTCTGGGCTGTTGACTGGGATACCGGAGGTGCGGTGCCAAGCTCTATTCTGAGAGGAAAGGCTATCATGCAGGTGTCTACCGGCAGTATCGAGGAAATAGACCTGAAGACTGCTTTTACCGAGAGAGGGGGAAGAAGGACCGTCGGTGTGCAGGGTGTCCCTCCTGCCGGCGCGCCACCCGGCATCCTTGTGCCGCCGAAACCGACGAGGAAATTCATCCATATTTTTGAGAAATGAAAGACAGCGGCGTGACATTAGTCGAGCTCCTTGTAGTTGTAAGCATTGTGGGTATCCTTATTGTCGCAATGGGTTTCTCATACCGGGGATGGGTGGGGAATTACAGGATTGAGAGCATGACAAAGCAGCTCTACTTCGACCTGTCTGATGCGAGGTCATCGGCCATGTCCAGAAACAGGATACACTGGGCAGTTCTCGACACAACGCAGTATGCAATTTTCGAGGATACCGACCCCGGACCTGATGGGGACGGAATACTTAACACAGCACAAGATGCACGGATAATACCACCCCCGCAGTCACCATCCCCAACAAAACAGTACGAGTATGATTATCAGTTAGGCGCAGTCGGTCAGGGCATGCCCCAGACAATAGCCTTTGATACGAGGGGGCTTATGTCGTGGGTGCCTGCGGCCCAGGAAGTGACTTTCAGGTTTATTAACACGAAGGACCCTGATTTGGACTGCATAGTGATCGAGCAATCGAAGATGTGGATGGGGGAATATAATACGGCCCTGAACCTCTGCGAGAGGAGATAAAATGTTCCGGCATGTGGAAAAAGAAAAAGGCTTCAGCCTCGTTGAGGTGATGATCGCACTTGTCGTGCTCCTCCTTGTCTTCATGGGACTCATGCAGACGGCGTTGTTGAGCATCGACAGCAACATGCGGAACATCCTGAGGGATGAAGCGCTTAAGATTGCCGCAGAGAGGCTGGAAGAGACACGGAATCTGCCTTTCGATGACGTAATCGATGATACTGCTGATGCAGTGCCTGATGATAACCTTGCTTTGCCGGCCTGTCAGAGACCTCCAGTGAGCGATCCGAATCCATTTCCGGTAGAGGTACAAAAGGATTTCAGGAACATACAGGATTTCCCCTTTGGAACGAGAAGAACGGTGACTGACCGGGACGCTGATACAAAGGAAATCCAGATAATGGTCCGGTGGGAGTACAGGGATGAATGCTTTACTCACAGCATCATGACATTGAGGAGAAGATGACCAGAGGGATCGTAAAAAAACAGTCCGGCTTTTCATTAATCGAGCTGATCATTACCATGACGGTCTTTGTCATAGCCATGGCTGTAATCTCAAGCATATTTGTGCCCATGCTTACACAGTTCAAGCAGCAGAGCAAGATAGCCGAGTCACAGGTAGAGCGCCTTGTAGGCCTGGATATCCTGAGAAGGGATATAGAGCAGGCGGGCTTCGGGCTGCCCTGGGTTATTCCCTCTGTTGTGGCCTATCAGGAAACCATTGCTGATGGGGCGACTGGCTGGGTTGAGCGTGATTACAATGACGGTCCTCCAGACAACCCTTCACGGGGGACAGACCTGGCAGGAGACTCGAACCCGCCGGCAGCTGTCCGGAACGGGAATGACATAGCAGGAACACTCAACAGGTCGGATGTACTTGTCATCAAGGCGACGAATATTGCCATAAATGAAGCTGCCACGAAATGGACATATGTGGTAGGTCTTGCCGGCGGAGGCAATGCTGTAAACATATGGACAGCTCCGCCGGATCCCAGGGAAGATCTCAATAACGGTGACAGGGTTATCGCCGTCATTCCGTCCAGGGGAGGAGCGAACCAGAGGATACTGGTCGCCGATAGTGCCGGTAATTTTAGCGTTCAGTTTAATAATCCTTTCCCCAGTAATTTTGCGCCATCCACCGAAAGAGATGTCTTTCTCGTATATGGCGTAGACCCTGACACTAATTTACGTATGCCGTTTAACAGGGCAGATTACTATGTGGAAGTGCCCGGTGACATGCCGCCGAGATGCGCTCAAGGTACAGGAGTCCTATACAAGGGGGTTGTCAATCAGGCGGATGGAACAAAGACCCAGACGCGCCTCCTAGAATGTGTGGCTGATATGCAGTTGATTTTCGGCTGGGACGCTGATGAAGACGGGGATTTTGTCCCTGGCAGCGGGGATGCCTACCTGGACGACCTGAATATTTATACTGCTTCCGACATACGGGAACACCTGAAAGAGGTGAGGGTGTACATCCTTGCCCATGAAGGACAAAGGGACCCGGGGTATAATTTCAGCGGTTTTTCCACTGACGCCGGGGCATGCTCTACATGTGTAGAGGTTGGCGATGTAGATACCATAGGGTTTGGAAGATACTTTGACCTGACGCTAATCCCTAACTATCAGGACTACCGCTGGAAGGTGTATAGGCTGGTGGTAAAACCTGCCAATCTGAGTGAGTAAAGAGGGAGCAATTTGGTAGAGACGGAAAAAATAGAAACGTCATTGCGAGGAGTCCCGGCCCGGGCACCGGCCGGGCAGGGATAACGAATCAATCTTTAAGAACGGGTTCCCGGCGGAGCCGGTCCCGAGCAAAACAAAAAGATTCCTCACGGAGCCTGCCCTGAGTGAAGCGAAGGGGCAGGAATGACAGCGAAGGGGTCGGAATGACAAATGAAAGGCGTTTGCGATGAAACAGCTCAAAAATGAAAAGGGTCTTGCATTAGTTACTGTTCTTGTCTTATCCTTAATAACGCTTGCAATTATATCAGCATTGATATACATGGTCATACAGGGCACAAGGGTTTCAGGGGCTTACAAGAGATACGGGACAGCCCTTGAGGCTGCATCAGGAGGGGCTGAGATCGCCGCTGATTTTATTAACGACCGTGGGAAAATGGTTATACCCGGCCTTTTGAACTTGCCGAATTCCTGCGATTGTGGTGACCCGGATAATCCGAATGATAATCTGGACAGCCTTGGGGTCCGTACGTGTCTATGCGATAAGCTTTGTGACTCTACGGCAGACTGGCTGGCGGGATGCAACTTAACATTAGACCCGACTGATTCTCCTGATCTGGTGTTTGACCTGGCAGGAATCAATACTAATTATCATGTGTCAGTAAAGATCGTCGATACCATCCGGGGGAACTCGGATCTCAGCGGAGAAACACTAGCTGGAGCTGGCGTTGTCTCATCAACTTCTGGCATGATTTCGGCTCCGCCGGTGCCTTATCTGCACAGGGTAGAGATAAATTCAGAGGATATTGCCGGCGTTCTCGAAGAAAGGTCACGGATATCTGCTCTTTATGCATATTGAAACAGGGGTAACGTACAAACTCTTAAAAGCACTGACTGTTCTGTTAGTGCTGTGTGTTTTTATTGCTTCAGGATGCAGAGGTAAAGAGTCTGCACAGCCTGTTTCACAGGAGTCCGTGGTAGCTGGGGAAGAAAAGGCTGTTTCTGAAGAAAGTGTAGATACGTTTGACGAGGAACCAGTGGAAACCCCCTCGGATATCCCTGATACAACCGCCAATACTGCTCCGCGCATTACCGTCTTGAATGTGTACCCGCCGAACCCCGTTGCAAGGGATACGGTGAGGATCGACGCAAAGGCATTTGACAAAGAAGGGGATGAGGTGACTTTTACCTACCAGTGGTGGAAGAATGATGATGAATTGCCCGAAACATCTGATAAGCTTGCCATAACAAATGACTTCAGGCGTGGTGATAAAATCACGGTTAAGCTCGTTCCCGACGACGGTAAGAGGAAAGGGCCTCCCATGGAAATGTTCGTGTTTATAGCAAACTCTCCTCCGGTTATCTTGCCGTCTGCCGAGACTTTCGAGTTCGATGGCTCGGTTTACTCATATCAGGCAAGGGCAAAAGATCCGGACGGAGACCCTCTCGCATATTCTCTTAAATCCGCACCACGTGATATGACCATAAACAAGGATAACGGCCAGATACAATGGAAAGTCCCCCCTGATTACAAGGGGAAGGCCAAAATTGTTGTTGCTGTAAACGATGGCCATGGAGGAGAGATCCTCCAGAGCTTTACTCTCGAGATCATGCCTGAGCAGGAATTCATACTCTAATCACGGCCAGAAGGAAATGTAACGCCCCCGCCAACAAGAACCGCAAAAGGAATAATAAGCATTACCATGAAGAGAGTTGTCCTGAGACTTTCTCCTTGCACTTTTCATCTGCGGTTTCGGTAGTGGGTCAATTCTTACCAGCCTGCTAACCCAGTTTATTCATAAAGTATAAGAGTGCAGAACAGATGCAGTACATCGCTCATTCTCGGCTCGCTTTGCGAGCCTCCGAGGTACAGAGTGTTCTTCGCCTTAAGGCATCGAGCACTCTATAAAGCCGCTCCAATACTGCATCTGTTCTGATTGACAAAAAATTCATGAATTATTCAGGCTAAAAGAGTATATTTGTGTCACCCTGAACTTGCCTGCCCGCCGTCATACTGGAGGGATTCAGGGTCTCATAACCTATTGATTTTACGAGATGCTGAACCAGATCCTGAACTAAATTCAGGACAGGGTTCAGCATGACAAATTGTCCATGTTTGGCCTTTTTCAACAGGCTGTTCCAAACTGACCCACTACGGCAGTTTCCGCTCGTTTTACATTTTTTCGGATTTATGCTAAGTTTTATACTTTGAATATAAACAGAATGCTCAAAGTGCAATTTTTGCAGATCCTAGGTTTTTAATAAGGGGTTATCTTATGACAAAGAAAATAGTCCTGGCCTATTCCGGGGGTCTTGATACGTCAGTGGCAATTACGTGGCTGAGGGAGAAATACGGGGCAGAAGTCATAGCATTCTGTGCAGACCTCGGGCAGGGTGAAGACCTGGAGCATATCAGGGAAAAAGCACTTAATACAGGAGCATCAAAGGTCCATTTAAAAGACCTGAAAGAAGAGTTCGTCAAAGATTATGTTTTCCCTATGCTCAGGGCAAATGCAGTTTATGAAGGTTCTTATCTACTTGGCACATCCATAGCTAGGCCTCTTATTGCAAAGGCTCAGATAGAGATTGTGGAACAGGAAGGTGCGGATGCCGTTGCACATGGCGCTACGGGGAAAGGAAATGACCAGGTCAGGTTTGAGCTCTCGTACTATGCACTCAAGCCCGATGTCAGGGTTATTGCACCCTGGAGGGAATGGGACTTTGTTTCGCGGAGGTCTCTGATAGAGTATTCTGAACGGCACGGTATACCTGTGGCAGTCACAGCAGAAAAGCCTTATAGCATCGACAGGAACTTGTTCCATATAAGCTATGAGGGCGGCATCCTCGAAGATCCCTGGAAAGAGCCGCCGGAGTACCTCTATACGATGATATCGCCCCCTGAGAAAGCACCTGACAGGCCTGCATATATTGAAATTTCCTATGAACAGGGGGACCCTGTTGCATTGAATGACGACAAGCTGTCACCCGCGTCTCTTCTGGAACGTCTGAATTCCCTCGCGGGTGAACACGGCATAGGAAGGGTCGATGTCGTGGAAAACAGGTACGTGGGAATGAAATCGAGGGGTGTTTACGAAACGCCCGGGGGCACTGTACTTCACTGTGCGCACAAGGCAGTCGAGTCCCTTACCCTTGACAGGGAACTGGTGCATCTCAGGGATTCCCTTCTGACACGCTATGCCGAGCTTGTCTATTACGGTTACTGGTTTTCTCCGGAGAGAAAAGCGCTCCAGAGCCTAATAGATGACGTCCAGAAGGATGTTACGGGGACCGTCAGGGTCAAGCTTTACAAGGGTACTTGTTATATTGTCGGGAGGAAGGCCCCACGGTCTCTCTATGACCCCGAGCTTGCAACTTTTGAGGCAGAAGATGTATATAATCAGAGAGATGCTGACGGTTTCATCAAACTCAATGCATTACGGTTGCGGATACAGAAACTGAAAAGAGAGAACAAGGGCGTTAAGAACTGATGTCGGATATCCGTTACTCTATAGCACTGACCATGCTGCAGGATGTAGGGCCTGTAGGATCGAGGAAGCTCCTGTCCGTATTCGGGTCAACCGAGAATATATTTCGTTCAACAGTTGAAGACCTCGTTGCCATGGGAGGAATAGGAATAAACAGGGCGCGGACTATAAAAGCGTTCTCATCATGGCATGATGTTGAGAAACAGTTGAAGGTTCTTGAAAAGGGAGGTATGAGGGCTGTGAGCTTTGAAGACCCTTCTTTCCCGGAATTGCTCAGGGAAACAGATGATGCGCCTGTCCTCATATACGTCAGGGGGGATGTTGAGCCCCGGGACAGATACTCTATAGCTGTTGTCGGTTCGCGCAAGCCGTCTCCGTATGGAGAAGCAGCTGCCGGGAGGATATCGGGGGACCTTGCATCCATGGGCTTTTGCATCGTGAGCGGCATGGCGCGGGGAATAGATGCCCTCTCGCACAAGGGGGCATTGGGTGCCGGAGGAAGGACTATTGCGGTGCTCGGCTCCGGACTTGATATGCCTTATCCTCCTGAGAATAAAGTTCTTATGGAGAGGATCGCATGCTCGGGGTGTGTTATCAGTGAGTTTCCTCCCGGGACGCCTCCGAACAGGGAGAATTTCCCGAGAAGAAACAGGGTGATAAGTGGCATGTCACTCGGAGTGCTTGTCGTAGAGGCAACATCCGACAGCGGGTCTTTGATAACGGCAAAATATGCCCTTGACCAGGGCAGAGAGGTTTTTGCAGTCCCGGGGAACGTCACCTCACCCACATCGGAAGGAACAAACGATCTCATAAGAAAGGGAGCGGTACTGGCAAGGCATGCAGAGGATATAGTAGAAGAACTCGCACCTGTTCTCAGGGGGTTCATAAAATCCCGGGACAGGTTAAAAGTCGATTTGACAGAGCATGAGCAGGAACTCTGTGAGCTCCTTTCCAGTGAGCCAAGGCAGATAGACAGCATCTCAAGGGAGAGCAGGTTCCCCTCATCAACAGTGCTCGGCATGCTTCTCGGGCTGGAATTAAAAGGTATAGTTAAACAAACTACAGGAAAGAGGTTTTATCTGGCATGAAACAACTTGTTATTGTCGAATCACCGGCCAAGGCAAAGACCATCCACAAGATACTCGGAAAAGAGTTTGCTGTTAAGGCATCAATCGGACATATAAAAGACCTTCCTGAAAAGGATATAGGCGTTGATGTTGATAACAATTTCAGGCCGCAGTATGTGGTAATCCCGGGCAAGGAGAAAATTATAAAAGACCTGAAGAAGGAATCAAAAGATGCTGACATAGTATATCTTGCCCCGGACCCTGACCGGGAGGGAGAGGCAATAGCATGGCATATTGCAGATGAAATCAGAGACAAGAAAGCCAGGGCATTAAACGGGAAGATATACAGAATCATATTTTACGAAATAACAGAGAAAGCTGTTCTGGAAGCGATAAAAAGACCTGACAAGATCGACATGAACAAGGTTGAGGCGCAGCAGGCACGGAGGGTACTCGACCGTCTTGTCGGGTACAATCTGAGCCCCCTTCTGTGGAGAAAAGTCCGAAAGGGATTAAGCGCAGGAAGGGTACAGTCTGTTGCAGTGCGGTTGATCGTTGACCGCGAGCGTGAAATAGAGGCATTCAGGGCCGAGGAATACTGGAGCATCAATGCAGAATTTGAAGGCTCGAGTCCCCCGCCGTTCCAGGCCAGACTCAGCAAGATCAATCAGAGGACAAAGACCGATAAGAAGTTCCTTATTACTGATGAAGAGACGGCATCCGGAGTTGTCCATGACTTAAAAGACAAACAGTTTGTACTGAGCACTATAGAGCGGAAACAAAGGATCAGGAGGCCTTATCCCCCCTTTATCACAAGCACCCTGCAGCAGGAGGCAGCGAGGAAACTGAGACTGCCTGCTAAAAAGACCATGATGATAGCACAGCAGCTTTATGAAGGGATTGAGCTCGGTGAACAAGGGTCTGTAGGGCTTATCACCTATATGAGAACGGATTCCCACAGGGTTGCGAAAGAGGCACAAGTTTGGGCTAGAAATGTGATCGGGGAAATGTATGGAAAGGATTACATCCCTGAAAACCCGCCGGTATATAAAAGCAAGGCATCAGCTCAGGAGGCACATGAAGCGATCAGGCCTACATATCCCGACAAAAGGCCGAAGGAGATAAAGCAGTTCCTTTCAAAAGAGCAATACGCACTTTATACACTTATCTGGAACCGTTTTATTGCGAGCCAGATGGCCCCGGCAAAGCTTGAGCAGACGACCTTTATTATAAACAGCTCGCAAGCCGGCCAGCCTGAAAGCTTATATGAATTGCGGGCTTCAGGAACCGTTGTCCGTTTCGATGGCTTCATGGCCCTCTATACAGAAATGAAAGAAGACGGAGAAGATACGGAAGAATCAGTACTCCCTGCCCTTAAAGAAGGTGAAATTTTAAGGCTTCTCAACCTGCAACCGAAACAGCATTTCACCCAACCTCCACCCCGCTACTCAGAGGCATCGCTTGTTAAGGCACTGGAAGAACAGGGGATAGGAAGGCCGAGTACGTATGCTGCTATACTTTCGACAATACAGGACAGAAAATACATCCAGAAGCGGGACGGCAAGTTCGCACCTACCGAGCTTGGTACGATTGTGAATGACTATCTCGTGGAAAGATTCCCTGAACTCATGGACGTGAGTTTTACGGCAAAGATGGAAAATGAGCTTGACCGCATTGAAGATGGAAAAATGCAGTGGATAGAAGTTGTGAATGATTTTTATAAGCCTTTCAGTAGCGGGCTCCAAAAGGCTCTTGAGATCAAAGGCAAGGTAAAACCAGAGGATATACCCACCAAAACAGTATGTGAGAAGTGCGGCTCACCAATGGTCATACGATGGGGTAGACACGGAAGATTTCTCGCATGCACCGGTTTCCCGAAGTGCAAGAATACAAAACCTGTAGCAGAAGACGGCAATGACAAGACGGATGATTCGGAGCAGGTTCTTCAACAGACAGAAGAGACTTGCGAGAAGTGCGGCTCACCAATGGTGATAAAGTCAGGGAGATTCGGGAAATTCCTTGCTTGCTCGAAATATCCTGAGTGTAAAAATACGAAGTCGCTTTCTATCGGAATCAGGTGCCCCCTGGACGGTGGAGATATCGTCGAGAGACGCTCAAAGAAGGGGAAGCCGTTCTGGAGCTGCAGTAATTACCCCAGGTGCAAATATGCTACATGGTACAGACCGGTCCCAAAGAAATGTCCTAAGTGCAATGCTGATTTTCTCCTTGAAAAGAGGGATAAGGCAGGAAACACAATCCATTTCTGTCATAAAAAGGAATGCGGATACAAGGAAACTGTGACTGTACCTTCAGAAGAGGTCACTGTAAAAACCACATAGGGAATTTATTGCTATTGTTGCAGAATGCAGAACTGAAGTGAAGTTTAAGATAAAGTCAGTTTTAAGTTATAATTTAAAAACACATTACGCTCTGCTATATACACTTTACGGATTCGTTTTGCTCTCAGCTATCAGTTCTGCGCTCTTCATTTATGAATTCCTCTATTGTCAATTCTAAATCAACGATGGTATGAAGACTGTCATTATAGGGATAAGCGGCGCTTACAGCGGTGTAGGAAAGACTGCGGTTGCTTCTCTGATCCTCCGCAGGCTGAAGGGCTGGGGAGCGATAAAATATACAAAGACCACTATCTATTCTTCTGTAACGGACGATATTGCGAGTCTTTCAGAGGAAGGGAAGGATACTAAGATATTACTGGATTCGGGTTCTGAAAGGGTACTCTGGGTGCGGTCACCACATGCTGACCGGGAAGCGATTCTTCAGATGGCAGTAGAAAGACTCCGTGACCTTGAAGGCATCCTGGTTGAGGGAAATAGTGCTGTAGAGTTCCTGAAGCCCGATATAGTGATATTTGTATCGGGAGACGAGAAGGAGTTTAAAGAAGGTGCAGGAGAAATCATGAGTGCGGCAGATATCGTTATCTATCCCAAAAACCCTCCGGAGGGTATTCCGGTGCATGCCCGGAGATTCCGGTGGGATAATATACAAGAGTGCGTAGATTATGTCGTAGAGCTTGTTCACAAAGAGAATAAAAAGGGGAAATGATATAAGGTACTGATTATAAGTCTTTTTCCTGAGTCCCACAGCGGCAAAGAACCTGGCAGTCCTGCTTTAAATAAAATAATAGTATAAATTAGTTATCGCATGTTTATGGGATTAACCAAAAAATTGGTATGTTTTTTATGGATTATTTAATATAATGCTATCAGGATAATGGGGGTCCTTGTTTTACTAAAAAAACAGTCTGCCGTTAAGAGAAAGGAGGTATCAAATGATCAAAAGAACGAATATTGTGTGGCCAACACTGACTATTTTTATTGTTATCTTAATCCCTTTTATGGTCGGTTGTGCCCAGAAAGTAGCGCCCGTTGAAAATATTACAAGTGCTGAAATGGCCATTAAGGTAGCTGAGGAAAGTGGTGCCTCAGTCCATGCTCCTCTCGAACTGAAAATCGCGACAGACAAACTAAATCAGGCAAAAGCAGCAATGGAACAGAAGCAGTTTGATGAGGCCCGTCGTCTGGCTGATGAGGCGATGTTGGATGCGCAACTTGCTGAGGCCAAATCACGTTCTGAAAAAGCCAAAAAGGTAGCAAAAGAGATGCAGGGCAGTATTGATACACTGAGGCAGGAAATTGAGCGGTCACAAATGGGTAGAGAGTAATAAAAGGGGGAGGGGTTATGAAAGCTAGACATAAGGAATTATTTTTTATATGTTTTGGCATTTTTGTGCTTCTTCCTGTCATGGCATTCATGACAGGATGTGCAACAGTACCGGAAAAGAATGAAGCTATGGACCGTGCCCGTACTGTCTATGAACAGGCACAGGCAAACCCTGATGTAAAAGAGAATGCGCCTGTTGCCCTCTATGAAGCCTCGCAAAACTTAAAAAGGGCTGAGAAGGCAAAGGACGCAGGGGAGAAGGAACACCTAGCTTATATTGCTGAAAGAAAAGCGCAGATTGCCATGGCAATTGCAGAAGAAAAGAAGGCTGAACAGGAAAGGGAGCGGTTGGCCAGAGAGAAAGACAAGATGCTGCTGGCAGCAAGAGAACGGGAGTTAGAACGCATAAAAACTGAAGCAGATGCGCTGGCACAACAGGCTGAGATAGCGCGGAGAGAGGCAGAAGCAAAGGCTATTGAAATTGAAAGAGCAAAGGGCAAGGCAGAAGCAAAGGCTCTTGAAGCCGAGATGTCCAGAAAACAGGCAGAAGTGAGGGCGTTAGAACTCGAACAGGCCAGGAAAGAAGCCGAGGCGAAAGCAATTGAGGCTGAAAGGGCTAGGATGCAAACAGAACAGGTCCTTGAAGCCAAAAGGTCGCTGGAAAGCGAGATAGAAGCCTTAAAGGCAGAAAAGTCAGAACGCGGAATCGTCCTTACACTGGGAGATATTCTTTTTGAAACGGGGGAAGCTGATCTTATGCCGGGAGCTATGCGCACCATAGATCAGCTTGCCGAATTCCTCCGGAAACATTCTGGCCGAAATGTCCTTGTCGAGGGCCACACAGACAGCGTTGGCAGCGAGACATATAACATAGGGCTTTCACAACGTCGCGCCGATGCTGTAAAAACAGCTTTAATTGCAAGGGGTATTTTGCCCGATAGGATTATGACAAGGGGATACGGTGAACAGTTCCCGATTGCGGCCAATTCTACAGCAGCCGGAAGGCAGAAGAACAGGAGGGTAGAGGTCATTATCCTGGACGAAGGAGTAAGTCCTGAAAAGATGGTTCGATAAATCTATACAATATTTTGATTTGACTGAAGATCTAGAGATGTGTACAAATTCATCCGGCACCTCCTGAAGGTTAAAGATTGGTTTCTTTCCTTGAGCATCCCGCAAAAGGATATGCTCAGGAGGTGCCGCATCTCCATTCGCAATCCTCTCTTTTTACCCTTTTAAGTGAAAAGCAACCATCTGTTTAACTGCTAAAGAACTTACCCTGTCTTTCTGGAAAAAATTACAGAATGTTTAATAAAAGCCAAGAAGGGTTGAGAAAAATCTCCGGCATTCCTCTAATCTAAATCCTGCCTTATATACTTTCGATGGTGTATTCGTGTTTGTATATTTTTTCTAAAGGTTCTGAACATCATTTGCATGAACAGAGAAACTCGAGATGATTGCAACAAAAGATAACGGAATAACATTCGTGGAACTCATCGTCGCAGTCTCTGTCGTTTGTGTTCTCGCTGTTGCACTTGGTTTTGAATATACTGATTGGACAGGCAGGTACCGGGTGGAGGCCCAGATAAGGGAAATGCACCTTGACTTGCTGGATGCACGGTTAAGGGCTGTGCTGAGGAGAAGGGCTCATTTTGTGAGTTTAGCACAGACTAATTATACAATATGGGAAGATATAGACCCCTGGCCTGATGGCGATAGATCTCTCACAGCTTCAGACAGTACACGCCCTGCCGGATATAACGACCCCATACCTTTATTAAAGAAAAACCTGGATCAAGACCTGCCTCTTACGTGGAATAACAAGCGGGTCGCTCATATAACTTTTAATGAGAGAGGGTTTTCGAACAAGAATAGAACGATATGTGTTTATACGGATATAAAGGCGGACTATGATTGTATTGCAATTTCAGCGTCAAGAATAAGGCTCGGAAAATTAAGAAAGAAGCTTCCGGACGGAGGAAAATGTAATTCAGGGAATTGCATTATGAGATAAAACTGTGAAGAGGTATCAGGCTGACAGCTTCATGTTATCTGTTAATTCGTTGATTTTAGCTTTGAGAGCATCATCCATGTCTTTAAAAATAAGTCCGATGCCAACCCCTTCATGACAGTAGTTAACCTTTGTATGAACCTCAATTTTTTCTTTCCTCAAAAGAAAAGATATCCTTACGGTGCTACCGGGAGAAAAGACCTGGTTAGTGAGTACATACATGCCGCCTTCGCTGATATCAAAGGCCTTGCAGAAAAACAAGCCGTTTATAACAATATCTAAATTGCAAGGGAGCCTTTCCTGTTTACGGCGTCTCTTTTTTCGGTTACCTTTTTTCAACCCTTTATATCACGAAAATTTTGTATGTTTTAGATTCTATCTAGTGATTTTCTGCTCCCACAGTATATCACAAATTAAGTATCCAGCTGGGAATTCTTACCGGTTAAAGCCATAAAGGTAACTGCTAGAGATAGTTACAAAATGTTAAATAAAAGCCAAGAAGTGTTGAGAAAAGTACGCGTAGTTGCTGATATAGTTATTGCGCCTTTTAACGAGGAGGTGTTTATATGAAAGGGCGCAATTCTTTTCGGTACATGTTAGTTTTTCTGGCCATCTTTCTATCCATTGGATTTATGCTAGAAAAACATCTTCAATCAGGTACCGATGATACAGGAATCCTGCTCGAATCGCATCCACACTGCATAGCTATAGAACCGAGAAGAAATATAGCGGTTATTACCAATGAAAAATCAGATTCTGTTTCTGTGGTTGATCTCCATACTGAAAAAGTTCTTTCTTCGGTCCCGGTTGGAAGGGCACCGAGAGGGGGCGCGATTGACCAAGGACTCCGGGTAGCTGTCATCGGAAACAGCCATGATGATACGGTCTCGATGATAGACCTAAACACATACCATGTAATTGCAACCATCACAGTTGGAAAAGAGCCGGAAGGCATAGCAATTAATCCTCTGAATCATACGTCTCTGGTAGTTAATCACAAGGACGATACGCTGTCGGTTATAGACCTGATGAGACAGAGCGTTACCTGTACTATCCCTGTTGGCCGGGAGCCTAAGGACGTGTCGATTGATCAATATCTTAATGTTGCATTGGTTATTAATGAAAAGGATTATACTGCATCGGTTATTGACCTTGACTCATATCAGGTAAAAAGGATAATAAGTTTAGGGAAAAAACCCCGGGCAATAAGTATAAATCCGGAGACACATCTTGCTGCTGTAGTAAACGGGAAGGATAATTCTATTACAGTCATAGACCTTCAAACATGGGATACCTATAACATAACAGTAGGAAAACATCCAATCGAAATAGCTATTAACCCCTTGGACAACCGTGCACTTTTAATTTGTGACGAAGCGAGAAGCATGTCTATTATTGATTTGGAAACCCGTACTATTGTCCAGGAATATGCACTAAACAAACGCCCGAGGGGTATAGCGGTTAATAATTTCACTAACATAGCAGCAATTGCCGATGACAAAACAGACAGTCTCACTTTAATACATCTTCCAAATCCCATCCCCGAAATAATATCAATAGTACCCGGTAACACAGGCAGGGGAGGTTGCGATCTTTCAACAATCATAGAGGGGAAAAAGTTTATGGCATCGTCCATGGCCTGTCTCGGGAACCTGCCCTTAGAGACAATGTTCATGGATAACAATCAAATCCAGGCGACTATTCCTGCTGAAATGCTTTCAGATGCAGGTATATTTTCTATAAATGTAATAAATCCCCTGCCCGAAGGTGGGACATCTAACAGCATCGACTTTACAGTAATAAATCCAATCCCGTCCATCTCGGCTCTCGAACCGGCAGAAACAGCAGCAGGGACAGACGGCCTTACTCTTGATATGCACGGGACAGGGTTCTTTAATGATACAGGCGTATACTTTGACGGCGTAAAGATCCCTACATATTATATTGCCCGCACAGAGCTTCAGGCAGTCCTCGCATCAGAGAACCTCAAGACACCCGGGCAGTATGAGGTCACGGCTTATAATTCTCCACCCGGTGGCGGCAGTTCAAATAAAGTTATCTTTCAAGTTAAATCCCCCCTTGAGATAACTATAACATCGCCATCGGGTGGAGAGACAATCAATAAATCCAGGTTAATCGTTAAAGGAACCGTTCAGTCAGATACAAAGGATATTGGTATAACGGTCAACGGAATAGTTGCAATAATAACCGGCAATGAATGGATTGCGACCAACGTACCTCTAATAACAGGAGATAATAAAATAACAGCAACTGCAACTAGTTCTAACGGAGATACAGATTCAGAAACAATAACTATATATACAAATGATACTGCCCAACAAATAGAACTTTCATCGAATATTACCAGCGGCATAACACCACTAAAAGCTTGTTTCTCAATCGTAGCTTCCTTCAACCCGGTTTCATACCGGATGGATTTTGAAGGAGATGGAGTGTTTGATTATAATGAGACCTCTTTTGAAGACGTTGAACATACCTATGATTCCGAAGGTATTTTTTATCCGACAGTAATAGTCTTGGATGAACAGGGAATTTCCTATTCTGATACAATTGCTGTAATTGGTCTATCGAAGACAGAAATAGACACTCTGCTAAAAGGCAAATGGGAGGGGATGAATATAGCTCTGGTAGATCAGGATATTGAAAAAGCATTAATGTATTATTGCGATGAAACGAAGCAGGTTTATACTGAGCTGTTTCATGCACTTCATGATTATCTTCCACAGATTGCACAGGAGATGCAGGTAATACAGTTAATTTATCTAAAGAATAACACCGCTAAATATCGTATGAGACAGAATGAAATCTATGGAGGCCAAAATATGGATTTAACATATTACATATACTTTATGATTGATAAAGAGGGGATCTGGAAAATCTATCGATACTGATAAGGAGTGAATATGAAGAAAAAAATATTCCTTATTCTGCTAGTGGCATCTTTCATAGTGTCTGTCACATCCTGCAATAGTTGTGCTTTTATCCGCAAGGATGGTCCTTATAGAGGAAAAGTGATTGACGCAGACACAGGTGAACCAATTGAGGGTGTTGTGGTCCTTGGGGTTTGGAATAGAGAGATTATTACCCCCGGTGGAGCTACACATCAATTCTATGACGCGCAAGA
>Ga0068713_1001851_pt1 | contig 24809 bp, 20 predicted proteins | sample MTBAKSrepl2MetaG_FD_62223 | JGI IMG/M metagenome (GOLD analysis project Ga0068713, IMG submission 62223) | Enrichment culture microbial communities om Arthur Kill intertidal strait, New Jersey, USA, that are MTBE-degrading - MTBE-AKS2 (Arthur... | ecosystem: Environmental > Aquatic > Marine >...
AGGAATTGACCGTGACAATTAACTCGCTGACGATTTCCCTCAGCTTCTCTCCTATGTACCGGTAGACGTTCGCTTCAGGGGAAAGGGTGAGGAATTCAAGTGCGGTATTTGATAAGAATTGAAGGTCTTGCATTGATTATTCCCCATGCGTGGGGGTTGCTTGCCTCGTCGAATGGTTTATCGGCTCTTTGAAAGTGAGGGTGCCTGAGGCTGGTCTGTTTCTATCAGCAGGGGAGAAATTCTCGGCCAAAGCGCCACTGACAGATTAAAACAAAAAACAGCAGAGATCAAGGACGTTTTGCCTTACTCAGAAAGGCTTCACAGCAGGTTTTTCAACTCATCCGTATCGTCAGCTCTTTTTGGAAAATGGGTTTTCAGCAGATCCCCTGTCTGCTTCACCGCCTCGCAGATCGCATCGGCCTGTCGTCCCTGTTTAATCCCGGCAACTATCCCTTGAACGATCTCGCTCCACTTGCCCTTGTCCACCTTCTCGTTGATACCCCGGTCCGCAAGGATCCACACCCGATGCTCAAAGAGGGAAACAAAGATGAGGACGCCGGTCTCTTCCCGGGTCCTGTATAATCCCTCCCGGAAGAAGTTGACGACAGCCGCTTCTTCAACTTCTTCTTCAATCTCGCCCGGTGAGACAAAGAAACGCTTCAGCCAACGGGTACGTTTGACGACCTGGTGGAAGATGAAGAATAAAGCGATGAAGAATGCGAGAAAAAGCCACATGTTCTGGGCGCCTATCCAGAACCAGCGCCCTACGAGAGGTGTGATCAGCAAAGCAAGCGGCAAGGAGATGGCCACTCCTCCAAGCACGTCGGCCATGGGATATTCATGGCTCTCGGACACGACCATCGGGACAATCTCTCCTGAGGTCATCCTCTCCGCTTCTACCACCGCACTGCGGATCTTCTCCCGTTCCTGATCGGTAAGGAATTGACCTGCCAAATCTTTCATCATCCCAACCTGTCCAGCCGCCCTGAGCTGCTCTTTTCCGGGACCAGCCATCGATTCTTACCGGCGTGGTGTACTGGCGGATTCGACTCACCAGCGCCCCGATGCGCCTCCTCCACCGAATCCTCCTCCGCCTCCTGAAAAACCGCCGAAGCCTCCCGAGGAGGACCCTCCGCCTCCTCCCCCAAATCCTCCCATCCACATGCCCCCGCCACGGCCCCTCCCGTGACCAAAGGATGCGGGACCTCCAAACAGGCTCAAGAGAAGGCCCACGACAATCCCAATGGGAATCGACAAGAGGGCCCAGGTCACTCCCAGGTGAAAGAACCCGGAACTGATGATGGGGAAAAGCAGACCCCCGGCCAATGCGCCAAGCGAACGCCGAACCCTGCCGAGCACATTGATCAGAAACAAGAAGACCAGAGACATGGAAAAGAAACCCCGGTAATCCGGGCGACCCTTGCCGGCGGGCTGAGCCTCGGAACCGGATTCAAATTCGCCTCTCGTCAACCGGATCATGGCCTGCACCCCTTCGATGACGCCCTGATCGTACTGCCCCGAGCGGAAACGTGGCGCAATCACGTCACGGATGATGCGTCCTGCCATCAGATCGGTCATTTTGCCCTCAAGGCCGTAACCCACCTCGATCCGCAGTTTTCGATCGTTCTTGGAAATCAAAAGAATGGCCCCGTTGTCCAGACCCTTTTGTCCTATCTTCCAATTCTCGGCAACCCTCATCGAAAAATCTTCGAGGCTGTCCTCTTCGAGCGAAGGAATTGTCAGAACAACAATCTGGGTGGAGTCCGTCCTTTCGAATTCCCTCAATGCGGTATCGAGTTGTTGCTCTGTGGAAGGGGAAAGCATGTCGGCATAGTCGTTGACCCTGCCCTTGAGCTTGGGAACCTCCAGTGCGAAAATCTCCTGGGGAAGCAGAAAACCGGGGAGGGCTGCGAATATCGAACAAAAAATGAATGCTAAACCGCCAAGACGCCAAGGAGATATTCGTTTTTTCACCTGCCGGAAGCCTCCGGCAGGTGAAAAAACGAGTGTGTTGCCTTCTTCGCGATCTTTGCGCCTTAGCGGTTCAATCATCCCTGATTCCATCACCTAGAACTTCACTTTGGGCGCCTGCCGCGCTCCCTCTTCCGCTTTGAAGTACTCCTTTGCCTTCAGGTGCAGAAGTAGACTGTTGGTGAGGCTGTTCGGGAACTTCCGAATTGAATAGTTGAACTGATTCACAGCCTCGTTGTACCTCTGGCGCGCCACATTGATCCTGTTTTCTGTTCCTTCAAGCTGATTCTGAAGATCCAGGAAGTTCTGATTGGCCTTCAGGTCGGGATAGCGTTCGACGACCACCATCAATCTGGAAAGAGCGGAAGACAACTGCCCCTGAGCCTGGAGAAGACGATTCATGGCCTCTGCGCTGCTCAGGTCGGCGGGATTGATTTGTACCGCAGTGGCCTTGGCCCTCGCTTCGATCACCGCCTGAAGGGTCTCCTTTTCATGGGCCGCATATCCCTTGACAACCTCCACCAGGTTTGGGATGAGATCGGCCCGACGCTGCAGGTTGGATTCCACATTCGCCCACGCTTGAAAAACGTTCTCCTCCTGCTGCTGCATGGTGTTATACCCGCAGCCTGCCGGCAGAATGAGGAGAAGGGTGAGAATCAATCCCCATGTTTGTTTTCTCATTCAATCCTCCATTCAAGTAGAAAATATATACGGCCGATCTGCTGTTTAAGCAGGCTGCTGAAAAGGGCGAACACCCTGATCAGCGCGCCCGCCGCACCTGCTCGGGTTCTTGCGGAAAAAACATTGAGAGCTTTAAGAAGAGCTTGTCTTGCAGCGAAATGTACGAGATTTGAAAGATTGTGTCAATGGACCCGGGGGACTCCGGCGGATTTGCATCATCCAATGTAGAACGCGCAGCCCACTCCTCTACTTCTCATCCTTGAAGTATTGGTGGATCCGCCGGGTCCAGAGCTCGGCGTTATGGCGTGATTCGATCTCGTTCAATTCATCAGGGTCTGCAATGTCCATGTCTTTGAAATTGAGCAGATGGTTTAACTCGTGTCCAAGGACGGCCTGATTGACAATGATCTTGTCACCCACCTTTTTCCCAAATAAGAAGATGTCGTTCTTGCGGGTGGAGTACGCTATGGTCGCCGATCCTTCGTCTCTCGCCTTCTCCCATTGAAAGAGTTTTCGGCTGCCGATGATATGTACCCTGACCTTTTCCAGCTCAACTACCCGATGGAGATCGGGAGTCTCTTCATAATAGTCAAATGCCTTCTGGCTGTATCTCAATCCCTGTGCACGGTAATCCGTGGAGATTGGAGAGCACGCGCAGATGATCGTTATGAGAAGAGTTGCACATATGGAGAGGATCCGTCGCCCCATCAAAGAGCCCCCTGGTCAGTCTTAACAACCTCTTAGCCACATAGAGGGCGATGTCATCGTACTGGGGGAAAAGGAAAGTGATTTTACATTCAGAATGTAAGGCTTTTTTCATACTTTAATGACAGGCGTGTAACGGATCCCGTGTCAGAATAATGTTTCAAAGGACTGAATGGCCCCCTAGCCGGACAGATTCGACCGATAGCGGGTGGAGCCTCACCTGATGCCCACTGGCACGCCCTTTTGCCGGAGACGGTCAATGAGATCGCGTGCGTTGTAAACGGCATGTCCATTCAAATCGTTGTTGAAGTACACCCAAACCGTCAGAGCCTGGGCAAAGAAACTTTCGATATGGTCCGCGGTCTCTGCAAGCTGGCGATCTGAATAACTTCCGTTGTTCTCGCCGCCATGAAAGCGCAGGTAAATCCAGTTTGCGGTGACCGTCCCTGGATGGTCCCTGATGTGGTCGTGGATGACGAGTGCGGCTCCGTGTGCTTGGAGCAGATCATAGATCTCGTCGTCGAGCCAGGAAGGATCGCGGAACTCCACTGCCCAGCGATGCCTGCGCGGCGCGGCCCGCAGGAATTCATCGAGACGGTCCTTGTTCTTCTTGAAATTGGTCGGGAGCTGCACGAGTATGGGACCGAGCGAGGTCTTCAGCCGCTCTGCACCCGAGAGGAACCTCTCCAGGTGTTCCGGTCCATCCTTGAGCCGCTTGAAATGGGTGCCGAAGCGGTTGTACTTGACGGCATATCGAAAGTTCGGCGGCGCAACCGCGCGCCAACTCTCGTAAGTACTATCCTTAGGCTGATGGTAGAAGGTGGTGTTCAACTCCACGGTGTCGAAGAATTCGCAGTAGCGTCCAAACCAGTGTTTCCTCGGCATATCCTCCGGGTAGAGAATGTTCTTCCAATGGGTATACTGATACCCTGAGGTGCCGACCCTCACCATTGTTCTTTTGCGCATTCTCACCCCTGCGTTGGGGATTACTGCCCTACGCCACCTTCCGATATGGATCCACCGACGGCGGGGGGACTGGTCTGAGTCCCCAGGCCATGGCCCACATCGCTGGAGCCTGAGACAGGGCCGGCCTGCCTGCCTGCAGGACCCCACCTCTTTGTTTGGGTCCCTCGATCGAAACCGTGGGACGACTGAATATCCGATTGGCCCCCCACACCACCCCCATACTCATCTTGTGAGCCATAGGGAGAATCCCGCCCGGATCAGCCGACTGCTCCGCTCGAGGAAGTCTGAGCGCCGGCCCAAGGCGTATAACCACGCGAGCCCGCCTGCCGGTCTCCACCGCTCTGCTGCGCACATGCGACGGCGAGTGCCACAAAGAGAAGAGGGATGCCAAGATATATCTTTTTCATGTCAACGCTCCATTTCCTCAATTGGACCTTATCTCCAACGAGGATAAGCACGCATCTGGGAGCGTATTCTCCAACCAACCGCAATCCTGTGGTAACTATAAGGTGCCTACAGGAAACAACAACGGCCTTGAACGATTTTCCTCTGAAATGCAGTCGTTAAGTAACATCCTGATCGAACTTGGGGCGGCGACCCTCACTCGCTCTGCGGGATTTCGATGATGAACGTCGATCCTTTTCCGGGACTGCTCTCGGCGGTAATGGTCCCCCCGTGGCGCTCAACTATCTTCTTGCAGATGGCCAGGCCGATGCCGGTCCCAGGATATTCCTTTCTTCCGTGGAGGCGCTGAAAGGGCTGGAAGATCTTGTCCAGGTATTTCATATCGAACCCGATGCCGTTGTCTTCCACAAAGACGCGTGCTATACCGTCTTGCACCTCTCCGGAAATCCTGATCATGGTTTTGACCTCTGAACGGTGGTATTTGACCGCGTTTGCAATCAGATTCTGAAACAATTGACGCCACTGGTTCGGATCGCATTTGATCACCGGCAGCTGCCCGATCTCCACCTGGGCCCCGATCTTTGTTATGGAAACCTCCAGATCGGTCGCCACCGTTCGAACGAGGTCGGACAGTTTGAGTTCGACGAAATCCCGCGCCTGCGTCTCTACACGTGAATACCTGAGGAGCCCGTCAAGGAGCTCCTGCATACGGCCCGCAGCTCCAGTCATTCGTGAGACATAATCCTTTGCCCGTTCGTCGAGCCGATCGCCGCTATTTGTCTCCAGCAACGATCCAAAGGTCTGAATCTTTCGGAGCGGCTCACTCAAATCGTGCGAGGCGACGAATGCAAACTCCTGAAGGTCCCGGTTCTTGGTCTCCAGTTCAGCAGTGCGCTCCCGTACCCGGAGTTCCAGCTCGTCCCGTGATTTGCTGAGGGCTTCAACAAGCTGCTTTCGCTCCATTGCCGTGGCAACCTGATCGGTCACGGTTTTCATGAGCTCAAGGTCCTCAGGGGTGAAGCTCGTGCGAGTCTTTGTGCCGAAAGAGAGTGTGCCGATGACTTTGCCCTGTACCATGAGAGGATGGCATGCGTGAGCCTGGATGCCATAAGACTTTACCAGAGCGGTCCGGATATCCGGGGTGTGGAAAATATCCTCGGCGATCATACGGCTTCCATCCCGGGCCACGCATCCGGAGACTGCGACCCCGAAGTCCAGCCACTGGATCTTTCGGGCTTCCTCATCGGGAATGCCGTCATAGGCATTGAGGCGAAGCCTTCCCGCCTTTTCGTCAACCAGGAAGTTAAAGAAGACGTGGCACTCCAAATGCTCCATAACCTTTCGGCACAGATCGTTGACAAGACCCTGGGGATTGTCGGATGCAAGCAGCCGCCCCGCAACGTCGGAGAGCAGCCTGAAGTGCAGCTCGGCGTTTCGAACCTCCTCTTCCATGCGCTTGCGCTCGGTGATGTCGAGAACGACTGCCACTCCGTCAAACCGTTTTTCGTCGAGCATTGCGCCGGCTATGATGATCGGCACCCTTGTGCCGTCCTTGCGGATATATTCCTTCTCCAGAGGTCTGCTGTTCACTCCCGTTGTTGCGAGCTCCGTCGCCGCCTGCTCGTCCAGGGAACGGTACTCCGTGGGGGTGATATCGGTCCATCGGATTTTACCCGCAGCGAGCTCTGCTCGTGTATAGCCGACCATCGCCAGGAATCTGTCGTTTGCATCTATGATCGCGCCGTCCATGTTCCAGTACGTGACACCTACCAGACCGGACTCGTAAAGCCGGCGAAGCCGGGCCTGGCTCTCTTGAAGAGCCGCCTCGCGGAGACGCATTTCCCCGGCCATTCTGTTGAAGGAATCGGCAAGATCTCTCATTTCGGCGGGGCCTGAGACGATCACCGGTTTTTCCTCCTCGCCGCGACCAAGGGCGAGCGCATGACGTCGGATTGCAGTGACGGAGACGACGATCTTGCGGGCCAAAGCCAAGGCTGCGGCAAGAGATGCCAGGGCAAGAATAAGGGCAACCGAAGCGTGCTTCATGGTAGCTGAAATGATTGGCCCAAACGCCTCATCCTGCCAACGTCCAGCGGATGCAACCCAGCCGAGAGAGTGTATGGGGGTAGCTGCCGCAATCCTCGTTTTCTCGTCATAGGCGGCGGTTAAGGTTTTTACATTCTCCTTTCCGGCAAGCGGTTCCGTAACAAGGGAAGGGTAGAGACGAAGCCAATTCCGTTCCTCCCAAGAGGTCTGAATAGCAGGATACCGATAAACCAGCATCCCTTTGCTGTCAAGGATGCTGATTCCACCGCCCATGGATCTTTCGAACGCAAACAGGACGTCGAGCCGGGTCACGTCGACCGAGGCGCCCAGTATGCCTCGAAGAGCGCCGTCTTTATCCCGTATGGCGCGAATGATGTTGAAAACGGGCTCCTGCGTGATCCCGGAGACAAAAAGGTTGCTCACCGACCGGTCTTTTTGACCCCTGATGATTTCCTGAACCCCCGGCCCGCCCGAAAAATCCCGTCCGATTGCATCGGGAAGAGTCGACGCAATGACTCGCCCTTTTGGGTTTATCCATGCGAAGTTCTGGATCATGGGATACGCATCGGTGGTTTCTTTAAGAACCCGGTTCATCTGCTTTATGCTCAGATCACTGCGCAGGATGAAACTGGTCCCAATAGCGAGCTCCTGATTCCAGAAGTTGTGAACAAACACCTCGAAAGCCCGCCCCACTGCTCTGGAAATCTCGAGGTTCGACTGAAACTCTACTCCCTTACTGTTTCGATACCGGTCATAGATGAAGTAAGCCTGTAAGAGCAGGAGTGGCAGGAGCACGAGAAGGATGAGCCCGATAAGGATTGCCTGTATGCCATAGAAAGCTCCACGCCTTTTTAAAGCGTTCGGTTCATCAGGTACATTTGCGGTGTTTGTTTTTCGCATGAATCGGATACCCATAACCTTATTTTTAGCCTAGTATCAATTCCTTCACAAGGATTCTCCAGGATTCCGAGTCATCCGACCGTCAGAATACAGGATTAAACCCATTGGCCTGGGGGATCATCGGTCTGTTGCAGTTCAACTCTCGCGGATTTACTCGAAAACGCCAAATTCAGCAGGAACAGCCCAGTGCCGAGAATCGGGGTGGGATGCTTTCAAAAAGACGGAGAGCAGGTGTATCTGGTAAAGGATAACGGTGCAGGCTTCGACATGAAGTACTATGACAAACTCTTCCGGGTCTTTCAGCGCATTATCCAACGCCATGAAGGCCGTGTCTGGGCCGAAGGAAAGATCGCACAGGGGGCGAGTTTCTATACGGTGCCCAGCCGAGGCAAGAACTGACCGAACACCGCGGCTCTCGACATCATAAGGCATTTTTGCGCCGAAAAGGATATGGTCCTCTCCTGAGAGGGCAAGGCCCACACCGGCAGGGAGGCTTGTTCCAATTCTAAGTTCGCAACAATGAACAGAGATTTCCGGCCCAGGATCGAATGGCCTCCCAATCGCGAAAGTCCCCTTCAGGTATGGACTGCTTTTTCATCTTGGACTTCATCACCGTGCGGTAGAGGAAGCCGAGTTTGCTGTAGTCGAGTGCCCCTGCAAAAAGACCCATGTCCACCGGTTTTACCTCTGGAGCGGCTTTCAGCACAGGGTCCATGTAGCCTTCTGCAATACGGCGCGTTGCATCGGTGTTCCGATAAAGGGCAAGACAGGTCAGAAAATAGGCTACGGGGATCCGAGTCAGGACCTCGCGGTTTTTCACAACAAAGTCTATTGCCTCGGGCCACCAACCGCCGCTTCGAACTGCACTTCCAATGACGAGGAATTCATAGGATGAAAGATTGTTCACGTTCCTGATCAGCCGCACGTCCACGCCGGCCCCGCAGTCGCAAAGTGACTTACCAATGGCCTCGGCAACCCCTCCCGTGCTTCCGCAATAGCTGGCGTAGGCTACCAGAACCTTTTTGTGGGCCGGCTTTTCCTTGCCGCAGCTTGACTCAGGAAACACCACGTTTGCCGCCATGGCCTTCTGAGGATTGATGAGATCACCACCCATTGTCATCAGACCGACGGCACCGCCAAGAACGATGGACCCATCCACGATAAACTCTCTTCTAGTCATTTCTCCCTCCTTCTCCCCCCGCTTTATCCGGCGATCATATCCGACATGATCTCCTTATCATGGAATTTCGAAGAAGACTCTTCTTCTATGAAACTTTTCCCGGCCCCGCTGACCTGAGACTCCGTCGCGCCGGGTTGGAGGTAGTTTAACCCCTGCGGTGTAAAGAAATTTTGTTGAAACTGTAATGGAGTGTGAAAGCTGTGTAAAATAATGTTAAGAGAGCGCAAGTCGAACGAAGGGGGTCAGAGGGCGTGAGTCCCTCCGGGAAGCTCAATCTGTCTCCATCCAGTCAGTGGCAAAGGCGCGGCTTATAAAGTTGTCCCCGAAGACCTTTATAAGGAGCCGTGTCCTCGCATTCCTCGGCGCAGGCAGAGTGATGGTGTTTGTAATCTCTCCTGAAGGGGGGAGTGAGGAGGGCTCCGTCACGAGCTGTGAGTAAACCATGCCCTGCTTCTCTGCGGCAAACGCTGTCCAGATCTTGAGGTTCCTTGCAGGCTGGGATCCTTCGTTCGCTACCTTGACGATGACCTCGTAAGTGTGTTGGCGTTGGAGAGTCTCTATCCTTCTGTGTGAGAATTCGGCGTCGACGATCGGCTGCGGAACCAAAGGGAGCAGTCTCGGGCTGTATCCTTCGTACTGCCGGGGCAAACTTCCGAGCTCCCACCCGGTAGCCGTGGTCTCCACATAATAGTACTTCTTGCTTTGGGCCTCGAAATAGGTTCCGCTGCAGTCGCCGCAATCCACTCCTACTGCCATGTGGCGCGGCAGGGCGATCAGCACCACGTCAAAGCCCATCTCCTTCAGAAGGGTTGCTGCAAGGATGGCCGTGTCTTCACAGTCCCCTCCTTTTTCGATCAAGGTTTCCAGGGGAAAGCGGGGATATTCATCAAATGAAGATGTCACGTTGTCGGACGTATATGGCAGGTGCTGGACAAAGGAGGTGACGAACTCGATCGCTTCTCTCCGGCTGAAGTTGTTCTGCCCGGCTATTTTCCTGAACAGCGCAGTCAGCTCTTTCATGTACCGGTCGTCTGTGGAGTCCGATGCATAGATGGAATAATCAATGGTCCGGGGCCTGGGCCTGGAGCGGTAGTATTGCAGATCCTGGTTTCGGAATTCCGTGGTCCAGGTGAACTCATTGCCCTTGAACGGCCATTTCAAGGTGACGCTTTCAGCAAGAGAAAGCGTTACCCCGGTTGACAGGATGTACACCGTCACCACTGCTGCAAATAGATACCGGACCATTTCAAGCTCCTACCAGATACGCATTGAATCGAGAAAGATCCCTTTCAGATCCTCAGGCGTAAAGGGCCGAGGACACAGTTTTGTAACCCGATGCTGGGGGATCGTCCCTTCGACAAGCCTGGGTACATCCGCCTCAGTATAGCCGACAGCGGAAAGACCATTGGGCATGTCTGTCTTTTTCATCAGATCGATCACTGCCCTGGCGAGCACCTCTCCGGCCTCCTCCTGTCTCACCCCTTCGACATTCACTCCCATTAACCGAGCCGCCTCCAGGTGTCGATCCGGTCGTGCGGGGCCGGTAAATCGGAAGGCTGCCGGTCCATTCAACACCACGGCCATCCCATGGGGGATCAAAGGACGGCCTGCGGGATAGCCTTCGGGAACATAGTCCCGCACCATCCCGGAAACAGGATAAGACATGCCATGCGGCAAGTGGAGCCCCGCGTTTCCGAAACCGATGCCTGCGAAGGTTGCGGCAATAATCATCCGGCTGCGGGCCTCATCGTCCGAACTGTCCTGAACCACCCGTACAATGTTGCGACTCACCATCTCGATGGCTTTCACGGCCCAGACATCGCTTATCGGGTTCGACCCCTGATATGCCGGCCTCAGGGAGTAGTGCTCCGGCGCCTCACGCTGATCAAAGGGGAGGTTTGTGAACGACTCGAGTGCATGAACCAGGACATCGAAACCGGTACATGCAGCGGCCATTTTAGGCAGATTCCGGGTATTGTCCGGGTCTACAACGCCGAGAGCAGGACGGATGTGCCGATGAGCTATACCTGTCTTGGCCTGCATTTCTTCATAATCAAAAATCACGACGCCGGTCGTCTCGCTTCCCGTGCCCGCTGTCGTAGGAACGCAGATCAGCGGTTTGAGCGGGCCTGGTACAGGTTTGCCCTTGCCGATAGGCGCATTCACATATTCCAGGAAATCCGCAGGAAAGGTGGAGTAGAGGTTTGCCGCCTTGGCAGTGTCCATGCTGGAACCGCCTCCCACACCGACAAATCCATCGAACCTGCCCTGCTCCGCAAAGCGGACTGCATCCCAGAGAGACCCATCGGTCGGTTCAATCCGCACGTCGCTGAACAACACCGCATCGATTCCTTCCCTTTTCAAGGCTTCGACGGTGACTGCGACAGGCTCTTCCCTGGCTACATTTTCGTCCGTCACAACCATCACTCTTTTCGCACCCAGTTCCTTCATGTCGTGCCCCACTTCACGGGTAGCGCCAAAGCCATACTTGATGCTGGCGGAGCTCATTGTAAGAACGGTTTCTTTCTTCATTGGTATCTCCTCAGACTGTTTATGTTGACTCCACTACTCCAGTCGTTTTCGGTACTCGGGACCCGCCTTTGAGCATGCACAAATCGCGGTGAAGGAGCGGACAAGTTCCTGAGCAGTTGCAGGGTGCTGAAAGGCGATACCATGGAAATGAGACAGAAGGTGAAGTCGGGCCTGGCAGTGTCTTGGGCGATCTTCAAGAACCTCCTCGGCTTTGTCGTCTTGTTGCTGATGCTGGTTCTGGGCAACTGGACATATTAGCGCTTTCGGGTGAAGACGCCGAAAAACGCTGCCGGGTTGCTGTCGGTTCCGGTGAAGGCAAATTCCAGGTGATCCGCATCCAGCACTCGGAACGTGAAGCATGCACCCGGCTTGGCAAGCGCTCCATGAGTCTGATCCGGGCCCAGGCTGCCGCACATCGGGTCGCTATGGTGGACAGGGGCGGCGCCTGTCTCTCCCTGCTGGGTCCAGACGTCATCCGCCCAGATACCGTTTCCTTCCTGCCGGGTAATTACGAGGTTTGAAGTCGCATCCACCGGCCGATCAGGAAGTCCGTAGCGGTAACTGCCGGTCCACGTGCCCACGAAGTCGATCCCCTTGGCCACAGGAGCCACGGGCTCGTCGCCCCCTTTGCGGAGCACCGCATAGAAAGCGGTGGGTTTCTCGTCCTCCCCGGCCATGCGGATGAACTCCACCACCATGCGATCCGGCGCCAGGAGCCGGAAGCGCACGCGTACGCCCTCCTTTGTCAGCACGCCTCCGGTTCCGGCCGGATTGAGTGAGCCCATCATCCGTTCACGCAGCAGGGCCTTGGGATCGGTCTTCGCAGTAAGCGGACCGCTCGGGCTCCAGACGTCGTCCATCCAGAGCAGTTCGCCATCCTGGCGGACCAGATCGAGACGAACGCTGCTGGGCCTCAGTTCGCCCGGCTGCGCAACGAGGCATTGACCGCGCCACGAGCCGGAAAGATCCGGCCATTTTGTCTGTGAGACGGCGCCGACCGCTCCCCTCTTCATGACGGCGTAAAAGGCGGTGGGCGCCAACCCGCCGAGCTTCTTGAAGCTGGCCATCTCGAGTTCCATTTCGTCGGGTCCCTTGAGGAGGAACGCGAACTGCACACCCTGGGTGGCGAGCAGGCCGCGATCGCCGGCCATGCTCAGGGAGCCGACGAAAGGATTGCGGATCCATTCGGGAAGCGGTTTGCCGGTCTTTGGGTCGATCGGATGCCAGATATCAACGCCCCAGAACAACTCACCATCCTGACGGGTGATCTCGTAGCTGCTATCTCTTACCAGCCGCCCCGCCTCGGTGGGCGTCGCGTATTTGGTCTTCCAGACACCACGGAGATCGACCATTTTGCCTGATTGGGCCATTGTCACGCCGGGCGCAACGAGTGCGAACAATGCTGCCGCAAGAACTGGGAAAACCGCATGCTGCCAAGGATAGGAATGGGTACTTGATAGGTTCATGATGGACTGCCTCCTCATTGGTTCTCCGATCCGGGGACATCAGAACGAGCGGTCTTCTTTCGTGGCCAAGGGTCACATGTGAAGCAAGAGAATACCAGAAGCGCTACAGGAAGGACAAGTCTTAGAGATGCTTAACTGCAATAAGCCGCTCCTTCATGTCTGCCGATAAGAAAAACTGGTTTCAATGGGCTTCTCTGAGAACAGTCTATCCCGGTCTTGACAAATCAGCCGAAAAGTATAGCCTTGGCCGACTATTTGGTTTTCTTTGTCAACCACTATAAGCGGGTCGTCATTCCCCATGATCTAGAATATGGGAGAGGCATGAAATCGCTTGACAACACCGAGCCGAAATGTAGGCTTACCCACAAATCTGCTCGGTCTGTTCACGAGTTATGATGCGGCACGGATTTGAAAACTGAAGCCCTATTTCTCTTTTCTGAGAGTAGGGCTTTCCCTTTGTGGACTGTGCAGGATCTCCAAAGGGAAGTGTGGAACAACGTCAGGCCCCCCGCCGGGCGGGGAGGTCTTGGGAGGGTGGCAGGAGTCCGCTTCGAGGAAAGATGGCGCGAACGCGATCGAACATTGTCCTGACAGGAATGCCGGGTTCGGGAAAGAGCACCGTAGGGGTTATTCTGGCGAAGCAGACGGCGCATGATTTCATCGATACCGACGTGATCATTCAGACGTTGCACGGGCGATCACTGCAGGATATCGTCAATAAGGACGGGTATGTGGCCCTTCGCAGAATCGAAGAGGAGGTCTTGCTCGGACTTTCGGTTCGCAATCATGTCATTGCCACGGGCGGGAGTGCCGTGTACAGCGATGCTGCCATGAGCCGTTTGCGTTCAATCGGTATCGTGGTGTTTCTCCATGTGGACCTGCCGGTGCTGGAGTCAAGGGTGCACGATATGGGGACAAGGGGGCTGGCCAAGTCCCCGGCCCAAAGCTTTGCAGAACTCTACGAGGAGCGTCTCCCCCTGTACAGGAGATACGCAGACGTCTTGGTGACGTGTGCTCGCCTCACGCACGAAGAGGTCTCCGCAAGGATCGTTCAGGAACTTCGCGAAAAGGGGATGGATTCGTTCCAGAAATGGGAGAAAAGAAGAAGTTGACCAAACTGAAGATTGCTTTTTTCCTCCTCCTTCTTCTGCTGGTCGTTGCCGCAGGCTGGGTCCTGTTTGAGGAGTTGTCCACCTCCGAACGACAGGCGCGGTGGATCCACCGCTACGCAAGCAAAATGACTTTCGTCGGGGAAAAAGGACCTGTCGAAAGGCCGCTCAGGGATCCTTCGGGTCCTTATGACCGACGTCTGGGGTACGCCTTCCTTTCCGGCTTCAAGCGCAACCTCATCGAAAGGGGGTTTCACATCTCTCGTCAGGCGAGGGTGTCGGATGAGTTCTGGAATTTCCAGGACATCGGGTTTTTCCCTCCCTACCGAGAAAAGACTCAGGCCGGGCTTCGGATTTCCGACCGGAACGGTCTCGTCATCTTTCACCATTCTTATCCCGCCCGTGTCTTCAAATCCTTCTCGGATATTCCATCTGTAATCGTGAAAATGCTTCTCTTTGTGGAGAACAGAATGCTCCTGGACGAGCAGCGGCCCATGATGAATCCAGCCGTGGAGTGGGAGCGATTGGCCAAGGCGGTTACGGAAAAGGCGACCCAATGGATCTACCCGGATCGGTCGGCAAGCGGGGGCAGCACCCTGGCCACACAGTTGGAAAAATTCCGCCATTCGGAAAGCGGAATCACCGATTCGGTGGAGGAGAAGATCAAACAAATGGTTTCGGCATCTTTTCGGGCTTACAGGGAAGGGGAAAACACCATCGAGGCCCGAAGGCGAATCGTTCTGGATTATCTCAATTCAATTCCGCTGGCGGCCGTGCCCGGATACGGAGAGGTCCACGGCCTGTGCGATGGGCTGTGGGCATGGTACGGAACGGATTTCCAATCCATGCGGAAGGTTCTCAGCACGCCGGACAGGGAAACGGATTCCAACAGGTTGGATGAAAAGGCCCTCGTGGTCAAGCAGGTGCTGAGCATTTTCATAGCCCAGAGAAGGCCGACTGAATTACTTCTTCAAAACCGAGAGGCCCTCAACGAAAAGTGCAACAGCTATATCCGTCTCCTGGCTGCCCAGGGGATCCTCTCTCCGGGGCTGCGAGATCGCTCCCTTGTGTTGCGCCTTCCCTTTCAGATCGCCCCCCCTCCGTTCGCCCAGATGAGCCTGGTGGAGAGAAAGGCCGCTACCCCGATTCGCAACAACCTGCTTTCCCTGCTGGGTGTGGACCAGTTCTACGATCTGGACAGAATGGATCTTTCTGTAAGAGCGACACTGGATCTTCCCACCCAAATTACGCTTACCCAGGAGATCCTCAAGCTGAAGGATCCTCAATGGCTGATCAAGACCGGATTGACGGGATTTCGCCTTCTCGACAAGGGGGACCCGGGGAAGGTGATCTACAGTCTTGTCCTTTACGAGAGTACGGAAAAAGGAAATCTCCTTCGACTTCAGACAGACAACTACGAACATGCCTTGAACATCAACGAAGGGGTCAAACTGGACCTGGGGTCCACAGCCAAATTGAGGACCCTCATCCACTACCTAGAGATCATCGAATCACTTTATGAAAAATACGGCTCTTTGAGCCTTCAGGCGCTCAGGGGGTTGGAAGTCCCTTCCGAAGACAGGCTGACCCAATGGGCCGTTGCTTACCTCTCGCAGACAAGGGAGCGGGACCTCAAGACCATGCTGGCCGCGTCCCTGGAGCGGTCCTACTCTGCCAGTCCTCATGAAAGCTTCTTTACCGGCGGCGGGGCTCACACCTTTGAGAACTTTGATGACAAAGACAACAACCGCGTCCTGACCGTGCGTGCGGGGTTCACCCATTCGGTGAATCTGCTCTTCATTCGCCTCATGAGAGACATGGTGCGATATCATATCCACCAGGATCCCACAGCCGCCGAGATGTTGCGATCCGCGAATCACCCCATGCGAAAGGAATATGTAGCCAGGTTTGCCGATCTGGAAGGGAAAACATTTTTGGAGAAGTTCTACCCCAAGTACAAAGGAAAATCTCCGGAACAGGCAATGCAGCTCCTGCTCCAATCCATACGTCCCGTGCTCGGGCGGCTGGGCATGGTCTATCGCTATGTTCATCCCGTCAAAGATCTTGCCTCTTTCAAGGCCTTTTTGCGGGAGCACTTTCCGGAGTCCGAATTCGGCGAGACCACGGTTAGATCGATCTACGAGAAATACGCACCGGAGAAGTTTACATTGCCGGACATCGGATATCTCTCCCATGTCCACCCTCTGGAACTCTGGCTTGTCGCCTACATGCAGAAGCAGGAAAAAACGGAGTTTTCCGAGGTGATCAAGGCAAGTGACAAGGCGCGACAGGAGGTCTACACCTGGCTTTTCCGTACCTCCCACAAGTCTGCACAGGACACGAGGATCCGGATACTGCTCGAGATGTCCGCCTTTTTGGACATCCACAGGGCATGGAAGCGCCTGGGCTATCCCTTCGATGCCTTGGTTCCCTCCTATGCCACCTCCATAGGCTCATCCGCGGATCGTCCCGCAGCGCTTGCCGAACTGATGGGCATTCTCGTCAATGATGGTTTACGGATGCCAATGGTTTGGATAGAAGAGATCGAAGCGGCTGCGCAAACTCCCTATGAGGTCTCTTTCTCGAGAAAAAACCCTCGCGGAGAGAGGGTCCTGTCACCGGAAATCACAGGGGTTGCAAAAAGGCTCCTCTTCGATATTGTGAAGAAAGGCACGGCAATACGAGGCAACCGATCCTTTGTGAGAGCGGATGGTACGGAGATCCCGCTGGGGGGAAAGACAGGCACAGGGGATCATCGATACGAGATCTATGGAAAGGGAGGGGTACTGATCGGCTCGAGGGTCATGAACAGGACCGCCACCTTTGTCTTCATGATCGGAGATCGCCATTTCGGGACGATCACGGCCTTTGTTCCCGGACCCGACGCAGCGCAATACGGGTTTACGAGCTCTCTTCCTGTTGCCATTCTGAAGGGACTGGCACCGAAATTGATGCCTTTGCTGGATGCGTCCGAGAGCAAGCGCAGACAATAAGACTATTGCGTGTTCTGCATTAAGCCGCCTCTATTGAGATATCGAACAGATAATCGCCTTTCCGCGGACCATGCTTCAAAACGGCCATCGATGTCACCTTCCCTGTGCCCCTGAAAAATACCAGTGAAGAGTAGAAGCCCATGCGCTTGAGTGTCGCACCCGGTGAGAGGGAGTCGATCAACTCCTTTTGTGAAAAAGGAACGATTGCGCTCAACAGATTGGAAAACTGAAAAGTCACCTTCAGCTCTACAGTGCTTCCCTTTAGTTCTCCATCCTCAAATTCCACCGTCATCATTGAGATCTCCGGTTCCGGCTCCTCGCCGCGCTGCTCTCCCGGCGTTTTCTTCGGCGGAAAGGGCAAATCGGCGGCAATCCTCTTCTCCACAAGCGCTAATTTGAGAAGTTCCCGGATGTGCAATAACTCCAGACTGGTCATGGGGTTATTGCCGCACCATTGATTGAACCGCTCGATCGCGACTTCGGGTGTTCCGAGAAGGAACAAACATTTTATGATATTGCGGGCGGCAATCAGCGGCTGAACCCCTGCGGCAAGAAGTTTTTCGAATTCGACAACAGCGCGCTGATACTGTCCAAATCTCATCAGAGCGACAGCCCCTTCAAACGCCGAACGCTCCCGGGTTTCGGAAAAGGAGAAGAGATTTTTGATCAGGTTCTGAATGTCCGCACTCAGCTCCGGAGGTTCATCCGTTTCAGCGGATTCGGCAATCTTCTCATCCACTATCCGAATTCTTTTTTCCACCGCCTCTCTCAGCTTATCCCTATCCGCGAGGTTGCCCAGTTTGGAGATATAGGAAAGCGCTTCGATATACTTCTCCCTTGCCTCTGAATAAAGACCCTGTTCTCTGTAAAGATCCGCGCTCTTTACCTGTGACTTGATGTATTCCAGGTCAGACACTCTCTATCCCCCTTTCGGAGAAATTCACTCCCGGGTCTACTGGACCATTCGCTTAGAACCTATATGTTTTTTCCTTTTTTGTGGTTTCATGCATTCCTCCTCTCACAGATTCAGTCGGCAATATGCATCTTTTCTTTCCGCGTGGAAGTGAGATTATGTTTTACCGGTTCATCTGCGTCAAGGGAAAAGGCATGCAACGACTCCAAAGCGGGATTCGCTCAGAATAAGGAGAGATGTTCGAGTAATGAGTGTTCTTGATTCAGGTGTTTTGGTCATTTGGATTTTGGTCATTTGAACTTGGGTTTCGTATTTCGTGCTTCGGATTTCGGATTTATTCATATCCCTTCGCATGAGCCTCAAGGGGGCACCTGAGGCTGTACGCCTGTGCCTTGGGGCGGGTCTCTGCGGGGCGGAGTCTCCCTGAAGGGAGAGTATGGTTTTCAGTACACCTTGTTCGATAAAGTGTATGGAAATGACTTCGCATGAAGTGCTCTTGTTTTCGGTGATTTAGACAGCCAGTCCTCTTTTTTTTCAATTTCTTGTGTAGGCATTTCCCTGCATGTCGGTATTTTCCTTTCGAACCACCGGCTCAAAGAGTCAATGATATGAGACTATTCCAGTGGAAGGAACGTGGTGGCATAATCCTTGCGGCGAGCGTTACTCGTTACTGCGGGCCCAAAGCCAGGGGGGATACTCCGCCGCATGCCTTCTTCTCCTCATCAGTTCTAGGGAACAGGGCTGAGTGAATCGTGCCTCACTGAGCGGGCCAGGAGTTTCAGCAGCTCAGCGTTTGCTTTTGATGTATTCCCTGTAACAACCAACACGCGATCATGACATGCGGGAGTAAGGGAGCCTGGAAGTACGTGCACCGGATAAGGCCGACCATCTTTGTTCGAATGGTCATTGGCTATCTTGCCATTTTCATTCCCATGATAGCAGTGAGCGCATATGCTATTTCTCAGCTTGCTATCTTCCACAGAGTGACCGGCCAGATTCTCCAATTTGATAACCGGATGAGAGATTATGAGAAGAAACTTACAGATTCACTCCTCACGCAAATCCGCTATGAAAGGAAATATTTCATCACAAAGGACAACGAACTTCGTAATCAATTTCTTGTAGCCGAGAGGGATTTCACAAATCAGATTGACGAAGCCATTTCAGTCTCAGATACCGCAAACAAAATGGAAGTGCTTATCAGAATAAGAAGTTGTTATGACCTCTACCGTTCTCTTTTTAATGAAGAACAGGAAACTGCAGACGGAGACCAGAATTCCGTTGAAGACAAGTACAAAGAGGAGAGGAAAGAAAAGGTAGATGAGATCCTGTGGGAGCTCAGAAACCTGAAATCGCAAATTGAGCAGGACACCTATAATAGAATAAAGCATCTTGGGGAGTCCGGCGCAAAGGCAAATGTAATTGCAATAGCAATGGGGGCAGGTTGTCTCCTTTCGGGAATTATTATCTCCATTTTAATCACCAGGAGCATCACGAGACCTCTCTCCTCCATGAGGGACAAAACAAGGCAAATTGCACAGGGCGATTTTGACGGAAAACTGGATCTTTCATCTCCGCCCGAGATTAGAGATCTGGCACAGGATTTTGATCTCATGTGCACTAAGCTCAAAGAGACGGATAAGATGAAGTCAGACTTCTTCTCATTGATGGCGCATGAGTTGCGAACTCCCCTTACCTCTATCAAAGAGGGAACAAATCTCCTGCTGGAAGGCATAGGCGAGGAGGTCAAAGAAAGAGGGAGAACGGTTCTCACGATTATGGCCGAGGAAAGTAATCGGTTGATTGACCTGGTCAATTCACTTCTGGATTTATCGAAAATGGAGGCTGGAATGATGTCTCTCAACATGGAAACCTCCGATATCCAGCCTCTCATAGACATCGCTGTATCAGGAATGAGACCTCTGGCGATGGCTAAGAACATGAGTATTGAGGTCCAGATAGGTCAGGATTTGCCGCTTGTTAAAATGGACAGAGAGAGGATTCTCCAGGTAATTAGAAACCTGACCGGGAATGCGCTGAAATTTTCACCGATGGGAGGGCATATTGCCATATCGGCTCGATCCGTGGAAGAGGGAGTAACGGTTTCCGTCGCAGACTCGGGACCGGGAATACCGGTGCAGGACTTGAACGCGATCTTTGACAAGTTTAAGCAGACGACGATCACGAGTTACAGGAAAATCAAAGGAACAGGTCTGGGGCTGGCCATTGTCAAACGTATTGTCAATGCTCATGGAGGCAGAGTTTGGGTAGAAAGCGAAACAGGGCATGGAAGTATCTTTTTCTTTTTATTGCCGGTGTGATTCTGATCGGTTTTACCGGGTGTGCGGCATTGAGAGAAATAGAAGATGAAAGAAGGGTTCGTGAAAGTCTCATTTCGGCCAAGGAACTTCTTGGCCAGAGGGATTACTCGGGAGTTCTGAAGGAAAGCCAGAAGACGTTGTCCATATCCGGTCACCAGCCTCCTGCAGAAGCCCTTTTCAATATAGGACTTGTTCACGTACATTTTGGACATGTCAAGAGAGACTACAAAAAGTCCATCGACGTCTTTAGAAGAGTATTGAATGAATTTCCTGAAAGTCATTTCGCCGGCCAGGCGGCAATATGGATAGAGGTACTGCAGGCTAATGAAAAATCACGAGGAGAAGTCGAGGAGTTGAACAAAGCCGTTAAGGAATCCAGGCAGGAGAATCAGAGGTTAAGCAAGGAAATCGGGGAATTGATCAAAACTATCAATACCTCGAATCAGATAGACATGGAAATCGATGCCAAAAAGAAGGAACTCTCAAAATGAATCCCTTGTCTCCGGAAAAGATATTAGTGGTGGACGATGACAGCAACCTGCTCAAGTTAATCAGATTGAGGCTCGAATTGGCAGGGTATGAAGTGGCCACAGCTCTTGATGAAGGGGAAGCAATAGCCCAAGCCAGAAAAGAAGTCTTCGACCTTTCCATCGTTGATCTCAAACTCGTACAAAGTGATGGGATCTCCCTTATGGAGGAAATGCATTCAATCAACCCTTCTATGCCTGTAATCATTCTCACCGCCCACGGAAGTATCGAAAGCGCGGTAGAGGCAATGAGGAGAGGGGCTTTCAATTATCTCAATAAACCCTTTGACCCCCAGGAGCTGCTTTTTCAAATTAAGAGGGCAATTGAGAACCAAAAGCTTGTCTCGGAGGTTAGAAGGCTCGAAGGGGCTCTGAAAGAAAGATACGATTTCAAAAATATTATTGCGCGAAGCGAGAAGATGCGACGGGTCTTAGAGCGGGTCTCCCGCGTTGCAGGAACATACTCTACCGTCTACATCTCCGGGGAGAGCGGCACCGGCAAGGAAATCATAGCAAAGGCCATCCATTATGCCAGTGAAAGGAAGAACAAGGCTTTTGTGGCTATCAACTGTGCAGCCATCCCTGAAACCCTTCTCGAGAGTGAGCTGTTCGGCCATGAGAAAGGGGCCTTCACAAATGCGATCAGGACCTACAGAGGGCTCTTTGAACAGGCTCACGAAGGGACGATCTTTCTGGATGAAATCGGCGATATGCCTCTCTCCATACAGGCAAAACTTTTGAGGGTCCTCCAGGAGAGGAAATTCTATCCGCTTGGAAGCGGTAGAGCGGTGGAAGTGGATGTAAGAGTGATTGTTGCGACCAACAAGGACCTGGAGGCAGAAGTAAGAAGAGGTCTTTTCCGGGAGGATCTTTTCTATAGAATTCATGTCGTGCCGATCGATCTTCCGCCGTTACGGAAAAGAAAAGAGGATATCCCTCCTCTTGCGGAACATTTCATCGGAGAAATCAGCAAGAGGATGAAAAAAAATATCAGGGGCATCTCGGCCATGGCGATGCAGAAGCTCATGCTCCATGACTGGCCTGGAAATGTGCGGGAACTGGAGAATACGATAGAGCATGCAGCGGCTATCACACGGCACGATATCATCAATGAAGATATTATTCTTCCCAGAAAGGATTTGCCCACAGAACCGCTGAGACCTCTCAAAGAGGCGGTGGAAGATTTCAAGAGGGGATATCTTGTTCGCCTTCTTGAGTTCACCAAGGGCAACGTGAGCAAGTCGGCTGAACTGGCCGGTAGATATCGGGCGGATTTTTACAACCTTCTCAAAAAGCATGACGTCAAACCCGAAGATTTCAAAAACCTCGGAAAAAAGGAAAAACCCCAGCCAACCTAGTGCCAACTTGCACATGTAATGGTGTCATTTCGAAATGACATTCTTAATCAGGTTATTTGTGAGACGCCACACTAGCTAGTGTGGCGTCTCAGCGATGACTTTAAAAAAAGTGCATGAAAAAGCCTGCGCTTCGACCATGCGCGAATGTATGGAAAATCATTCACATGGGGAATTCCAGTAAACGGTATCGACCTAAAAAACCTTAAGTTCCGGCGACATAGGCTGAGCGGGCTCATGGCGCGCCGCTTGCAAAGAATGAAGTCAATTACGTAACACTTTAGCTCTATGAAACAAAGAGTTGATGAGGTTGGGGCCTGGGGTCTCTTTTAAAAAACGAAGACGAACTGGGGAAAGCTCATGCAAAAGGGTAGCAAAAGTCTTTGAGCCTTCCCGGGGTGGTCACCGTTGAATCGAACACTCTCTCAAAATGCCGCACCTTCAAAGGAGATATGCATGGAGTTAAGAGACCTGGATATGGAGCCGCCAGCAGGGGAAAGGGCCGGGCGCCGCTTCGGCGGCGGGTCGAGACTCGATTCACAGAATAAGCAGCTCATTCTGAAAGCGGCCGGTCTACTCCTCCTGTTTATCCTTCTCATTCTTCTCTTCGGTGGCCGGGGGGGAGACGGCGATACCGCAAAAGAGTTGGATGCAGTCAAATCCAGGCTGGACGGGCTGGAGAACGATCTGGCCCGAGTCGAAGCCGTCGAGCAGAAGGTTACCTCCTCCGGAAACCGTATTATGGAGCTTCAGGCTTCCGTGATCAGCCTCGAAATGGCGACCAGAAACCTGGAAATGGCTACCAGCAGGATAACGGACCAAATGGAAAAACCAGCGCAGCCCGCCCCTCCAAAGCCGCAAGTCCAACCGGCTGTTCCTCAGAAAACGCCGACCCCGCTCGAAAGGCGGTTTCATGAAGTGCGTCGAGGAGAGACGCTTTTCAGCATTGCGAAAAAATATGGAATGAGTGCCGAAGAATTACGCAATGACAATAAGCTCTCGAAGAACTTCATTCAACCGGGGCAGAAGCTCGTTATAGACCCAGGAAAATGATAGTCCTTTCAAAACCAATATGCTTTTCGCCCTGGTGGCAATGGAACGAACAGGAGTCATGCGAGAAAAGAAGGATCTCTCCTCGGTCAAGCTGAAGGGGGTGGGAGACGGGATCCGCGTCTCTTTGGATTCATCCCAGCCCCTTGAAATCCTGCAAGCGGATCTCAAGCTCGCCTTCGAGAGGCTGAACCATGTGGCGTTCAATGCCAGGGTGATCCTTGAACCAGGAGGAGAGGAAGACCACAAGGAGTTGATCGACCCTCTTGCCGCTTTTCTCAAGGAGAACTTCGCTGTCAGGTCGGTCACCTGTCCTCTAAGGAAGCGGGCGGGATCGGAAGAACGGGTCAGGCAGGAGGATCTGGTTCAGGGTTGGCAAAACCGCCGGAGCGAAGCCCTTATCCTTGCAGGGAGAGTGCGTTCCGGTCAGAACATCACGGCGAGGAGACACCTGGTTTTGCTCGGAGATGTGAACCCGGGAGGCGAGATAGTCGCCGGAGGGGACATCTATATTCTGGGCAGTCTTTGCGGAACCGCTGCTGCAGGCCAACCCGACCATGAAGAAGCGATCGTCCTGGCTCTCGATTTCAGACCCATACAGGTTCAAATCTCAGGGGTGATTGCAGGCGGTCTGTCCAGCTTTTCGAGCGAAAGCCAGGCCGAATTCGCCCACGTTAAAGACGGTGCGATCAGAATAGAGAATTATATGGAGATCGGCCTTTTCAGGCGACTTTCATGGCCACAGGTTAGGTAAAGGGAGAGTGGGGGGGCCAAATACGGTAAAGGGGTGCACCTTGGAAGGACGGATCATAGTTGTGACATCGGGTAAAGGGGGCGTTGGCAAGACCACGGCCACATTGAATATCGGGGCTGCTCTGGCCCTGGAGGGCAAACGCGTCGTAGTGATCGACATGGACATCGGACTGAGAAACCTGGACGTGGTGATGGGGCTCGAAAACCGGATCGTCTTCACGGTGGTCGATGCGGTCAAGGGGAAGTGCAAGATCAAGCAGGCCGCTATCAAGGACCGAAGAATCGAGGATCTCTTTCTCATTCCCGCATCACAGAGCGACAACAAGGATGTCATCGATCCGGAGGGGGTTGTGCGGCTCTGCAAACAGTTGCGGAAGGAATTCGACTACGTCCTCATGGATTGCCCGGCGGGAATCGAGAGGGGCTTCCAGAACGCGGTTGCACCCGCCGACGAGGCGGTGGTGATCTGCACTCCGGAGGTCTCCTCGGTGCGGGATGCGGACCGGGTGATCGGGCTCCTGTACTCGCGTTCCATCACGCCGAAGCTCGTGGTCAATCGGATCGTTCCTGAAATGGTGGCAAAGGGGGACATGCTGAGCCACGAGGACATTATGGAAGTCCTGTCAATAGAACTCCTGGGCCTCGTGCCGATGGATGACCGCGTGGTCGTCTCCACGAATAACGGGATTCCCCTTGTGCTCGAAAAAGGATCCAATGCAGGGGAGGCTTTCAAGCGAATCGCCATGCGCCTCAACGGCGATCCCGAGCTTCCGATCCAGGTTCCCAAAGGGCAGAAGAGCATCTGGCGGAAGTTCGCGTCAAAATTCAGCGGGAAGAATTGAGGGACAGAGATGCTTGCCATGTGGTTTCGAAGGTTCATGGGAAAGAGAAACAGCAAGGAAGTCGCCAAGACAAGACTTCGATTTGCTTTGATCT
>Ga0068713_1001871_pt1 | contig 24542 bp, 27 predicted proteins | sample MTBAKSrepl2MetaG_FD_62223 | JGI IMG/M metagenome (GOLD analysis project Ga0068713, IMG submission 62223) | Enrichment culture microbial communities om Arthur Kill intertidal strait, New Jersey, USA, that are MTBE-degrading - MTBE-AKS2 (Arthur... | ecosystem: Environmental > Aquatic > Marine >...
ATAGCCGGCCAGGGTTTTTTGATATAATTCTGCTGCCATCATAACATTAGTTTTTTTGTTAGATGGCTAAGATAAAACCTAATCAGAAATCTGGAAAGATGGTATCGCGGAGACGCTTACCTAATAAATAAAAAAACAAGTGACTTTATTTAAAAAATATTCTACTTCTTTAAATAAAACCGGGCTAAAGGAGAGTATTTGAAAGGTGGTTCCGTTTTCAACCGATAAGTGATACTGTTGCTGCTATATTACCCGTGGGTCCAACCGGGCTTGAACAAGCGATCCCCTGATTATGAGCAGGTAGATTTCTGGTTTCATCAAATTTCATAAATTTACATTTATTTGTATATCAATAATTTATGATTTTTTGTTTTGAGATGATTTGGTATTTATTTACCTTTAAAGCCTCATTTGTTGTACCTGTGTTGTACCCAAAATTGATTTAAATGATTAGTATTAAGACTGTTCTGAGAAAGAAAAAATAATCAAACGATAAATTTCCTATTTTTTTGAGAATTACGAAAGAGAGGAGGTCAATTTTTTTTCGTACACCATATATTTCTGAAACAAAAAAATGGGACTCCAAACAGGGGAAGTTTAATGATAAAGCTTCTGACTATTTGAATAAAAACAGGTTTTTGCTAAAATTTCAGGATAGGGCTACAACTATAATTACTCAGTTGGAGCAAGAAAAAACCTATTACACATTGGATGATGTTGAAAAAGCGCTTCGCATCGACACGAACCCCAAAAATAACTTGATTTATCCGTTTTGGGAAGAGATTAGAGATTATAGCAGAACAGAAATTGGCTGGAAGAAACGGAAATGCACGAATTCACTCGGAGGTCGTTACTTCAACTAGAAAATTTAGTGGGGGGTAAAGCCTTAACCTTCCATCAAATTACAACTGAATTTCTTGAAAAGTACGAGGCCTGGCTTAGCTCAAATGGATTTACCAGCGGCGGAATTGACGTAAAAATACGCTGTATAATGGTTGTATTTAATCCGGAAATTAAAAGTGCAAGAATTTAAGAAAAATTTATATCCTTTTAAAATTTATAAAGTCTCAAAGTTAAAGTCCGCCGGTATAAAAAGAGCATTAAGTCTTGAAGACATTCGAAAAATTGCCTAAATAGATTTTAACAATTATCCTCTATTAGTAAATACCACGAATTAATTTATTTTCAGCTTCTATACGAGAGGGATGAACTTCGCTGATATGATGACTCTGAAATGGAGAAATGTCGATGGTGAAAAGATTTTTTATACATGTTCATAAACAAAAGCTACTTTTCAAATTATAATACTCCCCCCGGTCCAAATAATTTTGGATTTTTTCAAAGCAGAGAACCGGCAAATAGATATATATTTCCAATTCTCCTGAAAAATGAAATGACTTTTAATCAAATTGAAAATAGGAAACGGAATAAATAATGAATAGAAAAATCAGAAGTGTTGGCGCGGGGTTTCAAAAAGGTGTAACCTGAGTTTACGCAGGTTACGTCTTTTTGAATTTGGCTTGTATGGCGGGAAAAACCAACTCTTTCGATTTTGGAGTGAATGGCTTTATGCCGTAGCCTTTTAAAAATAAGAAGGGCTTGTTTTTCGAAAATGTATGTATATTATGAAAGGGTTTGAAGAAACTTTTACTCTGGCTTCCTTTTCAATAGTTTAAAAACAAATTGCCTATTTCTGTAATACGATACCTTTGATTGGAACTCTGTTCGGTGTCCGGTTCTGTCCATTCTGCTAACAGGACTTTTCTGATTTTTGATACTACTTTTTTTTTTGTCCTGATACAGATTTTTGTCCTAAAGCAAGAGATAATTCTTTTGTTGATGATGTTTTTTGCAATACCAAACGAAGAACTTTGCTATATAAAGTTTCCTTTTGTAACTCGTGCTGCAACTCGTGCTGCATTTCTTGCTTTTGCTGGAAGTTTTTACTGGTAAAGGTTACCCGAAAAGTAATTCCCGGTTCTTTCCACGACAATTCGATTTCAGGATAAGCTTGCATTTCTTTGGCAATTAACCTCAGCCCGTTTCCCCATTGTTCAATGATACCTAATCGTTTAAAAACCGGAGCCAGGATTTTGTTTCGGATGTCGGACTGACCGGAATTCATATCGTTAAAACCCACTGTTGACAATGATTAAAATACGACGTTAAAAATAAATGTGTATTTTCCGGGCATAACAAAGATTTTTTGCAGCTCTATTTTGATACAGAACAATAGTTTGCAGGATTACACTGAAAAACAATATGAACTTTCCCCATTTGGAGAATATAACAAAAGATTAAAAAAAACCAGGAGCTACGCAGTACTATAAAGGTTTAATCAGGCTATGTAGTTTGCTGAATTGAAGAGACAAAATGAAAAATATATTATTGCTGTTAAATTATATATTCTAATTTTGAGCTATCAACTATTTGTAATGTCTAAGCTTGTTATCGAAAAAGAACTTGTAGATAGACTCAGGCTGGGAAATGAAATGGCGTTTGAGTTGATTTTTCACCGGAGTAAGGGAAAACTAATGGGCTTTCTTAAAATAGTTTTACCCAAAGATGAAGATGAAGAAAGTATTTTACAGGAAATCTACCTTAAACTCTGGTCAGGCAGGAAATCCATAAAAGCAGATAAAAATTTTGAAACCTTTCTTTTTGCCATTGCGCGGAATATGGTTGTGGATGTGATGCGGAAAAGATTTCACAAACAAAAATACCTCGAAGAATTATACAACCAATTAAAAACGGGAAATAAAAACAATATGGATACGCTTGCCCATGTCGAATATTCAGAATTGGAACGAAAGATTTTTGGTTTGATTGAGCAATTACCCGAGCAAAGGCAAATAATTTTCAAGTTAAACAGAATCGACGGACTGACTTACAAAGAAATTGCTGAAAAACTGGAAATTTCAGAAAACACTGTTGATTCACAAATACGCAAAGCATTAACTTTCTTGCGTACAGAAATGAAGTACTTTTAAAATTTAATGCTTTTATTATATAGGAACGGCAATTTGTATTAATCCGAGAACATGCGTTCTCAACCTAAGAGGTGAAAACAAATCTTCATTTCTTTCAATAGATACACAAAATTTTCCAAGGTTTTATTTTGTTAATACATTGCGACTTATTGCGGGAAATAAAAAATAATTCAAAAAAATTTTATCCGCCAGTCACGGGAACTTACTTTTCAAACGTATTCTGGTTTGTAATTAATTAATTAAAATGGGAATGGATAAAATGCCAGATAAACTTTTAGATAAATTTATTTCAGGGGAAAGGCTGACTGAGGATGAGTTTATTCTGCTCGATAAGCTTTTAAATAATCTAAACTACCGACAGGAGCTTATGCAATATCTTGAAAAAAGCTGGCAGAACAGCGAAGCTGAACCAGTTGATTTACAATTTAAAAATATAATGACAAAAATCAGGACAACATCCATTCAGTCAAAAATGAACCGGTTTTTTATAGTTTTATCAAAAGCAGCAGCAGTTTTGTTTATTCCAATACTTGTTGCTGCTCTTTATTTTTATACTAACCAACCATTTTCCAAAGAACTCCTAACACTTTCCACACAAAAAGGGGAAAACACAAACGTGATACTTCCCGATGGCTCAAAGGTTTGGTTGAATGTGGATTCAAAATTAAGATACCCGGTTAATTACGGAATTAAATCCCGTGACCTCGAACTGGAAGGCGAAGCATATTTTGAAGTGAAAAAAAACGAAGAATTGCCGTTTGAAATAACAGCAGGCGATGTATCAACAAAAGCGCTCGGAACCCGGTTTATTATTTCAGCGTATCCTGAATCTTCCGAAATTAAGTCCTCACTGGTTGAAGGTTCGGTAGAGGTAGAATATAATAAAGACTTTACCCTGTTAAATCCCGGACAACAATTGGTTGTCACAAAAAATAAATCCGGTTTTGTAGTTAAGACATTTGATGAAGAATACGAGCTGGGATGGAAAAATAATCAATTGGTATTCCGCTTAACTCCATTTGACCATGTTATAACGAAACTTGAAAAGTGGTATGATGTAAATTTCGATTATAATCCGGCCTTATTCAAATCAGAAACACTTACAGTCCGTTTTGAACAACACGAGACTTTAGAAAACGTGCTAAAGGTTATTTCAAAAGCAACAGGGTTTAAGTATTCAATTGATAATAAGAATATTAAAATTACAAAATAAATGAAGTGAATATTTTGAAATAAAAACGGGCAAGGTCGTTGGAGCCGACCTTGCCCGAAAACTTAAATGTTTTTTTAACTTTATAACAGTTCAAATCTATGAAAAAAAGAGAAACTATCCTAACAGGGTATAAATTTCCCTTGTTAAAGAAAATTATGAAAATTATGAAACTAACAACTTTTCTATTGTTGACAACAACTATGTTGGTTTCTGCGAGTGTGTATTCACAGAGCACCAGGCTAACTTTAAAGTTCACTGACATTACCTATTGGGAATTGTTTCACGAAATTGAGAAACAATCCGAGTTCAGGTTTGCATTTTCCAGGTCGAAGCTCGATCCAAGCGCGAAAATCCAGATAAATGCTATGGATGAGACCTTGGAACAGATATTGAATAAAGCGCTTCCCATCGGTATTGCGTATGAAATTATCGACCGGTATGTTGTAATTTTAAACGCCAGTGAAAAAATAATGTTGCCTGAAAGTCAGCGAATGCAGCTACAGCAGCAACAAACAGTTTCAGGTAAGGTAACAGACAGTAACAACCAGCCCTTACCCGGAGTAACGATTGTGGTTAAAGGGACTACACAAGGAACAGTCTCTAACGATCAGGGTGAATTTTCTCTCATAAATATTCCTGATAATGCAGAACTGGTTTTTTCCTTTGTAGGGATGCAAACCCAAAATATATTCGTGGGTACCAAGACAATCATCAATATTACAATGCAGCAAGATATTATTGGACTTGAGGAAGTTGTTGCTGTTGGTTATGGTACGGTAAAGAGAAGCGATCTGACAGGATCGGTAAGCAGAATAAGTAGTGAAAGGATAAGAGATATGTCTCTTACACAAATGACAGAGACATTGTCAGGAACCGTTGCAGGGCTTTATTCTCAACAGGCGACTTCTGCGTCAGGAGGTGGTTCACTGGAGATCAGGGGACCATCATCTCTTTCTGCCCATACGGATCCATTAGTTGTAATTGACGGAGTCATATATTACGGTAGTATCAGAGACATTAATCCTAATGATGTTGAATCAATTGATATATTAAAAGATGCAAGTTCATCCGCAATTTACGGATCAAAAGCAGCTTCGGGTGTTATCATTATTACAACTAAAACCGGACAGATCGGAAAACCTACGATTAATTTCTCTGCCAAATTAGGTGTGTCTTCAACAACCAATGATCTTAAACCATATGGTATGGATAATCCCAAGGAATATTTTAATGCTCACAGAGATTATCAAAGGCAACGCAATCCGGATCAGCCTGATTATTATTATTTTCACCCGGACGACCTCCCTGAAAGTATCGGACTTGATGAATGGATGAATTACAGTGCAAATCCGGCCGATGATCCTATTGATGAATGGGCAAATCGTTTGGTTCTGTGGCCGATTGAATATGAGAATTATAAGTTGGGTAAAACAACTGATTTTTATAATATTGTTATTCGTCCCGATCTGAGACAAGATTATTCTTTAAGTGTTGGAGGAGCCAGGGAAGATATGCAGTATTATTGGTCGATCGGTTATCTTGATAACAAAGGTATCATCAAGGGTGATCAGTTCTCAGCTATCCGTTCAAGGATAAATTTTGACCTGAATGTCACTGAATGGTTAACTGTTGGAACTAATACTCATTTTTCCAGCAGGGATGAAAGTGTAATACAGGCAAATATGTCACATTTGGCATCAATGAGTCCTTACGGTTCAATGTGGAATGAGGATGGTTCACTGCGGCGATACCCAAATGATTATACATTAATCAGGAATCCGTTGGAGAATTATTATGGAGCAGATAGGTTAAGAAACATAAATAGCCTTTTTTCCAGTTTGCATGCACAGTTAGAATTACCCTTTGGAATAAGTTACAGAATATCCTTTCAACCCAGGATACAAACTTTAAAGGATTATGTATTCTATTCATCAGAAACACATACTGGCAGAGTGACTTATGTTGGCGGACGTGGAGAACGTCAGGATCAAAGCGAATTCGAATGGATGCTTGATAACCTGATAAAATGGAATAAAGAAATTGGAAAGCATAATTTTGACCTTACCCTTTTGGCCAGTGCTGAACAGCAAAAGTCGTGGCAGAGTGACCAGAACAATGTAAATTTTTCACCTAACGAAAAACTATCGTATCACGGATTGCAATTCGGAACTAATCCGGGTATTAGCAATTATGATTCTGAAAGTACTGGTGATGCTTTGATGGCACGGTTGAATTATACATACAAGGGAAAATATCTATTTACTGGCTCAATACGACGAGATGGTTATTCTGCATTCGGACAGAAAAATCCACATGCAACGTTCCCTGCAATAGCTATTGCATGGAAGATGGATGAAGAATCGTTTTATAACATAAGCTGGATGAACCATTTGAAATTAAGATTGTCATGGGGCATTAATGGGAACCGGGATATTGGGCCATATTCGGCTTTGGCTAGATTGGGATCGATTGAAAGTTATTCATTAAGTGGTTATGGAATAGGTGTATATAGTACTACACTGGCTAATTCATACCTTGCGTGGGAAGAAACAGAGGCATTTAATATAGGATTTGACCTCGGAATGATAAATAACCGGATAGATATTACTGTCGACGCTTATAAAGGTACTACCCGTAACCTATTGCTTAACCGCCAACTTCCAAGAATTACAGGTTTTTCCAGTATTACTTCAAATCTGGGTAAATTGGGTAACAAAGGAATTGAGGCAACAATTAATTCTTTCAATGTAGATGATAAAAATTTTGATTGGAGAACATCTTTGGTTTTTTCTTTAAACAGGAATAAGATTGAAGAGCTTTGGGGGGATTTTGGCAATTATAAACTTCTAGGTGAAGATAGATATGGTGAACTTCCTGATTTTGAAAATGAATGGTTCCCGGGATATGCACGTGATATTATCTGGAATTATAAAGTTACAGGTATCTGGCAACTTGATGAGATGGAGCAAGCAGCTAATTATGGAATGAAACCGGGTGATTTTAAATCTGTCGATGTTAATGAAGATGGTGAATATACGCAGCTGGAAGATAAAAAGTTCATTGGATATACTGCTCCCCGGTACCGACTAGGATTGAAAAATGATTTTTCTTTTTTGCAGAACTTTTCTGCCTCTATTTTCATACGTGCAGACATAGGCCATCTCAGATCAATGAGTATACTTACACCAGAAATGTCAACTTTCGGAATACGCAACGCATGGGGTATCCCTTACTGGTCACCCGAGCATCCCACCAATGATTTCCCAAGGTTAGTCTGGCCTAGTACTCTCAGCCAATATGGCGGCGGTATTACTGCTTATAAACCAACTGGATTTGTAAGAGTACAGGATGTGTCGGTGTCTTATGACCTACCTTCCGCTGCAGCTCAAAAAATTCAGGTAAATAGCATACGGGTATCCGCTATCATACGAAATCTTTTTACTTTTACTAATTATCCTGGATTTGATCCTGAATCAGGTATGGATCCAATGCCAAAAACTTTCACCCTGGGAATTGATTTAACCTTATAATAAATTTGAAAATTCAAGTAAAATGAAACGAATAATAAAAATATTAATCGCAGTTGCAATGTTTATATTTATGAATATTTCGTGCAACGACGACTTTTTAAAAACAAAACCATTATCATTCTTTGCTCCTGAAAATGTTTATCTAGACAAGGAAGGTTTTGAAACAGCCCTGGTCACGGTGAGGAAAAATTTGAATCAGGAGGAATTCTACGAAGCACTTAATCACTTAGATATGGATATTCACGGATCTGAAATGGGAGTCAGGCAAACAGCAGGAGATTGGAGGACGTTGACACCTTCAGGCTCACATCAGGGTGTTACAATTCTTCCAATTTTTACACGGATATATGGTTACATTAAAAATACCAATGTAGTTATATCTAGAATTGATGACATAACATGGGATGATCAGCAAGATAGAAATGAAATATTAGCCGAAGCTCTTTTTTACCGTTCGTATTGGTATTACCGATTGGTACACTCTTTTGGAGATGTTCCCTTCATCGGTTATGAAGTGGATAAGGCAAAACTTGACTTCAACACACATTCCAAGTTTGCCATTCTTAAAAAAATTCAATCTGACCTCGAATTTGCCGCAGAATGGCTTCCTGCAATCAGGTTAAAAGATCGTCCTTCGAAATATGCTGCATTGCATCTTTTGTCAAAAGTATATCTGATAAATCTGGAATTCAATAAAGCCATTGATGCAACCACAGAAGTGATAAACGGTCCATATGCCCTGATGCATGAGCGATTCGGCAAATGGAGAAATGATCAATTCCGTAATTATATCTGGGACCTCCATTGGCCGGAGAATAAAGCCTCACAAGAAAATACTGAAACTATATTGATAACCTTTGACAGGGCAGATGCTCCTGAAAATGCCAAAACTTCTGGTACCAATACCATGAGATCTCATAATGTTAACTGGCATGGACAGCTGGTTAGAGACAGTAAGGGAAAACGAGGAACAATCGATTTTAATCCGGATGGAACAAGAACACAGATGCAAGATACCCTTGGCAGAGGAAATCCTAATATTACGCCTTCACCTTACGGGACTTTCGATATCTGGAATGAAGGGGGTTATGGCGCATTTACGACTCCTGATCTCAGGAGGGCCAATTGTAATTGGATTGATTATCACCTGGGTGAATTAAAATACAACAATCCTGCATCAGTAGATTATGGCAAACCGTTTAATATAAATTACTTTGCAAGAATATCAGATTCACTGACAACCACTTTCCCATTTCCAATTTATAAAACATGGTACCCTCATGAGGAAGGATACAATGGTAATATCAATGGGGGTAATGGTGACCGTTATGTTTACCGTCTTGCTGAAACCTATCTTATAAGAGCAGAGGCTTACTACTGGAACAATCAGCTTGACCTGGCAGCAAATGACATTAATGTTGTCAGAGAACGTGCTAATGCTGTACCTGTCACACCATCGGATGTCACTCTTGATTATATTTTTGATGAACGAGCCAGAGAATTGTTTCTTGAGGAAATGCGGCATACAGAGCTGGTGAGGGCATCTTTAATAATGGCACAATTAAATAGGAATGGTTATAATTATGAAAATTTTGCTGAAAAAAACTGGTGGTATGACAGAGTAACTTCACATAGTAATTTCTACAAGGAAGGAGAGATAAGAGGATTGATATTCTATGTTGAACCACATAATGTTTTTTGGCCAATAGATATTACGGTGATAACTACAAATACACTGGGGATTATCAATCAAAATATTGGCTATGATGGTGATGAAAATAATATACCTCCTCTGGAAACTATAGAAGTAGAGTAGTCTCTTGCTTTCTGCATATTTACCAAATTATAAGCAATATTTTTTATATTTTTTTGCTACATAAAAAGAAAATATAGATTTAATAAATATTTGTTAAAACCTAAAATTTTAAATCCATGAAGCGTATAGTATTATTTATTTTTTCAATGATTCTGTGCATATCAACTTTTTCACAAGAAAAGCATTATTACCAGGAGTTAAATGTTTCATACTACAGTCAGGCTGTGATTCAGGCTGATAATTATATTAAAGAAAGATGCCTGCTGGATTTATATGTTCCAAATGACGTAAAAAACTTTCCTACCATTGTTTGGTTTCATGGAGGAGGATTAACCAGCGGTGATAAAGGAACAAAAACCTTTCCCCTTGAATTTGCACAACGGGGTATATGCGTAGTAACCGTAAATTACAGGTTATATCCTAAAGTTAAATGTCCTGAATATCTCGAAGATGCTGCTTCAGCGGTTGCGTGGGTATTTAATAATATTGAGAATTACGGTGGTGACCCAAAGCTGATTTTTGTTTCAGGACATTCTGCCGGTGCCTATTTGACAAGTATGCTAGGATTAGATAAAAAATGGTTGGCTATGCAAAATATTGATGCTGACAAAATAGCTGCATTAATGCCGTTAAGTGGTAACGGTATCACTCACCAGGCAGTAAGAGACGAAAAAGGCATCTCTAAAATGATTCCCTATGTTGATGAATATGCCCCGCTGTTTCATGTTCGCCCGGATGCTCCTCCACTTATATTAATGACTGGTGACAGGGAATTGGAATATATTGGAAGATATGAGGAGAATGCTTATCTTTTAAGAATGATGAGACTGAATGGTCATAAAGAAACAATATTATATGAATTTGACGGCTATGGACACGGGATGACTGTTCCTGCATTTCCCCTGGTTGAAAAACATATCAAGCTGATTAGCGAGAAAATAAGAAGAGCAAAATAGTCAGTTAGACACTCTTAAATTACCTGGATGAATGAGTACAGTTAAAAAACCTTTTTAATTTAAAGTTTGCATCATTGGCATATTTATCCTGTGAACACCTTTTGAGTAAAAATTTTCCGGGCAAAACAAACCAACGAAAAAATTATTCACAGTAATTAACGATTTTTGCAACAAACGGGCTATTTTCAACATAATATTACTTAAAAATAACAGGTATTGACGGATAAAATCCTTTTGTAAGCCAACTTTGGGCAATAAACATGCATATCCTAACAAAATTAATGGCAATACCACTATTAAATGCAAACAGGGTTGCTTTGAACAATACTCTGACTTTAAGTTTTATTCCCAGTGTCCTGATTTTAAATTAATTCATCAGTGGCCTCAACATTGGGCCTGATCTTGCGGCGTTCTTCAGGGATGTTTATAAGTAAGTATTCGGCCTAGTATGTCCAACTTAAACCACAAAGTTTGATTTATTTCTAAATTTTCCAATAGAAACTGGAAAGCTTTGGATTTTCTAGGATAGATATTGAAATGTTTGCAATAGTTCTAATTTTTCCGCAAAATTCCGGATATTTTGGTACTATTGGATAAAACGTTGTAACCGGGAATGACGAGTGCAGTGCTTTTGGCATTTTCAGGTGCAGTAATTTCGGCATCAATCAGTACAGCAATTTTGGCATCAACACTGCAGTGTGTTGGTCACTATAATACCTGTTCCTCATTATAATTGAGTATTCCGGCATATAGTGCACAATAGATTCCGGTTTATGCTGTATAATTTTGCGCAAAAAAGTCTGTTCAATAACCAACCATTACTTTTCGCTTTAGAGTGGTACTGTTTTTGCCCGTTGGGTGATACCACTTTTAAACGATACTGTGATTTAGAAGCTGTGGTTTATTTTAGCTTGGAAGAGGATTCACGAATATTGGTTCTTTTTGCCGAGAAGACACTTTATGTTTCAACACTTTGATGTAATTTTACATGAACAAGGGATTAAATACTATTATGTTGGTGTGCAGTGCTGAAAAAAATAATAGACAGACATCATGCTTGAAAAAGATATAGAAAATTTAATTGCTCAACATCCTGATGAGTTCTTCCCAAATTCTGGATTTAAATTAATCGGAAAGCAGGTAAAGATAGGTAAATGCTTTGCTGACATTATTTTTGAGGACAGATACCAAAGAAAAATTATTGTTGAAGTTAAACGTAGTATATTGTCAAGGGATGCTTTCGGACAAGTAATGGAATATTACGGGTTGCTTAAAAATCAAAATCCTATAGATAATATTGAGTTGATTCTATGTGCAAATGTAATCCCTCAAGAGAGAAGAACATTTTTAGAAACCATTGGAATTGAATGCAAAGAACTTGGAATAAATTTCATTAATCAGGTAGCTGAAAAAGTAGGTTATAGATTTATAAATTCTCAAAAAATCCATAAATAAATAACTTCTTCTCCTTTACCATTTGCAGATAAAGTATGGATTTTTCAGGCAAATCCTGAAAGATATGATATACTAAATGCCTTTGCTGATGAGGAAATTGAGAATGTTTTACATTGGGGAGTGAATCAATATAAAAAAGAGATTGCTAAGGGACATATCGGTTTGATATGGTTGTCAGGGAAAGAGGCTGGAATTTATGCATTAACTGAGATTATTACTGACCCTGAATTAATGGAAGATACAGCCGCAGAGAAAAAATATTGGACTGATTCGGAGGATAAAGATAAAGAAGGGAGTAAACTTAAAGTAAAAATAAGAATCTTGAAATATATGCTCAACAGACCACTAACAAAAGAAATAATTCGCAACAAGAATGGACTTGAAAATTTGAGTATACTAAAACAATCCAGGGGTACAAATTTTAATGTAACATCAAGCGAATGGAATATTTTGAAAGAACTGATTGAAAAATAAACAACTGAACAACAACATTATAGGAAATAAGACAGAGTAGATCCCTGAACAGATTAAATAAAATTAAGGTCATGATTGTTTGCATTGAATAATTCATATAATCTGAAAATATCTTATATAGTACCCTTTCCCATTAATCATAAAGATCTCTTTCAGGTCAAGTACCATTTTCACTGCTTCAACCATATAGAAATCACCTGTAATAATATCAGGAGGTATGTCATCCAGGGCTATAACTCTGAACGGACAATTAAGCCTTTTAATTCGTCCATATTGATTTATAACAAGAATACTTGTTATGCTCACAATTTTAAACAGCTCAAGAATATATTTACGATTACGCTCGATCATCATATATAAATTTGAAGGTAATTTAGGGGAAGGATAGATACACCTGCCCTGTTAATTAATTTATAAACCATGACATCCTGCTATCATGTTCCAAGGCCTGCAGCAGGGTTTCCGTAAAGGAATAAGCATTTACACTCCTTCCAAGGAAAGAATCGATATAGGAGCTCTTGTTTGCTCCAGTGAACAATCCATATAGTTTCCATAGGTTTATGTCACCATTTCCCTCCCTGCAGAAACTACTGTCAGTGTAATAATCCCTTGCCACAGCGTTAAACTGGCTGTCATTGAATGTCAGAGAAGGAATTTCCTTCTTCTGGGCTGACAGCAGGTATTGATATAATCTTGCTTTTCCTATAAGCTGGGCAAACTGGTGTTCTGTCAGAACGTATTTACCAAATTCTCGCATGGTGTCCAGCTGAATACGCATATTAAAGTTCCCAATAAGATCGAATACATTCTTTACTAATTACTGTAATCCTGACACACGCATTTCCAGGATAATACCGTCTGTGGATACCAGCAGATTGGTACATACCTTATTATTGAAGCCAATGAATACTTTGAATTTCTCAATGCTTTTCTTTGAGAACAGACTCTCGTGGTTAAGAGCACAGACACCACCTATCGTCATACTAAGCTCATTCCCATGTATTGTATCAGAGATGGAAGGCACCTCGATTACGAACATCATCCTCTCCCAATATTGCGTTTTCTCCCATTCTTCAAGTTCACTTACTTTTTTGTTCAGTGCTGAAGGTATCCTGCCATTTATCTTGTGTGACACACGTATGTCAGGATCAAGGATGGTTTCATTTTTGAAACATTGGTTAACAACAAAGTTCACTGAATCGATAAACTCAAAATGACTTATGATCTTTTCATTATCACGGAAGACAGGTATTATGCATTCGTTCTTGAGATGTGAAAGAGTAACAGATTCAGTATTAGCTTCAATGAAAGCTTTGGGCTTCTCTTTCTGCGTTGAAGAGGTGGTTTCGATAACCTCTACTTCCAGGATTTCATCATCTATCAGATGTGATTGCTGATTTTCTGCTGGCTGGGATGCTATAATTTGAGCAGGTCTCTCTATCGGGAGAACCATGCTTCTGTTAACGGGCTTCAGTTCCATTGTCTCCTATTTTAGTTTGATTAATTATATGTGCATTTATCTCCTGCTTTCGTGCTATAGCAAGATTCTCAATTTTACTGCGATATTCGGGATACTTATAATATATATCTCTTAATTCTTCCACAGATGTTGCTTTCTGAATTTGCCTTATCACCTCATCAATACCAACACCAGCATTACACCATGTCAATATTCTCTTTCCATATTCGGGTGTAATAATACCTTCAGGCTTGTCCATAAATAGTCCTGTGCAATCTTTACTGGCTACAGCGTTGTGTTTTATGTCGAGATCAAATACGATGGTGAATTCGAAGTCTATACCATCACGCTGTATTCCCTTCAGTCCTACCTTTTCACGTACCATCTTACCATTCTTATCTGTCAGGGTATAATCTGATTTTGTCCTGATAGTTGAAATGATATGACATCCTGATTCCAGAATCTTCTGTACAAAGGCATTGTGCCTTGGTGTTATCCTACTCCAATTGGTAAATGAATTACCAGTCATATTCCCGTGTAAATCGAGAATACCGCCACTTCCTTCCCATTCATGGGTAATTGAGTCAATGATGATAACTTCCATCCCAGCTTCTTCACATACCTCAATCGCTTTGATGTATCTCTCAGGATTGAAGGGTTTTGACAGCTGGAGAACGTTGTAATCGCCCAAATGAGCGTACAAATCTGCACTGTGGTTCTCTGTGTCGATAACAGCGATCTTTGTATAATCAGTGATACCTGATGCCAGGAGCAGTGCTGAATACGTTTTGCCGCATCCGCTGGTTCCCTGTAATGCAAGCTTAATTTTAACCTGCTTACGTTGTGCTTGACGTAATTCCATTTTGTATATATTTTTGATTATTAAATACATATGTAAAAAGAGCACCCTGAATTAGGTGCCCTTCTTCCCAGCTCTTTAAAATGCTGGTTCCATTTTGAGTTTCGTACTTGGCTTCTCATCAGCCAGCGCTACTTCAGGTTCCCCTTCATAAACTGCCTCTTCCAAAGTAGCTCCCTCAGGAACGTAAACCCATCTGTGAGAAAGTTCAATCACCTCGCCAGTGTCTTTGTTCGTCCATTCGTAGGTTTCACATGACATTCTCTGAACACTACCAGGTAATCTTTCACCAATGAACCCTTTTGCAGTTTCTTCATCAAATGTGCTGGGAATACTGCACTGCTTAACAGTGGCGTAATAGTTCCCTGTTTTCTTCGACTGCACAAGGCTAAGTCCACCTTGTAAAATGAGCGCAACAAACTCACGCCCATCCTTTTTTGATTGCCGTAAGGCATGATTAACTAAAGTTGCCATTTTTGTAAGTTATAAATTATTAATAATTTGATTTTCAACCCGGGGGATACCCCAGAGCTGCTTGAATTGTGCGGGGGATTGGTTTGGGAGTAACCTGTTGTAACACTGACATAAAAGATTTTCTTATATGGAAGTTTCTGTGTGTAAAAAAAGTTATAGAGAATAATGAGGGGGGGTGTCATAAATATTGTTGTAGTTATGGGGGGTGGGTCAAATATTGAAAGGGTATAAAAAAATTTGAGATACGCTGACAGGTAATGTTATAATGCTATATTATGCAAGGCTGAAAAAAATTAATTAGAATGATTATTACGGAAGATTTTGCGATACATTTCTCTTATGTAACTTATTTTTTCAAGTTATTTTTCTTGGGGCTATATTGCCCGACAATGAGGGACTAATAAGCCTGGTTATTTTTTCAAAAAAGGACTGAGGAAGAAATAATTAATTGAATTAGACTCTTTGGAAATATAAATTTCATCAGTTTCATTGACTGTTAACCAGAAAATAATGCTATATATTTAGTTACGAAAAAATGAGGGTTAGAGGTATTTATCATCCTTCTCTGATCTCTATCAAAATGGACCAAATGACAGAAGGGAATAGATTTTCCTCATAAATATCTTATCTATAGTGACTTACATTAAAATGAGTGAACTTATCAATTACTGCAGGGAAATATAAAAATTGAATTTTAATGCTTATATATATACGGATATGTCAAATCAAATTTCGTTCAGAATGGGGTATTTAGGAGCTATGTGTATACCTTCTTTTACTCACTCATATAAGACATTTTAATTCCTGATGCTTCCTGAATAGTCAAAAGTTTCAGTAATGTTACAGTAAGAAAATATTCGTATAAATACATTTACACCTGATTATTGTTTTTGAAAAGAAATAACACATTTATATGCAAATTGTATGCAAATAAAAAAGAGTTACAACTTTTTATGTTGCAACTCTCTGATTTCCTGTGGGCCCAGCTGGGCTTGAACCAGCGACCCCCTGATTAAGAGGCGTAATATTTAGTATATTTTTTCTAATCGAATAATATATGAAACCTTTTACATACCGCTAATATAACTATTTTTATTTATAAATAATAATTGTTTATTATTTGTTTTATTTGTAAATTTGTTTATTAAAAAGTTTATAAATTCAAATTTTAATAAACAATGGCACTACCTATTATCGAACACCCGGAGCAAGACAATGCAAAGTTAAAACAAAAAAATGTTTCTCTGGCAGCAATTTTGGATGTTCAGCACCCGAACCGTGATAAAACATATACAATCCGTATCAGGATAATTCATGAGCGTAAAGCAAAATATTACACAACTAAAATCAAAGTTACTAAAGACCAATATGAATCTATTGCCACAGTCAGCCCCAGAGGAACCCTCCGAAAAAACAAAATAGTTATCCATGAGTTACTAAAAAAGGCAAATGATATAATCCTTGCACTGGAATCCTTTTCATTTGAAAAATTTGAAAAAAAATTCTTAGGAAGGCAGGGAAAGTTAAACAATGTTCATTTAGCATTTACAGAACACATAAAACAACTAAAAATCAATGGACAGATAAATTATGCCAGTACTTATATTACCGCCTCCAAACAACTTAAATTATATCACAGCCAAGAATTAAAGTTTGATGAGATAACACCTTCTTTTCTGATAGGATGGGAAAACTTTATGAAACAAGATAAGAAAAGCCCGACAACCATATCAATAAATACCCGGTGCGTTCGCAAACTATACAACGATGCGATAAAAAGAGGTGACGCAAAAAGAGAACTATATCCTTTTGGTAATGAAGATGAGGATTTATATCAACCGCCGGAGGCCAGGAATATCAAAAAAGCATTATCAAAACAAGACCTGAAAAAGATATTTGAATATCAGGCAGAGGAAGGAAGCCCTGAACAATTTGCCCGTGACATGTTTATATTCTCTTATTTGGGCAATGGAATGAATTTTAACGATATTTCCCGTTTGAAATACTCCAACATACATAACGGCGAAATAGTGTTCATACGGCAAAAAACAGCCTCCAGACGAAGGATTAAACCTATTGCTGTTCCTCTTGATGAAGATATGAAAGGAATTATCGACACATACGGCACTAAACCGGTGATGCCGGATAACTATATTTTTAACATCCTCATCGAAGGACTGACACCGGCACAGGAGACTGCCCGGATAAAACAAGCCACAAAACAAACAAATAAATATCTGAAACGTATAGCCATAAAAATTGGGATTGATGAGAACATTTCAACGTATTATGCACGTCATTCATTCGCAAGTGTACTGAAATTATCAGGGGAAGATATAGCTTATATTAGTGAGGCATTAGGACATAGTAACCTAAAAACAACTGAAAATTATTTATCTTCCTTTGATAGTGAAAAACGGAAAGAATCACAGAAAAAGCTAAAAGCATTTTAATTTAACATTTTGAAAAATGGGAGTATTAGATTTAGACAGCTACATAAAAGATTGGGTTCTAATCCCATTAAAAAAAATTACTGATCCACAAAAAAGGCTTCTCTTTCTTTACGACCAGAAAAAGGAATTTATACAAAATTATCAAGGGGATGCAGCTACAAAAGTTGAAAAAGAATTTGATATTATTATTGAGAAAGAGAAATTATTGCAACAAGAAGATAAACCGCCCAAAAATGAAACAACACAAATTTTAAGTGTACCGGACTGGTGCATTGTTTTTTATTATTTAGATGAGGCAGGTAATCAAAAAGGTTCTAAAATTGGCAGATTTAACAAGTTTATAACTGAAAATAATATTATAAATAGAAACGGAAAATTAACAACGAAAGGTAGTTTCAAAAAACAATACTATGAAATCTACCATAGAATAAACGGAACAGAAAATTCTAAAGGCGAACAGTTACCCCCTCTTCCATCTGAAAGAATCAAAAATATTTTACGTTTTCTGAAAAAAAATAAAAAAGCACTACAAACTGCTAAAAATGATATAGTTTACTTGCTCAATGAAATAGAAGAAAACAAAAAAAACGACTACTAAAATAAGGCGTTACCCCGTGACGCTACCCCGTTACTCGGATTCTTATTGCAGCCATTAATAATAAAGAATCCGATAATGGAAAATAAATTCACATTTGACCAGTTGCCACAAGCCGTGGCGATGCTAACAAAAGAAGTTAGCGAATTGAAACGTCTGTTAATCGAGAAACAGGAACAAACTACCACCGACCCACCGAAACAGCTTTTAACTATTGATGAGGTTGCCGAACTTTTGCACCTCACAAAGCCAACTGTTTACAGTAAGCATTCAAAAGGCGAATTGCCGGGCGTATGTAAAAGAGGTAAACGTCTTTATTTTCAACGTGATATTATTATTGATTGGATAAAGTCAGGTCGCAAACTCTCAAACGATGAAATTGCAGCCAGTGCCGATGAGTTTTTAATCCAAAAGAAAAGGAGGTGACCCATGGACACAAAACAAAAAAGGCCAGTAAATTTACCGACCCTGAAATCCAATACAAAGATACAAAAAATTTCCCGGGTTTCCGCAAAATTGGTTCAGCAAGCTGTAACAGAGCGATGGATTAGACCCCTTGCTATATTTCATTTAGCGAAAAAAACATTTGTGAATAGTGTCATATTTGATTACCGGAAGCGAATGTTTGAGCTTTCAGAACGCTTTGGAGTATCCCGAAAGACATTATACAATTATCTGAATATTTTGCGTTATAAAGAACTTATTATCAATTTTCATGGTAACACAAATAACCTACATTTAAAATCCATAAAATCCATTAAACAGAGTTTAGACGATAAAGGAAAATGCAATATTACTATTTCACAAGGTGATGGAATTTGGGAAATTTCATGTCGGTTATACGGAAAACTTATTGAATCACATTTAAGAAAAATGGCTTTTGTCAAAGCTATTCAGGGATTTGGGAACCACAAACAGCATAAAGTGGAAGTGGTTGAAGGTGGTTCCCTCCCTGTTTTTTCTTTATCAGTTAGCAACGTGGCAAAGATACTGAATATTAGTAGAAATACAGCGGCAAAAGTATTAAAAACATTAAAAGACCTTAATGTCATAAAATTGTATCCACAAAAACCAGTAAAAATTTCAGTCGAAAAACTGGATGTTAATGTGGTTGAGGATTACCCCGGCTACAAATTTACCACTGATAAAGGTACGTTTGTACAATTTGGCTCTAAAATAAAATTATTGGAATACCCGATAAAAATTCCTAAAATTTCGTCTAAAATCTATTCAAAGTACTGTAAATCAATTCAGTGTAAAAATTAAGACAACTATTAAGTGGATATAGCAAATAGAAATGAAAGATAATTCAAATATCATATATGGCAGGTTGGCAGAAGCAACGCATATTTCAGGATATAGCCTGGAACGTGCAATGTCGGAGTTTGAATGGCTGTTGGAAGATAACAGGTGGAAAGAAGTAGGCACCGGGTATGAGAATATTAATGATTTTTTAAAAACATTAAATTTTTCAGAATTTAAGATTGCCATCGAACAAAGAAAAAAAATAGCTCAGAAGCTTAAGGAGCTTGAAGCTTCCCAGCGTGCAACGGCAAAGACATTGGGGGTATCACATGATACAATTAATAAAGATGTCAGAAATCTGACAGATGAAAAAGAAACAAATATTGATTATGAGGATGTTATAAATGATGATGTCAGAAATCTGCCACTTGAAGGGGAAAAGGATATTGAATACGAGAATATTACAGATGAAGATGTTCCAAATGGAATATTTAAAGAAAATATTTATACTAATAATAAGGAAGTTACAGATAAGGATGTTCTAAATGGAACATCTTCCGAAGATTCACTATTAACAAAAGGCAAGCCTCATATATCATATAATTCAGGTGAAAACGAGTGGTACACGCCACCGAAATTTATTGAAAGTGCAAGACTGGTGATGGGAAGTATTGATTTGGACCCGGCAACCAGTGTTATTGCAAATGAAATTGTAAAAGCCGGAACTATATTTACAAAAGAGGACGATGGATTAACAAAGTCCTGGTTTGGCAATATCTGGTTGAATCCACCCTATTCTCAACCTTTAATATCTCATTTTTCAAATAAACTAACAGAAGAATCTCCAAATATAAATCAGGCCTGCGTGTTGACAAATAATGCTACAGAAACGGAATGGTATCAGCAAATGATGGCAAGGTGTGATGCTGTATGTTTTATTAAGGGGAGGATAAAATTTATTGACTTGAATGGAGACGCAACCGGGGCACCACTCCAGGGGCAGACAATAATGTACTTCGGGGAAAAAGTAAATGAGTTTACTGTTGAATTTAGCAAGTATGGAATATGCATAATAAAAAGAACAGCAGAACACACAGTATATAATTCAGCAGACGATACATATACAAGAATTAATAAAAAGGAAGGACAATATAAAAACAATATAAAATATGAAAATTTCAAAAATTTCCAATCTGTCATCTCACTATTTGATTATAAACTTTTCAATAAGAATAAAACGAGGTGGATAGATTGCTATGATAAACTAATTAGAATTGATGGGTATTCAGAAGAGCAAATTTTAAACATAGTTAAAGAATTTAGATCAGATGGCAACTGGTGGAAGGATAACGGAAATTTTGAAACATTACTTAAGCTCAGAAAAAAGAATAAAGAAGGCATTAAATATATTGAAATTTTCTCCAAACAACTAAAAAATAAGAATAATGGATACTCTGGAAAAAACACACAGCCTGCAACAGAGGCTGAGCTCATTGGAGACAGAATCTGATGAGTTCTTAAAAAAGTACATTTGCCGAACCGCTCAAAATCCGGTAATCATACAGGAAGGTGAACGGATATTTTTACCGTATAGCGGTACGAATCCCAAATTTATTCTCCGGTTGTTTCGGTTATTTTTAGAAATATTTTACCAGGAGTTTGAATCGGATGAAGAAAATGAACCATTAAAATATTTGGTGAATATTGTGACGGGAACTGCCTCTAAAAATGGACTGGTTGTTCGTGGGACCGTTGGAAGCGGGAAAACCCTTTTAATTTTACTATGGCTAAAATTTCGGCAGACCATTCTGAACAACACAAAACCGCATCCCTATTTCCAGAATGATTTTTTGGAACTTAATTATTGCATTATAACCCCAGCAAAATTGGTGGAAAAGTTTAGAAAAGAGGAATATCATGCTTTTAATCAAAGCTCCGCTGATATTTTGTTTTTGGACGATGTTGGAGAACTGGCCGATGTGAACAACTTTGGTACGCGGATAAATTTGTTGTCAGAGTTGATTTTAAACAGGTATAACAAATTTAAATATAATCCTCGTCTCGAATTATACGCAACGACAAATTTGACCTCAAAACAATTGGCCGCCGTAATTGGAGAAAGAGCGTTTTCCCGGTTGATGGAGATGGTGGAATGGAATGCTGGGCTACTTGTTGGAAATGATCGGAGATTATCCGGAAATATTTTAAAACAATGGCCTCAAATTAAATGGGAGAACGATAATAAACTTTAAATAAATAACAGAAAGTAACTCCAAACAAACAATTGAATATGGAAATAAAAGAATTATTAATAAAAAAATTAAAACCGGTAAAGGAGAAAAAATTATCCTTAATGGTGCCCGATGTTTCGACAGAGATAATAAAACAACTACCAAAAAAAATTGCCGGCCGCGGAGAAGTAAAAGGATATGAATTTACTCTTGTGAGCAAGACGAAATGGGGTTTTTGCTACGAAGTGACAGGAAGTGGTATAAAACCCCACTACGAAGTATTTAGACGAAAAATCAACAAATGGTTCGGCTGTGAAAGCTACCCGACTTCAAAATCATTTGGTATATCGGCGTGGACATATAATTCAAAAGAAAAAGCAATACGAAAATTATATTCACTTTAGTATTAATACATAAATTTTTTAATCATGAAATCAGTAAATTCTTACAAATGTAGCTATTGCGGCAAGCTATACGAATCAAAAGACTCATGTCGCTCACATGAAAACAGATGTTATTTTAATCCTAAGACAAGGAGCTGTGCCTCTTGTGCCTTTTTGAAGTATGATAACTACGAGTACAAAACGAACCATAGTTATGCGGTAAGAACCTGTATGAAGGGCCATGACGTAACAAGAAAGCTTAAAACTCAATGTGAAGATTATTTCTTTAAAAATGCTATTGGCAGCGCGGAGAAAATTGAGCAGGCCGGGAAGTCATATAACCCAGTTCCACAAGTAAAAAAATACTTAAGGGGAATTGGAGTGAACATTGAAACTAACCTGAAAATAGTCAGCAGTACGGATATTGAAATAGGACTATATGACGATGAATATTTTTCGTCGTTAACAGATGCATATCTTGATAAACTGGTATCTGCAATAGGTTATAAAATCCTGTTTTTGACAGAATCAGAATTTTCCAACAAACATAATTTGCTGTCAGATAAGGAATTAGACATGCATTTTAACCTTCAATATGAAGGAATAGACGATGTTGTATCATTATTTTCCTCCATAGGGATTCCTTCTGAAACAACGTATGATATAATAGAAAAGATTTCCACAGAATTACCTAAAACATTAGTATACGCCTATCCATTGATAATACAGAGCGAAGTTAGCTATAACAAACACATGGCTGAGGCATTTGAATGGATTGGAGATGAAGGTTCTGCATACCATTTTGAAAACATGGCTGGTGTGGCAGGAAATATAGAAGGAATTGAAACTGTTTTTAATGATTTCTTTCCTGATATAAAACTTCCTATTATTTCAAAAGAAAAAATCCCTGCATTTCATGAGAATTGCCTGAAAAAGATAATAGGAATATTTCCGGATTTAAGGGATAAAATAATTACCGGATTGAAAAAAAATGCAGTAGAAGAATTAATATCAGACGTACCATTTTAAACTTATTAGGTAAGCTTAGAAAATATGTATTATAAATTTGAGATTACATGTTACTGTTTGTCATACAATGTGCAGATCAATTTATCTGGGTTACCTGGCAATCCATACAATTGCAGCAATTTTAAAAAGATTCAACTAAAAAAATATACACAAATGAAATTAATAGATGAAGATAATTATTTTCAGTACTATTCCGACTTTTTCCAGGGAGTTGATATATTGTATCGGTGGAACAAAAGTACGGGTGAAATTATGATTTTATTCACTGACGAGATAGCTCGGAAAATATTTGGATTTGAGAACTTAGAAGCCCTGTTGCAGAATAAAGTAATACAAGAAATGAAACTGGAATTTTATAATATAGCAGGACAAACGTGGTTTAAACCTTCATATAAATATGACAGAATAGATGTAAATTGAAAAATATTTTTTATCAAATGACTGAGATAGTGACTACTTAATATGACAGTTAAGTATTCAACCAAATTGACTATGATTTAATTGCATTTGTCTTATTGCCGGGGTTAAACCCATCTAAAAATCAATTTTTATTTCCAAGATATATTTTGTAACTTGTTATAATCATTAAAGAATGTTCGATTGTTAAAATGAGTCTTTCTTTTTTTTTGCGGTTATACAGAATTTAAATCAATAAACTAAAATTAATTTATTAAGATTTCAACTTTACAATATGTTTAATAATTAAATCATAAGGAAGGAACAAGATGATACTTTACAGGGCTGATTCCAGAAATCCTAAAATCATAAAAAATGAAGGATTCCAGGTACGGGATCCCGCAATGACATTGCTTGCTGCCCGATCTCTAATATTGGATTATTGCCAAAAACCAAAGAGTCCGGTGGATTTATCTGAATTAATAAAAAGGAGTCCGCAACAACAATTTATTTCTACTGATCCGGATGAAGATTGTGGAGGATATTCGCATAAAGGTTACATCTATAAGATTGAATTTAATATGTTATGGGCAAGAGAATGGTCAAATGAAGTGCTTGGTAAAGAACTCAATTTACAATCCAAGTTAATTTGGCCTAAACTTCTTCTTAATGCAGGAAAACTAAATTGGGCAACTGTTATTGCCTTAAAACTTCACGGACTGGCAACAAGTTAAGTAACATTTTTGACAGGGATATCATCGGCTAACATTATTGGATACAAAAATATTGATGATGAATTTTTCACAAATCTATAGGTGAGTAAATTTTTATCCTGCGTCAAAGAATAAAATTAATTATTGTATTGCATAATCTCCCTAAGTGTGGCAACTCAAAAGCAGACAAACAGGGTTAATTTATTTAATTGATGAGCTTCAATTCGGCTTGAACAGCTTTTATAATAATGAACTGAAACTATAAAAAGGG
>Ga0068713_1001880_pt1 | contig 24398 bp, 36 predicted proteins | sample MTBAKSrepl2MetaG_FD_62223 | JGI IMG/M metagenome (GOLD analysis project Ga0068713, IMG submission 62223) | Enrichment culture microbial communities om Arthur Kill intertidal strait, New Jersey, USA, that are MTBE-degrading - MTBE-AKS2 (Arthur... | ecosystem: Environmental > Aquatic > Marine >...
AATGCACCTTGATTGACCGGTTTTCTGAATAACGCATACTTGATCATGATTCCGGTCGCTATCCCCTGATGCTTCAACCATATGCCTTTACACGGATCCAACCGTTATTTGTGGCCATAGAAAAATGGGTTACCCAAAAACGGTGTAACCCATTGATTTTTCTGGTACGCCCGGCAGGATTCGAACCTGCGGCCTACGGATTCGAAGAATGGCTCCCGGAGCTTCCTAACTTCCTTGATTTGTTTCAACTTACTGATATAATTCATCATCCCCTTGTCAAATCTTATCACATTTTAGCAATTTTTAGCAACAATTCACCAAAAAGTCCCTCTCAAAGTCCCTCTCAAAGTTTTTCGCTTTTCCTCCCGGAAAGAGACTAAAAAGGTCATTCCGTTGTGATGCGTAGACTTGAACAAATTGCTGCACATGCCAGCCATCGACAGCCTTATGGATGGATAAAGCCACTCCCAAATCTTAGCAGGGTTCAGGAGTGATAAAATATTCTTTTGAAACGCCTTGCGATTTCCATCCGCTTTTCTCGACAGACATCCTATAACTGCCTGATACCTTGGCAAGGAGGAGCTATGAAAAAAATCGGCATCTGCAACAACAAGGGCGGTGTTGGGAAAACCACAATCTGTATGGGTTTGGCAGGCGTCTTCGCGGAAAAAGGGCTGAGGATGCTTTTGGTGGACATGGATCAGCAGGGCTCATTGAGCTCGTCTTTCCTTCAGAATATTCATAGCCTGTCGCCGGTTATCACGGACATTCTCCGCGACGATCAGGTCAAGACCAAGGCCAGCATTCATCGTACGAAATATCCTACCATCGACATCATACCGGCCAACCTCAGTCTCGCAAACCTGGAGGCAGAGTTGGTTTCCGAACGGGATTCGCACTATTACCTCGCTGACAAGCTCGATGAAATCCGGACCGACTACGATGTCGTCCTGATCGACTCGCCTCCGAACCTGGGGCTTGCAACCTGGTCAGTCTTGACAGCATCGGACGGTATTGTGGTCCCTTTGGAGGCACAGGGCTACAGCGTCAAAGGCACGGGGTATATTCACCAGCTCGTCCAGCAAGTTCAACGCCGATCCAATCCACAATTGAAAATTCTCGGCTATGTCATCAACCGATACGACGGCAGGCGACGTATCGAACAGGATTTCCGGGCCGTTATCGAAAATCGTTTGGGCAAACTGCTCTTTGGAGAGGTGCTCAAGGATTCAGTGCTGTTTGTTGAATCCGTGACCCTCGGGAAACCGATCACCTACCTTGCCCCAAGAAGCGAACAAGCCGAGACATTCCGCCGTTTTGGAAAGGAGGTCCTCCATGCCTAAGACATTTGTCCAGAACGCGGAGGAAAACTCCGCATTCCTGTCTCCTATGACGCTGAGCACCGGAGAGGATAGGAAAGGGCAAAGAGATCAGACCCAACCCCTGCGAACGGCTCGCATAATAGAGGTTGGCAGGATCCAGCCGGATCCGAACCAGCCACGTAAAACATTTAACCAGGAAAGCATCGAATCTCTGGCCGAATCCATCACGGAACTGGGAGGCATCATCGATCCCATCACTGTAGAATTCATCGAAAAGGATGATTGCTTTCGAATTATCAGCGGTGAAAGACGGTTCCGCGCCGCCAAATTAGTTAGCTTGGTTGAGGTTCCATGCATCGTCAAGGAAGTGGACGATAAAAATCGGTTTCTCATGCAGCTCATCGCCAACCTTCAACATGAAGACATCCAGCCACTGGAGGAAGCCGCCGGTATAAAACACCTGATGGAGGATTGTGCGTTCAACCAGTCAAAGGTTGCCAGACTCCTCAACAAGTCGAAAAGCTACATCAGTCAAGTCCTCGGTTTGGAAAGGCTTGGTGAAGAGGCAAGGGCAATTATCCGAAACTCTTCGATTGCCAAAGATGCCCAAATCCAGGCCTCCCGTGAAACCGATCCTACCAAACAGCAGGATATCCTTGTCGAGGCCTCCAAGGATGGCAATACCATCCGTAAACTCCGGAAAGACCGGATATCCAACAAGCATAGGCGTCAAGGAAGCGACAGTGACCGGAAAAAAACAGAGGACTCGACACCTAAAGAAGAAAAAGTATTCCGCGAATGGCTCTGGATGTCGCCGGACAACAGCGTTTCTATCTCAATCAAATTCACAAAAAATCAGGATACGACTAACAAAACAACCATTTGTAAAAATGTCCTTAAAATGGCGCTTGAAAACCTTGACGAATCCGCTAACTCCCCATCCCCACTCTGACACCGTACACCTATAATGATGCCATATATAAAAAGTATGGACACGAATAAATGGGAAACATCGAAAAAAGAGATACCCAAAAAGGACTGGGAGCTGCTACGGTTCATCTACAGTTTCAATGTATTGACGGTCAACCAACTTTCAAACCTCAGTCAGCGCAGCCAACAAGTGGTCCGAAGGCGCCTTCGTGCGCTTGAAGAGCGAAGATTTGTTTCGTCCCATCAGCGATTTTACGGGAATAAGCGTGGCCGGCCAGAATATCTCATCCACTTGTCAAAGGTTGGATGGAAAACGTTAATCGGACAGACAGGTGGGGATGCAAAAAGGGAATGGAATGAAAAAGAAAAAACCTGCGGATGGGTCGAGCATAACCTCTTGGTGAACTGGTTTTTCATCCGCCTCTTACAGGCTGTACGGCAAAGCCCAAAACTGTCCGTGCATTACATCACACCGAATTTTTCCACAGTTGAGAATGATCCCCCAACAGACCATGCGATCCGGATTCGTTTGCCAGGAAGAGATAATGACGTCGAGTTTATCCCCGACGGGGTTTTTACGGTTTCTGATTCTGGGACCAACAAGACGCTTCTATTTTTCCTCGAAGTCGACATGGGTACAGAAACTCTGGCAAGTCCGACAAGAAGATTAAAGGATATCCGGCAAAAAATCATCAATTATCAAAACCTGTTCCGTTCCTGCCATTACAAGGCACACGAACGCTATTTCAATGCTAGGCTAAACGGCTTTCGACTTTTAGTTGTCACCTACTCCCTTCCCAGGCTTAAAGGCCTCTGCCAGTTAACCGTTTCCATGCCTCCATCCGATTTCGTATGGTTGACTGAAAAAAACAGTTTGCTTTCAATCGGCCTGTCATCAAAAATCTGGATCAAAGGAGGTCAATGGGATTCAGAACCCCTTTCCATCTTTGGACGGAGCATCTTTCCGAAGTAAGGCAATAAGAACAGAATCTGGGTGGCAACAGGAATTCTGGAGCCCTGCCCAACCTCCAATTTTGGTTGGAGATTAATGCCTCCCTTTCATAACGCCGTAAGTGAATGCAGAATATGACCTGCGCGATTTTCCAATTTGAACTCATTTCATCCGTACACTACCAATTAGGGCGCCCATTTCTGGTCACATGAAAAGAGGGAGCGAATGAATTTTTGAACGGATTTCTCGACCCCAACAGTTCAATAAGATACGATGAAAATTAGATCATCTGATATCCCAAAGCTTCCATCTACGAGTGTAACAAAATTCAAGTATATTTCGATTTTTAACCTACAATTATGTTACACCTGATTGAGCGTTAAAACAAAATATTTCAAAAGGTTGAATACTGTAATATAAACCGACTATATATAAATATCCGCCATCTCAATACCCTCTCTTCCTCATGTTGCAATAGCCTGAGGGCCTTTTGTATAGCTGATTTGGTTGTTTTGTCTTCGACCAGTAAGGTTTTTCCATTAAATTGCGGTATCGGTTTAGTGTTATCCTTTCCAGCTCCTTCATGATGTATTTTTGCCAATTTTCCCTGAACATCCAGGGGTAAATCGAAATATTGTCCAGGTTTGCTTGTTTGTAGACGGACTGCTTGTTCCTTACCGCCTTGTCATAGCTCTTGTCACCGACCATCCCAAAGTACTCAATATAGACCTTGAATTCGTACAGGTAAAAATCTGGGTACCAGATTCGGGGTTTGCCCTGATTGCCCTGAATTAGAACGGCGGGCTCGTATTGGTACCCAATGTTGTTTCGATCTAAGAAATAGGTTATATTGCGTTCTCCTTCGGATTTGAAGGACTGGACCTTTCCGACTGGAAGTCTGGTCTCCAGGTCATCAAATGGAATATGCATGAAGGTGGATAGGAGTAAGCCGTATTTATAGATTTCGAAAAACGGACCGAAACATGGAGGTTCAGACGTCTGAACATTTGGGATTCATCCCTCTGTTGCCCTCAAAACCGTAAAATATAAATATGTCTGGCGCAATCCATCCCAACATCCCCTCAAATACACAAATTCGCCGATATGGAAATCAGCTCAAGCACAAAAACCCAACCGCCCATCCGCGTGATAAATAGAGGTAAACGAAATTGACCGTAATTTCATTGCTCTCACTTTCTTTCGCTTTCTCTAAAACTGTTATGCTGCAACCGTCCTGCTTTCTTTGTTGAACGTTTCCGTTTCCACTCGTCACGCATTTCAAGGATCAGAAGTCTAATCGCGTCGTCCAAATATTGAGTAAATTTCTCATTATCCCCTGGATCGTTTTCTCTGATTCTCTCAAACTGTTCCAAAGCCTCATCGATCGTTTCAAGTGTTTCATCCGCCTTTTTGGCCATATCAGCCTCCATTCTTGGGTGTTTGTTTCAGCAATTTGATCTGCCCTTATAGTCATGTACGGAATCGATTTATTAACCCCATATTTTTTTTCTGAACCTTATGTCTCCCATCGACCCAAAAAATTTCAATTTCCAGACCCATTTTTGAGCCGAATGGCTCCTGTGATGCCCTCATTAAAATAGTTCGATCAAAACGACTAAAAATAGAAAAAATTGTTCTGTGTTTTTTCAAACAGAACAATTTTTGAGGTGATAAAGATGGGAAAACCAATAAAGAGTTTTAAATGTGGCAATTGCGAAGCCGCGGTGTTTGAAAACGAAATCAGGATGGGAACGAACAACGTAAAGGTGAAAAAAGCGACTTTCCAGAAGAGTTATAAAAACTCGGAGGGTGAATGGAAGACCACATCGAGCCTGGACGCAAACGATATTCCAAAAGCGATACTGGCCCTGTCAAAGGCATATGAGTTCTTGGTCTTTGCGGGTGAGTGAAACAGAGTAAGATTAGAACCAAAGGACCTCCTCAAGAAAAAGAGGTCCTTTTAAATTTTCAGATTGGAGGTGGTAATTATGGTAACTGCACCGCAAAAAGCGACAGCCAGGCAGCTGGTATATATAAAAAACCTGTGCGCCGAGGTCGGGGAGACCGGTTCCTGAATTAGAAAAAAACATTAGCAGCATTGAAGCTTCACAGATTATTGGGGACCTTATTTCGAAATCCCAAAAATCCAACGAAAAAATCAGATCCTTAAAGATCATCGAGCCTCGCTCGGCTGGGAATGGCGATGAAAGAATGTTTTCGGCTTTATACAGGCCTGGGAAAGGATAACCAGTCAGACAACAGACAGCCGTTCATCCAAAAGGTCCCGGAAACGTATCTCCTTTTCACTGAAGCGGCCAACCAAACGGAAAGCAACCACTGTCAAAATACAGGCTGATTTTTTTGCTCCTCTCTTTCCTGATTCTGAATCTAATACTTGTATCTTAAGGGACGTTATAACCAAATAAATCTTTACCGGGGGAACATTATGAACAAGCCGCTACTGGTTGAAAAAGACATCAAAACCTGCAAATATCCGCACCATAACCCTTACGACTAAAATCATCGGGTGAGCCGCTTGAGGGAAAATCTCACGAGCGGTTCTGAAGGGGAGGGGCTGGAAACGGGCAAGTCAGCACCGCGCTAGCCCTTTACCCGCCATCGAGTTCGAGATGATCTTAAATGCTTAATTAATACGATGTGTTATCGTTGTCAAGAAATATTGGGACTCTGGTCATATTATCTTGGCCTAAATGGTTTATTCAATCAGGCCCGGAGGAGCTAAAAAATTGGGATTTGGAGATGGTTGAAAACAGCACATTGCTTGCCAAAGCGGATAATATTCTGGGATCATTACCTTTTTGAAGATTAGATTCGCCAATCCTCAGATTGGGGAAAATTCGAATATTGTAAGAAATAGCCGAAAGATACACTTTTAGCTCTTTGATATATTTGGAATTATACGCATTTTAGAAATTAACAAAAAAGGCAGGACCTTATCTGCCCCTGCCTTTCCGTCTCGCTATATTAGCTTATTTTTGAGCAAATAACGATTTTAAGGGATTTTCCAATTAAATTTTCCGACGGTCACGCTTACACCAACCCCTTCTTTTGGAGGCTTTAATCCTGCAACTCCACTAGCATCGATTCCTCCAGTGATTCCGACACACTTTCCAGTGCCACCCACGAAGGTGCCTTTAATTTTTCTTTCTCCGCCAAGCTTTCCTTTGGCTTCATATCTCATAAAAACAAGATCCCCATCGGGTCGTGTATAGCGAACAAATCCCTTTTCCTCATAATCTCCCTTGATAGCATGAAGCTCTCCCAGGGCCAAAAACGACGCGTTGAATAGCGGGCTGTTCTCCGGAGCTTCAACCACGACTCCAAACACTTCGAACTGCCACTCTAATCGTTCTTTTTCCATTGGAAGGGCTTTTGGAAAAACGCTCATTCCCGCCTTGTAGTTTCCCTCCCCTTCCTTTGCCATCTCTGCGTAAGAAGTCGACAAAAACAGGATCGATGATAGGGCGATCGACAATGCAATCACAAAATTTTTTTTCATATCTCCCTCCCCATTACACAAAGTTGACCTATGAAGACAGCCAATGTCCGCCCATTAATTGTGACATCACCCCCTTTCTAAATCGAAAGGACAAATCCTTCATTGGCATATCGACAGATGATCCATGTAAATTTCCGGTAGCTACATTTGGATTTTAATTCCCTTCAGGTCCCCTTCCACCTTGAATTCTACCAAATCCCAAAGAATCAAATCCCATAGAGGACCCTGGTCCCTGTAGGTGCCAAAGGGTTCATCGGGCCAAAACCCTTCAAAATCAACCTTCTTGTTCTTATTCAGATCCTGAAAAACAACGATTCCATAGATCCCTTTAGGTACTTGGTCGAAGCTGAAATCCAGTCGGCCCGCCTGTTTCAGCTCCGGAGTCATGGGAAAACACTGGCACTGCGGGGGTGCCAGTTCGCGCTTGGGGTACTCCTTGAATTGGTCAGCGGTAAACAGACAGACATAAAGATCGGCGTCTTTTTTGAAAAAAACTTCCCCTGAGACCGTGTAATTTTCACTTGAAATTGCAATTCCTGGAATTCCAATAAACATGAATGCAAATATAATGAAAAGCTTTCTCATAAAGCCCCCCTTTTTTATCAAAACTGACTAAAAAAATCGGCAGAAAACCTTTTTTATGCTCCCAACAGAATATCGGTTCTGTCGGGAGCCACTTGCTGGCATTTTGAGGGCTTTGCTCATGGAAACACTTTTCCTGTTGTGTACGGATTGATCTTTAATGAAAAAAGTAAGGGGAGAGTCGAGGCGCCGTTTTTACGACTCGAGAAAGGGATGATCCGGGTTGTGGCGCTCAAACGCGCTTCAACAAGATGTGACTATCGGATACCTATATTAAGAGAAATTGTCAAGTTAAATTTCCTGTCCATATTTTATTTAAAACCTAATTGCTGTCTTTTAAGTAATTAAAATACAAAATATGTAATTATTAATAATAAGCTTCGAATATCTATTTCAAACAGAAATGGCGATTGGGTTACGGCAGCGGTTAACCTGCAAAAGCCGAGCCCTTCTTGCCAAACCGAACAATATTTTGATATCATTATATTTATGGAGATTGGAATTGCTATTCCTCTGGATGAAGACTCAGCCCAACTCAATGAGAGGGTTTCCGTTACGGAAAAAATGGGTAGGATTGGATCCCTACCCATTTTGAGTTCTTGGGATTACCGGGAAGATATGCCTTCGCAAATCGGATCTCCAGCGGGCATGCTCTTTGTCAATTTATAAGAGGCGTTCGGATCTAAGCCTTTATACATGGCATCGGTAAAAGCAACATGACCGCTTTGGCACAGCCTCCAATTTTCAGGCATATTGAGGGCTATATTGGCTTCTTGCCAGGGACACTTGACGAATTCTGTTCGAATCTGATTTTCGGACACCTCCTGATTCACCTTCATTCCATGAACGTTTTCGGCCATGGTTCCTACCTGCTGGAGCGTTTCAATGTTGATCGTTTTTCCGAATTCCGGTTTCAATTGCCCGGCGACTTGCTGCCCCAGTAATGCCCAGACTTTATCGCTGGCTCTTTTAACGATTTCGCGGTCAACGCCTTCTTCCTTAAGATGCTTTATCAACATCGAGTATGCATATACAAGTACTTGCAGCCGCTGTTTTGAACACTCCTCGACGGATATGACCTGTTCCATTTTAATCCTCCTTTATACACGGAATTCAAATTAATTTGACTTGTTTGTTTTTTGAAATTGGGCAGGCCTTGAAAGCACGCCACCTATCGATTTAACAGCCTGCCCGTTTTTTCTTCTCTGATCTTATGAAAAAATTCAAGGAATCTTGTAGCTGCCTTTCGTGACCACTACAAAAGACTGGAAAGTGCCTGGTGCTGCAGATTTCAAGCTGTGTCGCTCGAATTCTCCTCCTCCCTGAATACCGGCACATTTACCGGTTCCTCCTAAAATGGTAAAAGTGCCCTTTGCACTTACGCTTCCGTCAGTCACGCCCAATCTGCCCTTAGATGCATATGTATGAAATATTTTATCACCGTCAGGGCGTGTCACAACCATAAGTCCCCTGTCATCTTCATAAACTCCTTTCACGGCCTGAAAGCTTCCTAAAACATGAACAGTTGCCATATAATAAGGGCTATTTTCATCAGAACCTGAACAAATGCCTGTCGCCTCGTAGTTCATCTGGATCCGTTCCTTTTCCATGGCAAGAACGGTAAATGTTCCGCTGAAATATCTTGTTCCTCCAGCAGAACCTTCTTTGGCCATGTCCGCATAACAAATCGACGCTAAAGCCAAGAATAGAATTAAAGCCACAGATGATATAATCGTAACTCTTCTCATAAAGCCCCCCCTTTTTTATCGAAACTGACTAAAAAAATCGGCAGAAAACCTTTTTTTATGCTCCCAACAGAACATCGGTTCTGTCGGGAGCAACGTGCTGGCATTTTGAGGGGCTTCCTCATGGAAACACTTTTCCTGTTGTGCACGGATTGATCTTTAATGAAAAAAGTAAGGGGAGAGTCGAGGCGCCGCTTTTACGACTCGAGAAAGGGATGATCCGGATTGGGGCGCTCAAACGCGCTTCAACAAGATGTGATTATCGGATACCTATATTAAGAGAAATTGTCAAGAAAAATTTCCTGTCCATATTTTTTTCAAAAAAATAGATCCTGATTTTTAAGCAATAAAAATAAATAATATGTAATATGAATCAGCATTCTCGAATATCTATTTCAAAAAGGAATGGCGAGCGGGTTACGGCAGCGGTCAGCTGCGCAAAAACCGAACATTGCTTGCCAAACCGGACAACATTCCGATATCATTCGACTTTTGAATATTGCAATCGATATTCCTCTGGTTATCAGTTCAGGATTAGAATGTCAAAATCGCCGCAAACAACATATCGACATTATTAGTCTTTTGAAGCTGCTAGATTGCATTCTTCAATCCAACATAAAATATCACCGATTTCTGGTATTTTCCCGACCATTTTGATTTGCCCGTCTATGATAACGGCGGGTGTCATCTTCACGCCGGTTTTGGCAATGTCCAGCCGATTCGAAACCTTTTTAACCTCCGCTTTGATTCCGCTTCTGGACACCGCCTCTTTGACGAGAGCTTCGACTGTGTTGCATGTGGTGCAACCGGTTCCCAATACTTCAATTTTCATGGCTTGACCTTTTTAACCTCTTCCACCACCTGGCGGACATCGGCCAGACATCAACGTCCTTTTGGATTTTTATTTGCGCAATCGCATCCCCCATGCTTTTTTTCGGATGTGATTCGTCCCATAATTAAAGATTGACCATTCCTAATAAAATCTTGTTCGATGTCGTTTCGGGTGTAACCGAAACAATAACAGACCAAATCGTTGGGCCGAAATTCGATTTTTCCATTCACAAAAGATTTTAGAATCTCCCTGTTTCGGATTTCTGTCTCCACGAGGGAGGCGACATACCCGTTTTTCAATAAAGCCTGTCTCATCTGCTGCGGGGATACCAGGGCCGGATTATAAACCACTTCGGCACATTTTTCAGGATGGCTGGCCTTTGCACTTTCAACACCGAAAAGCCCTTCCAGGGCTCTGACGACCTTTGGCTCTCAGCCCATTCATGTCATGCCCCTGATGTTAAATTGGATTTTTTGTCTGCCAATTGATTCTTCCATAAAGCCTCTCTGTTATTCAAACCGTTCATCATTTCATTGCTTTAATTCTGTTACTGCCATACGACAATCAAAAAAATCAAATTTAAACTGGTAAAAGAAAACGGCGAGATAGAAAAAACACGGCATAGTGGCTCATATGGAATAGAACATAGTTTGCCACTGGATAATATTCCGAGATTATAAGTTTTTTGAAGATTACAATCGATATTCCTCTGAATATCAAATCAGCGTTTGAAGGTTAAGTGCCCCGCTTGAGGATTGTTTTGCTGGGCTCCAAAGTAAACCGATTTATTTTACTCCTAATTTTCTCAATGCATTTTTAGCGGAATTTCGGATGGCAGGATTTTCCCCTTCGGTGGCTGCGTTTTTTAACGCGGAGACAATTAAGTCATTTTTATATCCCAATTTCCCCAATGCGTCTGCGGCTCTAAACCGGACAGCCCAAAATTTATCTGAGGTCAACACATGAGCCAGAACGGGGGCAATTTCATCTTCCGGTGTTCCAATTTCACCTAAGCTTTCGACGACGTTAACCCTCGCTTGGTCATCCGAATTTGTTTGTATGATCTCAAGAAGTTTTGGGACAGCCCTTTTTGCTGATTTTCCATAGGCCCCCAACGCGTCAGCAGCCTGACTGACAACGGTATTCGATGGATCATACAATGTTTGGATAAGTGGATTAAGCGCTTCTTTGGGTGGTTTGTCGTAATTATGCTGCAAAAGAATGATGGCCCTTAAACGGACCGATAAATCTGAATCTTGAATGGCATAAATAACATTGGGAATTGTAGATCGTGGAAGGGGTCTGATTTTTATCAATTCATCCATTGCCGCTCTACGAACTTCCACATCCGGTTCCGATAAAGCGTCCATTAACACAGGCATGATGGCTTGGTCATCAACCCCCATCTTTCTTAACTGTCCGGCAGCAACGACACGAATCTCACCCCTTGGATAATGTAAAAGCCTTCGTACCGAAGGAATAATTTGTCTGTTTGGAGTGTCCATATTCCGAAGAGCCGCGGCCGCGTTGAGAACCACTCTGCCATAATCGTCGTTCAAGGCTTTCATCAGTGCGGGTTTCGCCTCCGCCGCTTCAAGTCCTAATTGAGACAGTCCGCCGGCGGCATTGGCACGGACTTTGGGATGAGGGTCTTTCAGGGCCTCAATCAACAGAGGAACCACTTCAGGAAATCTGTGAATGGGGGCCTTTCCGAGATTCCACGCTGCTTCCATTCTTTGCTTTCCGTTCCCGTATTTCAGTTCCCTGATATATCTTTTCGTAAGACGATCCGGATCCTTTTCAGATCGAGGGGGTGATGACATGTCGATAGTGACGCATGAGACTAAAAAAACGATCAGCCAAAGGATTCCCCATAAATAGGATTTTGATTTCATGCGAATCTCCTTGTGCGAGGTAACCAGCCGATCAGTATCTGAGGTAAGAATCCCCATGGAGTGAGACGCTTCGATTGATGAACGCACGTCGCCAATGCTTTGCTCTCTTTCGTTTTCAAAAATTACCCTACCAACAATATCATGAATGATCGATACCAATCGATCTATCGGCCTTGAATATGATTCTTCCAAGTTTCTATATGGGCCCGTTTTTTCGATTTCCAAAAACAGCAGAATTCTTGCCAAACCGGATAATATTTTGATGTCATTACTTTTTTGAAGCTTGCAACCGATCTTATAACAGGCTTCTGTTTTCATTGTCAATTTTATTAACCCCCAACCCAAAAAGGAGGGCATCATGCAACTGACAAAAGGAATCTACCAGTTTATCGAGTATCAAAAGGCACACTCGGGAAAAAAATACGGTCAAGAATTATCGACTGTATTTGAACAAATTCGAAGAATGGATAGGGGATCGGGAGATTGAAAGCATCTCCCCGGATGAAATCCTGGCCTACCTGACTGAGAAAACCGAAGGTCAAAAACAATCCACCAAGCGTTTCAGATACACCCTCCTGAAAACATTTTTCAATTTCGTCAAAAACACCATCGACCCTTCCCTGACCAACCCATGCGATTTTCCGGTTCTGAAAAAAACCTTTCGTTTGGGAAAAGGAAGACAGTGGGTCATTTTAGAAAAAGATGTCATCGACGAAATCATTTTCAAGACCGACAAGCCCCGGAATCGTCTCATGCTGGAGCTGATGGCCAGGGGCGGGATGCGGATCGGAGAGGTGCTGAAACTCCGTGTCATGGATGTGGATGACCAGAAACTGTTTATCCAAAATCCGAAAAGCGGCCGTCAATCCGAGGTGGTCTTCATCCCTAAAAAAGTGTCGGACCGTTTAAAAGACTACATTCGCTCCAAAGAGATCCGTCCGGATCGGCGGATCTTCAAAATTGGATACACTGCGGCAAGGGAAATTGTAAAAAAGGCAGGTCGGCGTATCGGAGTTGAGATGAACCCCCACGATTTGAGGCGCCACGCCGCCACCTATGCCTCCCGTTCCGGTGCTCCACTGGAAATCGTCAGCAAGGTGATCCTGAGACATGCCAATCTCTCCACAACCCAACGTTACCTGGGAAAGGTCAGTGACGTGGAGGCCATCCGGTGGATTGAAAATATCCACGGATAACAAAAAAACCGGGGAGGCGATTCTGCTACCCCGGTTTCAAAAAATATTTGTAATCTTAAAGCAGCTATTTCTTTTTTAAAAGTGGCAGAATACGGACCCTTGCTTGTTTTTCAACTATACTCACCAACGCACCTTGGTTTAGTATTTCTTCGAACTGCTCAAATGCCGAGACAACCAAATTGCCGATGCGCTGAGGTGAAATATCTTGGGTTCGTAGCTGGATTACACTGGGAGAATCTGCTTCGGTAGCAGCTAGAATAGCTCCAAAATCAAGATCATGTGTGAATACGATGTATCCATTAGAGTGGGCCCACCCCAAAATTTCCCGATCAGACGCATTTGGAGAACCGATTTCAGACCAATGGATACATTCATGGCCTGTACTGTTAAGAAAATCAACCCATTGAGGGGACAGGTTCATGTCGATGACAATTTTCATGCAGTTCGTGTCTCAAGGGGAACTTCAATCTCTTCAACTCGCCAAGTAGCATATTGAAGCGCCTCGTCAATATCCTCCGCCTCCAGGTACGGGTACATTTCTAAAATCTCTTGCTTGGCATATCCCGAGGCCACAAGACCTACGATCATACCAACGGTTACTCGCATCCCGCGGATGCATGGCTTGCCGCCCATGATGCGATGATCAAAGGTAATCCTTTTTAAACCTTCCATGAAATCCTCCAGAAATATTTTTAATGCTTATTATACCACACTATCTTCGCTATTTCCAACCGAAATATATTAAAGATGAATCGTACGCATGATATCCGCATGAATGGCGGATACGAGTCCCTTGTTCCCTCACAAAATAAGTGGATCTACACTTCGAAATGCTAAACCTTGGGTCTGGTTCCAAACCCTATTCGAAATATCAAAATTAATGTTTTGAGAGGAATTGAAAACAGCACCTTCCTTGCCAAGCCGATCAATAATCGGATTTCATTCGATTATTGGAGATTGAAATCGATAATCTTCTTAATATCAGGTCAGAGTGAAAAGGTCAAATGACCGAAGCACCCAGTTTCGGTATTGCTCTTTAACCAAACTTACAATGCTTGCCAATGCCGGCAGCCTTCTTTCTTTTGAATTTAAAAGCTTGAAATGGTTATTCTCCAGATTTGGAAAACTGCGAACATTCTCAGGTAATGGCTGAAAATTAAGGCGATCTATTTGAATCGGCTGCCACGTCCGGCTTTAAAGGTTATTTCCTCATCACAAGTGATGAAAGTGTGCTTATCGAAACGTTCGGAACAGCGCCCACGCAGAGAAAATCGCCAAAACTGGCCATATCACGAGAAGGTCGACCCGAATGTTCGCTTTGGGCGTGCTGAACTGAACCAGCCACTCTCAGACTGCATATAACCCCCAGGCGAAAGATGCGGTGAGCAGCGGACGGGGCCGACGGACAATGCCGAAGGCCTTAGACCGTAGCACCAAATATGCTGCGAGAAATACGAAGGCCACCGCCAAGATATTGAGCGGTTTTGCAACAAACAAATCAGCAAGAATTTTCAAATCGGCTCTCTTTTTTGTACCACAATTCCGTGGACATCAGTAGAAAGAGTTAAATTTGATTTTCGAAACAGCACATTGCTTGCCAAGGCAGATAATATTTTGATATCATTACCTTTATGAAGTTTGGATTCGCCAATCCTCAGATTTGAAAAATCGACAATATTGCAGGGCCATGCCGGAAGATTCAGTTTTTATGCGTCTCAGAAAAAATATTGTCTTGTCGCCCATGCCCGCCAATCATTCAATGTCTTACGAGCAACGACAAACCTCAGCCATGTTCCGAGGACTTCATCACCAACCCGGTTTATTCCATGGATGTTTACTATTAAAAGACTGGCCGCCGCTGACCCGTCGAGCCATGCTCGGATTGGTTAAAATAAGGGTCTTTTACTGAGAATTTTCTGGTTGACAGCCTATCTTCATTTGCGTATCGATAGACCCGAAGGATGCGACAACGGAACGTTCCCATATCTTGGGGTGTAGATCGGAAGAGAACACAACTCGTTCCTACAGCCTGTCCGCATCCAAAAGAGCAAATTCTTATCAAAAATTTGCGATATTGGCAGGATATCAACTGATAACCATTCATAAAAGCCTTGTTCATTTTGCGACGAGGGAAGAAAAATGAAGAGAAAAAATCAATTTTTCTTTCTCCTATTGATTGTGTTGCTCATTAATAGTAGCTGTTCATTTTACGATAGATATAAACCGAGTGATGAATGGTATAGCACTAATATAAAATCTTTTGAAATACACTTCCAATTTGGATCAAGTTACGCATGGATGCGGAGAGAAGCTATAAAACAATCTTCAATCGATAGAATTAGAAAGAAGGGGTATAAAATAATAAGCATAAGTGAATCGAATCAACCGGTATTTGAAAATATAAGTGGTTTGTATAAAAATACTGCAGACGCTTTAATGTTAATTTCTTCGGTGGTTGGGGTTCAAGAACCGGAAAACTCAACAAAACCAAGCGCATTGTGGCCGATCAATAATATGTTTAACACATATCATATTTACACTTTTTCACCCAAAAGAAAAATGCTTTTTTATGGCCCGCCCCCACCATGGTATGACCATTATAGAAAAGGAAGTGGAGACTATAGGGACAAGGTTTTTGCTGAAACGGAAGATGATTTTATAAATAGAGTGGCAAACTTAACATTTCAAAATTTGCCTGTAACTTATTGAATTTAAATCCAAACGATGGAGTATTCACTTTTTTTGAGTTAAGAAAAAAAATATAAAAAGAGTTGGTTACCTCGTTCTAATTTGGTAAAAATTTTTGAGATCCGCTATCTACACGTACCAAACGGTGGCACGGAAAAATTATGATTTACCCCGCGTCTCTTGAATTGTGATATGTCAAGAAGCTGCTCATCGAGGCTCCCGGGGGCGGCATCGACCGGCATATCGTCCCCGGCCGGGTCATCGAACCGAGGTTCGGCCGGTTCTATCCCCGGGGGATGCTTCGGGGGGCCCCGGGGATCTACCGGGACAACAAGGAGCCTTTCCGCTGTGTCGGCGCCGGCGGCGGGGCGATCCAGGCGGATCTCAACCATCCTCTGGCCGGAAAATCCCTGACTCTCCGTCCCAAGTGCACAATTTCCGGATTCTGATCCAGATGGCCATAGCCGATAAAGTCGTCGCTTTGGAGATAACCCTGGTAGTCGCTTAAAAATCCCAGGGCCTGTGTCCCGGACCGGGTTCGATGATATCGATACAACAGCGCCGGATGTTCCGGAGGATCAAAAAATCGCATAATAAATCAAAAATTCAAAAACTGCACATTGCTTGCCAAAGCCGACAATATTCTAAGATCATTGAATTTTGCAACTTTTAAACGATATTCCTCCAAAATAAGATTTAAGTGTAGCCAATCAGCTATTGCATTAAAATCTCATCTTTTTTTCACCTGGCCCGAACCAGGATCCATCATGAGAGAAGAAACATCCACTGCTTCAAAATCGGACCCACGAACCTGCCTGAGCTCCTGAACAAGCATATCATTATCCCAGTTCTCATTTGGAACCCCCGTAATGAACCAGGAGACCCCATTATCAGCAAGTATCATTCCATAGGTTTTTAAAGCCTGGAGAATGACTTGGACCTGTGGTGAAAATCCTAAAATATCGAATTCTTGACGCAATCGAAAGCGTTGCCCCATAGGGGGATAACGCACTTCAGTCAAATTTGACGCATAATGACGGGCCGGCCAAACATAATCCATTCGAGTTTGGGGCGCGGTGAAACGAATCGCATGGTTGATCGAGCCGGATACCACTTCTTCATAACGAACCAATCCCGGCAATATTGGCAGACCGGCGGCATCTGCAGAGGTCCAGCCAGCTGGACGCAGCGCATTGGAGTTCAAGTCGAAAATTGCTCCGGAACCCGCGTGCCAGCTCCCATCGGGTTGTGGAAAAGCGTAAAACAGCTCATACAAAATGCAATTGTATTGATCTATCACAAGTACATGGCGGTCCCCATCGCTATTCGGACCGCCCTCAATGGGAGCATCTCTGGGAATAGGATATGGGCCGGGGTCGCTTTCGTCGGCATAGTAGAAGGCGACCGGAACTTTTGGCTGGGTCCCTCTGACGATCACATAGGGGATGCCGATCGGCTCTCCTTCCCATGTACCCGATCCGAAATCTGGATGTAGGGGTTTTTCAGGGCCAATGGTTGCAATATAGGCGTTTGAATTCTCGTCCACAGGCAGCGTATCCACCGGTACATTCCATATGTTATCAGAAGGAAAAGAGGGACATCCTGAAATAGAGGTGCCGGTTTCATCGGCAACGCAAAAACCTATTGAAAACAAAAGCAATATTACTGAATATCCAACGAATAGTATCCCGCTTATCGATAGGGTGATCGGTGTTTTCAAGCTGCGCATAATATCGATTCGTTTAAACTCGCGTTAAAGGCTTTTTCGCTTTTTCGTAAATGACCACCAAGGAAGAGGATCTCCGCCATTCATGAAATGGACCACAGACATGAAAACATCGAGAACGCACGGATCCTGATTTTTCCCTGAAATCGTGCAAAGTTTATTATAGAGCGCCACCGGGTCTTTCCCGATGAGTTTCTTGGGATGGTCAATTCCGATCTGTCGGAAATCAGCTGCAATCGCTTTTCCTACGTTTAGAAGTGCTTCAAGTCGAGATACCGTCTCTCTGTTCGGGCTTTTCTTCATCCTCTTTGTTAAAAGATAAAACCCCCTGCCGAACTGGAAATGAAAAGCTGTGCCGTGAAATAAGTGCTTAAATTCAAAACGCGAGCCAACTTGAATTTCCGCCGAAAACGATTAACCGCAAGAATTGTGTCCGAAATCACAAATAATAAAGCACCTGAAAATGCCAGCAATGAGGTATTCGTCCCGGCCTGCGCCCACCATTCCCAAGCGAACCATGCCATAACCAAAATGACCACAATATAGATGACAACAGGCACTTTCATTTTGCCGAGATAAGAAGAGAGACCCAAATAAACAACAATACCATAAGTGATGAGGGAAATTAAGGGCCATCCTATCAAGATGTTAATTTTTGAAACAAACGCAACAATGTAAAAAAGATGCGCAATTAAAAATGCGATTAATCCAGCAACAAATCGGTCAGACGGTAACATCAGGAAAACATCGCCTGCCATTGAAAACACGAGACCCACAATGATTAAATTCCTATAATGGGGAAGAGCTGTTGATCCGAAAACCACCAACATAATGATAAAAACCATGGTCAGGGGCTTAAAAATGTAAATATGCCACGGTGGACCAAAGTATTCCCCTCGGATGTGAATGAACGCCGACAAGAAAATTACAATTATGAATATCGAAAACATGCCCTGTTATATTCAAGCCCGTTTACTACAAGATTTCACGTCACAGTCCAGAACCGCTTCCATCCATTGAATGTCAAAAACACATCTTTTGCCTATACTTGGCAGAGTTCGCGCGGAGGATACGGTTCCGGAGACCCTTCAAATTTTGATATAGTCATTGCCTATCTGAAAAATTCTTCCATTACCCAGTGTCGTTCATCCAATGTAATCAAACTTTTTCTTGGACCTTACTGTTTTTCCGTACCGGCGGACCCAATCCGTCTCTTCAGGTGATAAAGGGCCCTGCTGGATCGCCATCAGGTTTTCTCTGAGCTGCTCGCGGTTCTTTGGACCTGTCAATACGACATGGACGTGAGGGCAGCTCAAAACGAAACGATAGCAAAGCTGCGGTTTCAACGGGGGGACAGCGATTGCATCTTTGCCGGGCCAGGGCGGCATGTCGATCTTTTTCATCTGCTTCAACAGCTGGCCCCAGGCTAAGGCCGTATAGCTGACAACGGCCGGATTGCGTTTTTCCAGATGCGGGAAAATGTCCTGTTCCGCCCCTGTATGCTTGGCATTGTATCGGATCATAAAAACATCGATGTGTGAATCCAATGCCAGCATTCCCGCTCTTTTCCGATTGTGGATGCTCGTCCCGATGGCCTTGATCTTTCCTTCCTGTTTCAGTTTTAAAAGAGAGGCCACAACCCCTTTGGAGTATCTTGATGTTCGTCCTAACCACCCCAGCTTAAAAACATCCAGATAATCTGTTCCGAGTTGCCGCAAAGCCTTTTCGACACCTTTTCGAACCTGCCAACCGAAATATCCCCAGCCGAGTAACGCGACTACGTGTTTTTCCCGATCTGCCCGGATGACGGTTTTGATTCCCTCGGTGACCTTCTTGAAGCTCGCTCCCCAGAGCCAGTAATTCGCCCCCTGATCTGCAGCCCATTCAATATCCCCGGATTCCAGCCCGTAATTCCCCGCAATACCCATTCTGAAGGCCTTCTTGTGAATCACCGGCAATAGGACATGGGAAAAATCCCGGCGGGAATGTTTCTCTGTGTGGTTATTTATCATGGGAATCAAGCCCTGTAATGAGTGAAGGATCGTCGTGTTCTGGGAAGTTCACCTTCTTGGATACGGGGTGATGCTCGAAATCCAGATAACGATTTTTCAGGATCTCCTGAAGTTCGGTCGGATCCTTGAGCGTGGGATCAAGCCAGCCATCATACGATGAGGATTTGAGCATGACCGGCATCCGGTGATGGATCGGTTTGACGGACTCAGATGCGTCTGTTGTCAGGATAGTGCAGGATTTATAACCCTCGGCAAACTCATCGTCCTTTGGTTTCCAAATTTCCCATAGACCCGCAAATGCAAAAGGCCCCTCGAACCCTTTTGGCTTGAGGAAAACCGGCTGCTTGTTACCCTTGGTTCCCTTCCATTCGAAAAAACCATCGTTTACGATCAAGCAGCGGCGGTTTCTGAAAGCATTTTTAAAGGCGGGTTTCTCTGCCACAGTCTCCGATCGCGCATTGATCATCCGGTTGCCGATGGATGGATCCTTGGCCCAAAAGGGAACCAGACCCCAGTGCATCAGGGATAAGACTCTTTCGGAGCCTTCCTGGGTGATTACGCTGATCTGTTGTGTCGGGGCGATATTATACGAGGGCTCAATCCGACCTGGAAGGATACGGTTTACTTTAAAATGAGACTGAATCTGTTCCAGACTGGAATATCCGACAAATCTACCACACATCGTCTTCACAGATGGAACTGAAAATTCACCGACTCGTCAGGCTTGATTCAACTGGTTGAAGATCGCATCTAGCTGATCGGGCGACGCCGAACTGGTTTTTTCTGAGAACCCATAGGTGACCTGAATGCTGCCATGCTTCAGTTGTGCGATCACAGCATCCGCAAACTCATCCACGGGAACACCAAAAGTGTGCAGACCCTTTCCTCCGAGATCGGTATCCACCGCAGGAGGAATGATTTCAATCACCGTGACGGGTGTACCGGACAGCTGATACCTTAGAGAGAGGGTGAATGAATGCAGCGCCGCCTTTGTCGCACAATAGACAGGCACATCCGCTTTTGGCACAAAGGAAAGACCGGAGGTGATGTTGATGATTGCAGGCTTTGTTTGTTTTAAAAGAAGTGGAATAAAAAGAGTCGATAGATGAACAGGGGCCCCAAGGTTGATCGATATCTCCTGATCCATAACTTCCCAGGAAGGTTCTTCCCATAGCTTAAGGAACCGTTGAATGCCCGCATTGTTGACCAGCACGTTCAATGCTGGAAAGGTATCCGTTGCCCAGCGCAACAGGGCCATACGCTCGGTGGCCCTGGATACGTCACACACCCGGTAATGCAATTGGGGGCAATGTGCCTGGGCGTTTTTTAATACATCTTCCCGGCGGCCGCAGATTGTGACCGTGCTACCTGATTGAACAAACCGCCTTGCAAGCGCAAATCCGATCCCGGATCCCCCTCCCGTAATGAGCACCGTATTTCCTGACAAGTCCATTTCCGCCCCCCTTATTGGTTTCAGAGCAGCCCAGGCGATTTATTTTAAATCTTTTAGCTCATTTCCTTCACCACTCCTTCTGCTGCATTTTTCTTGATCGACTCAATCGTTTACATGGCTGATATTTTCGTCTTATACCCTTCGCCTGAAAACATGACTTTCCCGTTGGGGCTTTAAACCGGAACCGGAACTCTCCTTATTTGTCCTTGTAGGCTTCGTACTTGCACTTCGGCAAGATGATCTACTCCTTTCCGTTGTTGAAATTGACAAGGAAACGGGTACAACGGAATGGCTGTATTCCAATACCATTGTTTTTATTGAACGAACAATAAAATTATGGGTAATCTTCATGATTTTTCAGAAAAAAATTCGGAGCACAGCTGACGGCTATATCATTTCTTCTGAACGCATTGAAGCAGACGGTTTCGACAGAGTTCAGTTTTCATGCCATATAAGCCTGCCTTTTCTAATCATGAATTGGAATCAATAGCAGCATCGACCTCAATCTCAACCAGTCATTCAGGGTTGATAAACCGGGAAACCTGAATAATCGTGCTGGCAGGCCGAACATCTGCAAAAAAATCGCCATGAATCTGCGCTACCTTTTCCCAATGAACGATATCTGTCAGGTAGATCCGGGTTCGAACCACATCTGCTAAAGACGCCCCGGCATCCTCAAGAGCAGCACGAATGATCTCAAGGCATCTTCGCGCCTGCACCGCCGGGTCACCGATACCCATAGTTTTGCGATCAGGGCCAATCGGTGCGGTCCCCGCGACCGAGATTCTATTTCCTGCTTGGACAGCCCGGGAAAACCCGATCGTGGATTCGAACGGGCTTCCACTGGAAATCAGCTTTCTGACCATATCCTCCTCATCTCATCTCTGAATACGGTAAAATAGATAGGGTGCCACCGTGATCCATACCAGGACCAGAATCCAAACCCGGCCTGAAAAGATATTGTAATCATACAGGAGCTTGCCCCATGAATGCCCCGCAACAAAACGACCGAACAGGAATTCAAAAGCAACGGTCAAGGCAAGCCAGCACAGACCGATTTGGACACTGTGAATAGATGAACTGGGTTGCCAGAACCAAATGAGTACCCATGTATAGACTCCGAAAAGAAATATGGCGGAACACGTCGAAATCTGGTGCGCAGCCAACTCAGGCAGCCGCTTGCCGTACCAGTGCTCGCGCAGGATACCGTTACCTATGGCTATGAACACCATAGGGACCCATGCCAGGACGTATTTCAGCATTTCATGCACTGCCCTTTCACCCAATTTTCAAGCGGCACAAATATCAGATGACAATACCCCATTCATAGGCGTACGGGTAACATATCAAATAACCATTTTCAATCCGCCGGTTTGCACCACAAAAACATTTCGATAGACATAAAGGCGCCGTGCCCTTTATAAGCACGGCGCTTTTTTAAAACCGAGGGTGCACAATGACAGATCAACTCATGCTTGGCGCATTTTGTAAAAAAACCATTCCTGTTTCAGAGGCAACCAAAGACTTAAGGCCCTATAATCGAGTTATCCTGGATTGGGAGGTCGAATACTGCGGATTCTCCAGTAAGGAAATGGATGAACCCCAAAAGTATCTCGATTTCCATATTTACGTCTCCATTAAGGAGTCGTTAATCCGTATCAGGGACCAAAAAACCCGTAAAAAGGTCGAGCGACCGGGGTATAAACTTACCGTCGCCCAAGATATGGCCTTTGAAGGCCGGGAATGGGAAAGCTACCTTGTCCATGAAGAGCCCTTCAAACAAACCGAAATCCGGAAGGCCTTTGATGCGTTTCAACGGGAGCTTTTAAACATACAGGTATGGATCGACATCGCCGAATCCAGAGCAAAGCTCATCCCTTCTGGAAAGGACGCGTTCGAGTGCCCGTTTTGTGGATGGGTCACTGATGAACTTGAGGATGATATCACCTGCTATGGCTGCGGGAAGCGGTTCTGGTCAGAAAGTTTGCTCCAAAGACAGGCCCGCTCCGTGTCAGTTTAAAAACACGGAGCGGGGTCAAGTGGAGAAAAACGACGGGTTTTTCAATATCACTGCTGTTCAACGGGATGATATTCAATTCGCAATGAAATGGTCAGACGCTCAGGTCAACCAAATCACCGATGATATGATGCGGGAGATCGCCAGAAAAATGGCGGATGATTATTGCGAGCAGCTGTTTTGGGACCATCTGCCGATCATCGTTGAGTTCGTCCTTGAAAACCATGACGCAAAGAAGACCCAGCCAAGATCGAGGTGATCGAATTGAAAGAATGCGAAAAGTGCAGGAGCCGACTGTTTTTGATCGATGAAACTATCACTTATCTGGAAATCAACGGTGAAGTAGAAAAAGAGCTCGGCCGCAGCGGCTTTTTCAATCGGAACTGCTTGAAATGCACAATGCCCGAGATATACCATGACTTCAAGCACCTGGATAAAGCTCATTCCACTTCATTGAATGATCTGATCATCTCTGATGCTTGAAGATGTGACTCTCCCTTTAGTCCTATGAATCGCTGTGTGGATAGATGGTTGGAAATCTCTTCCCTATCCATCGTCTAAATCCAAGAAGCTTCTCGCTCATACTTGCTCACCCAACACCCACCACTCATAAACAAACCTGGTGATATAAAACGCGCTCTTCTTTACGAACGCCCAATTTGCCAGTGCATCCAAAATTTAAATGGAAAAGCCAGTTTCTTCTAAACCCTCCCTAAAGAGCGCAAAGAGAAGGGATACATTAGCCTCTACCCCAATTTCTTTGCAGGCGAACTGTCAGGTGTGATAATCGCCACAATATCGTCCGCACTGATGAAGTTACAAAAGCCTATGGGACCATCATCATGATCACCCCGGTGCACCGTTTTTTTAACCGCATCAGGATCTTTTAAATATCCCTAATTTAATTATCCCATTGGAATTATAAGGATGTATGGGTGTTGTTTTATAAATACCGAAACAGATCCCTATCCTTCAGCTCCTGGAGATCGTCCTTTTTGTCTTTAAAATCCTGGACCATGCCTCCTATCCGTTCAATTGATCGAATAAATCGGCTAGAAAACACCCAGCCTTCCCGATAGCCATACCTTTTATTAAAGCGAGACACATGGTCAATAAGGCCCATGCGCCGCATTTTGCTGCGGACTGTTTCCAGCATGCGAGGGCTGAAATCGTATCTATCGCAAAGAGGTACAAGGCTCGGAAGGAATTGGCCGGGCGCATACTTCAATCCGATAAAAACCGCAAGAAAGACCCTTTGGTGCCTCTGATTGCCCGGAAACAGCAGTCTGGCCAGTTCATCCAAGCACTGAAGCCTCGCGATTTTGTTACAGTTCAATTCGATCTTAGTGCTTGAGATCGTTATCACTCCTACCTTTTGGATTAAAATCCGGCCTTCGATAGGGTTTTGCTATGGCCACAAATAACGGTTGGATCCGTGTAAAGGCATATGGTTGAAGCATCAGGGGATAGCGACCGGAATCATGATCAAGTATGCGTTATTCAGAAAACCGGTCAATCAAGGTGCATT
>Ga0068713_1001916_pt1 | contig 23941 bp, 11 predicted proteins | sample MTBAKSrepl2MetaG_FD_62223 | JGI IMG/M metagenome (GOLD analysis project Ga0068713, IMG submission 62223) | Enrichment culture microbial communities om Arthur Kill intertidal strait, New Jersey, USA, that are MTBE-degrading - MTBE-AKS2 (Arthur... | ecosystem: Environmental > Aquatic > Marine >...
AAAATTATTCCTGTAATTCGCGTAGCTATACTAACTGTAAGCGACAAGAGTTTTTCGGGCGAAAGAGCAGACCTTTCTGGTCCTGCGCTTGCGGACGCTTTGGAAGGCAAAGCATTTGTGGCGGTTAAAGAGATTGTGCCGGATGAGTTGGAGCGCATAAAGGCAAAACTGATTGAATATGCCGATCAAGGGCTCGACCTGGTTATTACGACTGGTGGAACAGGTTTTGCGCCCAGGGATGTCACTCCTGAAGCAACCGCGGCAGTCATTGAGCGTGTGGCACCCGGTATCGGGGAAGCTATTCGCGCACAGAGCCTAAAAATTACTCCGATGGCGATGCTTTCGCGGGCGACAGCTGGTATTCGTAAGAAAACCCTGATTATCAATTTTCCCGGCAGCCCCAAAGCTGCATTGGAATGCCTCGAAATCTTTTTGCCAGTCATGAACCACGCCGTTGAGACCCTGCGTGGCGATGCTTTTGAATGCGCCAGGTAAAAATTCACATCCCATATACTCAATAATTGAGGTAAAATGTTTTAGTATTGCCTTCTGAAAGGAAGGCAGACGCTTAGAAGGAGGAAACTCCGAAAAAAAAACATACTTAGGGAGAAGAAATGAAACGTTTTGCATTAGTTGTTTTGTGTGTGGGTCTGTTGTTATCAGCTGCAGCTTGTAAGCAAGAACCTGTGAACAAGGTTATCCAGATGTCCACCACCACATCTGTGAATGACTCTGGTTTGATGGCTTACCTGCAGCCAGTATTTGAGAAAGATTCTGGCTACACCCTGGAAATTACTTCTGCTGGTACAGGTGCTGCCATCGAGAAGGGTCGCACGGGAGACGCGGATATCCTCCTAGTGCACTCCAAATCACAGGAAGAAACTTTCATTGGCGAAGGTTTTGACGAGACCCGCATTCCCTTCATGTACAATTTCTTTGTGATCGTTGGACCTGGCGATGACCCTGCCGGTGTGGCTGGCAAGGCAACCGCAGCGGAAGCTTTCCAGGCTATCGCTGATTCCGGTTCACAATTTATTTCCCGCGGCGACGAGAGCGGCACAAACACCAAGGAAAAGGCCATCTGGACTTCAATCAATATCGATCCAGTTGGCCAGGCCTGGTATGAGAGTACCGGGTCTGGTATGGGCGCTACCTTAACCGTGGCAGATGAAAAACAGGCTTATACCATCTCTGACAAGGCTACCTTCCTTGCGCACGAGAATTCGCTTTCGCTATTGCTCGAAGAGACCGATGATATGAAGAACACTTACTCGGTCATCGCCATCTCCCCCAAGCGCTTTGCGGATACCAACGCCGCTGGTGCGCAAGCTTTCATCGATTGGCTGAAGACCGACACAGCTCGCAAGATGATCGCCGAATTTGGTGTGGCTGAATATGGTGAAGCGTTATTCTTCAACATGGATTAAGAATAAAGAACGCCACTTTTGATAAAACAGGTCCTTGAATTACTGTTCGGTGCAGATCCAGAGTTACGCCAGATCATTGGCGTAACTCTGCGTATGTCTGTGATGAGCACCCTGATCTCCGCTTTGATCGGCATTCCCTGGGGGGTAGCGATGGGTGCAAATCAGTTCAAGGGGAAAGCGATCCTTTCCAGAATTACGAACACACTGATGGGGCTTCCGCCAGTGGTGGCAGGTTTGATCGTATTTCTGGTCTTATCGCGCAGTGGACCGTTGGGAAAGCTGAGCCTGCTCTATTCTGTCCCGGCGATGGTGATCGCGCAGGTTGTGTTGATCTCTCCGATCATTGCTGGAATGACCGCGAATATTGTCAGCCTGCGCGCGCCTTCCATCAACGAAACCTGCGCAGGCATTGGGATAAACGGTTGGAAGCGCCTCTGGCTGACGATCAAAGAATGCAGGATCCCGTTCGTGACCTCGGTTCTGGCAGGTTTCGGGCGATCCATCGCGGAGGTTGGGGCTGTCCAGATGGTCGGGGGCAACATCCAGTTTAAGACACGGGTCATGACGACCGCAATCATGATGCAGACGAACATGGGGCGCTTTGAGCTGGCAGTCGCTTTGGGGATTGTGCTATTAATCATCTCCTTCATTGTCAACAGCCTGGTGCATAGAATACAGGAGCAGACTCTGCGTGATCGCACTGCGTGATGTGGTTCAGCAATTTGGCGGCAGAGTTGTGCTGGAGATCCCGGGGCTGCAATTTCTGCCTGGCAGGCGCTATGGCTTAATAGGTGAAAATGGCAGCGGGAAGACGACCCTTATTCGCATGCTTGCAGGCACTTCCAGACCAACGTCAGGAATTATTGAGGGTCTTCAAGGAAAAAAAGTGGGATATCTGCCCCAGTCCCCCTATGCTTTTTCTTTCTCGGTGCTTGAAAACGTCGCCATGGCATTGGATGGTCGCAATGACGCAAAAGAATTAGCTCAAAAAGCGCTGGTGGCGGTGGGGATGGAAAGCCTGGTGGAAGCCAGGGGGGAAAGACTCTCTGGCGGTGAAGCGCAGCGGATGGCATTGGCAAGGGTGTTGGTGCGCTCGTATGACGTGCTGCTTTTGGATGAGCCGACTTCCTCCACCGACGTGCGCAGCATGGATTTCATCGAAACGACCCTAAAAGAATACGTTGAAAAGACGCACTGCACCCTGATTTTTTCCACCCATTCACCAGCCCAGGCACTGAGGTTGGCTGATGAGGTGTTGTACCTCGAAAAAGGAAGATTAGTGGAGCAAGGTCCTGCGCAAGGATTGTTCCATTCCCCAGAGGACGAGCGCACCAAAGCGTTTCTTAGGCATTGGAGCCTGAACTCCTGATCCTTTATCTTTTTATCTCCCAAATTATAGTATTGAGGGTAGAATCCATGCAGTTTCCATTAACCCTGTTTGCGGAGAACGCGAAAGATGACCAAACAAGCCGACTCAAAAGACGACGCACCCCTCAGATTGTTCAAATCTGACTTCATGGAATGGTTTACCCACATCAGCCCGGTGCTGGTGCTGGTGGTGTTCCTGCCGATCATCGGTTTCTTTCTCTGGCGTTCCGCGCGGGCTAACCAGGGGATTGGGTGGTGGCATATGTTGATCTCCTTCGCGATCGGGCTTCTCGTTTGGCCGCTGGTAGAATACCTGCTGCACCGTTTTGTTTTTCACTTCTCGCCTGAGAACCCGTCTGAAAGAATGAAACGCATTTTGTTCCTGATGCACGGGGTGCATCAGGCCCAGCCGCGGGAGAAATCTAGGCTGGTAATGCCGCCGGTGGTCAGCATTCCGCTTGCGGCCATTTTCTATGGATTATTTCTAGGCGTGATTGGGAGTTTGCTTAAACTGCCCAATTACGTGGATGGCATTTTTGCTGGATTTCTGGTCGGGTATGTGATTTACGATATGACCCACTATGCCCTGCACCATTTCAGCTTCAAGGGCGAATATTTCATGAAACTGCGCCGCCACCACATGGCGCATCATTTCAAGACCCACAACCTGCGCTTCGGCGTCTCCACCTGGATCTGGGACGACATCTTCCGGACGAACGAATAAACCACTTTTAGGAGCTACTTCTGCGCTTGGTGCTCACCTTGGTGCGTTATTCGGTGAGAGTAAATACTGCTCGCTTCGCTCCCAGCATCATGGACCCCCACCGAACGAAGGTTAACCCCACTGTACGGAGGGGCCTTAGTCCATCCGGATTGTCCAAAAAATGAAAAATTGTTGGAGAAAAATCGCCATACCCTGCTTTGCGGGCACAGGCTGCTACGCTTGCGATGACAGAATAAAAAATGCCCATGGAGAGACAAAGTCCTCCTTGTGGGGATTCAAAGACGCAAGCGACTGACACAGTCTCCTCATAGGCACCCTGACGGGTGTGCTGCGCAAGTTATCAAAGGTATGAAAGATATGTTTGATAATAGTTGTGAAGTTGATGTGAGATCGCCGCGCTACGCTCGCGATGACAAAGGCAATGCCCCCGGAGAGATTCGAACTCCCAACCGACTGATTCGAAGTTCCAAATTACAATGTCCAATGCCTATATATAGGGTTAAGGCGTCCATAATCTTCAATATATTGGGGTTGTTGTGTCTATTTTGTTTATTAATTCCATAGTGTTTTTTGTGGTAGCTGTAAATTAGCTGTAAACAATAACTCTCAACATTATTTAGGAATATTTCATAATTGTGAATATATTAAACTCCACCAGGTGGAGTTTAATCCAAAACCACCTTATTAATATTAAACCTTTGGGTGTATATCTACACTTCTACACTTCTACACTCCTACACTTTATGGCACTGCGTAAAAATACTCAGATTCCGCAAATCTTTTTCTGTAAAATTGATCACAAGTCCTCACAACGGGTCTGTTCAAAACTATATTTGACTCATATATAAACACAATCTACCAAGCTCCCATTCATCATGGTACTCCAACAAATTAGCTGAGATCAATCGCAAACAGGACTCTTCATTTGGGAACACTCTAATCACTCTTGTCTGCCGCTAGGTCTCCTGGCTGAGCTTTTCTAAAATGTAACTCGCATTAATCCAAAAGATATATTTTAGAATCCGGTTCAAATTCGGTTATTTCTTGAATGTTTTCTAATAATTGCTGCCTTATTCGCTAAAGCTATCATAATTTACTTGCGTGTTTGAGCGAATCGGACAGTCGGGTTTATTGCTGGTAAAATAAATTGCTAAGAGAGAATAGAAAATTGGCGAAAATTTTTCCACAAAGACCCCCACAATCAGTTTTAGAAGATCCTAAAAGATCAGCCGAGTTGAACGTTTTCAAGGCGTTAAAATCTCTCCCGGACCCATATGTCATTTTTTATAGCAGTCATTGGCAGAAACACAATTTTTACGAGGGTGTAAAAGAGGGAGAGGCTGACTTCATCATCGCACACCCTGAGTTGGGCTTCATCGTGCTGGAAGTCAAAGGCGGTGCAATATACTATCAGGCTGAATCAGACCAGTGGTACAGCCAGGATCGAACCGGTGAAAACCATCAAATCAAGAATCCTGTTGAGCAAGCAAGGAAAAGCCATTACTTGTTGGTTGACGAATTGTACAAGTTGCCCGGCTGGCCTGAAAGAAAAATCAATTTTTGGCATGCGGTTTGTTTCCCAGATTCCATTAAAAGACCAGGCCAGGTTTTCGCCTTGGACCTGCCAAACGAGCAGGTGCTTGATGCGAATGATGTGATTGATATTGAAAAGTCTATCAGGGATTTGTTCCAATACTGCTTTGGTACAAAAATGTCAGACAATGCGCCTGGTCAAAAGTTAGTCGACCTTGCTGTCACTTTATTAGCAAACTCCTTTGAATTAAAAACGCCGCTCGGGGTTGATCTTGAAAGAGACGATGAGAAACTTATCGAACTGACGGAGAGGCAGTTTCAGGCACTTACCTTATTAGGGAAACGCAAGCGTGTGGCGATCGCTGGTTGTGCAGGTTCTGGGAAAACCATGTTGGCTGTCAAGAAAGTCCAACAGTTTTGCGAATTAGGATTAAATGTGCTTTTTGTTTGTTACAACGCTGCTTTGGCTGAATACCTGGAAACAAGGTTGTATGATGCCACAGTCACCAATTTCCATAAACTCTGTCATCAAGCAGCATTCCAGTTGGGTCGAAATGTAAACTGGGAACCTGATAAACAAAAATTGTTTGAGGAAATATACCCACAAGTCTTAATGGAGTTTGCTGAGAAAACCGGCAGGATCTACGATGCGATCGTTGTGGATGAAGCTCAAGATTTTCACGAGAACTACTGGATAGCACTTGAATCATTGCTGAAGTCAGATGGCTATCTGTATATTTTCTACGATGATAATCAAAACATATTCAATGGATCGTTAAATTTTGGCGGGTTGATTCAGGAAGAACCATTCACACTATATCAAAATTGCCGCAATACGAAATTGATTCATGAAACTGTGATGATGTACCATAATGACCCAACAGGTATATTGAGTGATGCTCCTGAAGGACGTGCCCCAGAATGGCTAACCTATGACAGTCAGGTCGGTATGCTTAAGGCGATGCAGAAAGTACTGCATCGTCTCGTGAATGAAGAAAAAATTAATAATCAAGATATCGTTATCTTGACTCCAAGAGCTATGGAAAAATCAGTTCTAAAACCAGGGTTAAGTCTTGGGAATTTCAGGTTAACAGATCGACCAGCATCTCAGCTTTCAGAAATAATGGCGACGAACATCTACCGGTTTAAAGGATTAGAACGTAAAGTTGTAATCATTGTTGAAATAGAATCTCCTTTTCTGGATAGGCTATTGTACATTGGATGTTCCAGAGCGAGAACGCATTTAATTTTGATGCATAACGATGCAGTGCCCCGAGGTTATTTTCTACCATTACATTTTTAATATTGAAGTGAGGGATTATTTATGAAATACCGCGACCTAATTCAGTTTGAGTCAGTTACCGAAGTCATTCAACTGCTGAAAGCCAACCAAAAAGAGACGGCCTCTCAATTGGTGGATACGTATGTCATTTCTGACAGGATGGCAGACGTAATCCTTCATCGCATCCTGCCTGCCTTAGACCTTTCTGAAAATAACAAAGGCAGAGGTCTGTTCATTGTGGGCAATTACGGAACCGGTAAATCTCACTTGATGGCTGTCGTCTCTTCCATCTGTGAACATGCTGATCTGCTCGAGAAAATCCAACACCCGGCGGTTCGCCAGGGATTGGAAGCAATTGCAGGCAAATATGTCGTGGTCAGGCAGGAAACATCTGCCACCAAGATGGCTTTGCGCGACGTTGTTTTTACTGACCTTGAGAGGCAGTTGGCAAGCCTGGGAATTCAATTCCATTTTCCGCCCCTTGCTGAAACTACCAGCAACAAGTTGCTTCTGACTGAAATGATGAGCCTGTTTGAAAAGAAATACCCCGGTAAGGGCTTGCTCATTGTCCTTGACGAATTGTTGGATTACCTCAGAGCCCGTGACGAAAAAGAAATCATTCTCGATCTGAACTTTTTGCGTGAAATTGGGGAAAGCTGTGAAAGCCTGCCCCTAAGATTTATTGCCGGAATCCAGGAAGCGCTTTTTGATAATCCGCGATTTTCCTTCGTGGCTGATTCGATCAAACGCGTCCAAAGCCGTTTCGACCAATCCAAGATCGTCAAAGAAGATATCGCTTACGTGGTTTCACATCGCTTGCTGAGGAAAACAGACAACCAGATGGATTGGATCCGCAAACTTCTGGAAAAGTTCACCCCACTTTACAGCGATATGGCAGAAAGACTGGATGATTTTGTGGAAATGTTCCCAGTCCACCCTTCCTACATCGAGATTTTCGAACAAGTCTCAATCGGTGAACGGAGAGACCTGCTGAAGGCACTGAGCATTGAAATGCAAGCGATGCTCGAACAGGAGGTTCCCATCAGTGAACCCCGCCTGGTCACTTTTGATTCATACTGGCGCATGATCTGTGAGGACGACGCCTTCCGAACCATCCCTGATGTCAGGAATGTTCAGGATAAAGCGAGGGTTTTGGCTGATAAGGTGAAATATGCTAACGAAACCAAAGATTATCGCGAGGTTGCGCTACGGATCATAGATGGCTTGGCACTGCACCGCCTGACAGTCAGTGATATCTATGCACCAATCGGGATCACACCCACCGAGTTAAAGGATCGCTTATGCCTCTATCTGCCTTTGCCTGAGATGGATGCAGATTTCCTTTTAGTCACGACAGAGACGATCCTGAAGGCTATTTCATCTGCAGTAAATGGTCAATTTATCTCGCACAATCAGGAAAACGATCAATACTACCTGGACCTTAAGAAGGATATTGATTTCGAGGCGTTAATTCAACAAAAAGCAGACACGCTTTCAGTCTCCACCCTGGATCGTTACTACTTTGATGTCGTCAAAACACTTTTAGAAATCACTGAAGGCAGTTATGTCTCTGGGTTCCGTATCTGGGAGAAAGAAATCCCTTGGGAAGGGCATGGCATTACACGCAAAGGCTATCTCTTCCTTGGTGCGGCAAATGAACGCTCCACTGCCCATCCGGAAAGGGATTTTTACATTCATTTTCATGCGCTTTATGGAAACGGAATCAACGACTTACGGCAAAAAGCTGATGAAGTGTACTTCTTCCCGGATCAAATTGACAACTCGTTTCATCAAGCTTTACGCCTTTTTGCTGGTGCTTCCGAAATGGCAGCCATCTCTTCAGGAACCAATCGCGATCAATATGATCGCAAGGTGAAGGATTACCAGCGTGTTTTGCTTCGTTGGATGAACGAAAACTTCATTCGAAGCTTCAGGGTACTGCACCAGGAACGCAATTTGAGCATCATCGAGGTGATTGCTGATCAACGCCTGTCTCTAAAAGATTTTCCTTTCCGCGATCAAGTCTTCAAATTGGCAGGTGCCTTGCTTAAGCATCATTTCCAAAATAAATTCCCTCAGTATCCTTCCTTCCAAGGGATTGAATTAAATAGCGCAACGCTCTACTCTGCCTGCGATCAGGCTTTAAGAGCTGTGAGTGGGGGCACTGTTTCGAGGACTGCACAAATCGTGCTTGAAGGTTTACATTTGGGACACATCGAGAGTAATCGGTTTGTCTGGGCAGTCTACGAGAGCCCTTACGCGAATTACCTCCTTGACCTGGTCGATCAACTCGAAACTGGCAAAGTGCTAAACCGGCTTTCCTTGTTCGAGGGAGAGCCCGGAGCGGAGCGCGAAATTCGCTTTGGCTTGGAACCCGAGCTGTTGGCGGTTGTCATTGCAGCTTTGTCCCAGCAAGGAGCAATAAGCGTAAATATCCGCCCAGGAACTATCAGAGAACCTGGCATTAATGGTGATAAGCTATCTCTTGAGCAATTGTTGTCATTCAATTCCGTCAGTAAACCAAAACCCATTCCTGAACAGGCCGTCAAGGAATTGTTCAGCTCTTTCGGAATTCCACCTGAACTGCTGGATACCCCCCAATCGCGCGAACTTGGGATTGGTCAGTTCCAACAAAAGTTGTCAGACGAACAAGGTAAGGTCGTGCGCATGCTGGATAACCTGCGCGAAGGTCCTAAACTGGGGCAAAGAATGGTTCTCACTGAGGAAGAACAGAAAAGTTTCCGCGACGCACTCGAAAAGTTCCGTGATTTTCTGAATAGATTCAGCGCATTCACCAATTATTCCAGGCTGTCTAACCTTGATTTGGGCTTGGGGGAAATCCGTGCCGGCTTCAAAGCGCGTGAGCAGATGGATGAGTTGGGCAACTTTTTTGAGGTACTAACAACTATCCGACCTCTCTGGGATTATCTGAAAGATGCCCGTGAGCTGTTGCAGCCTTCGGATCCCTGGCGCTCATCCTTTGATCGCGCCCAGGAGCACATCCTTGAAGTTCTTGGCAATCGCGAGAAGCGCAGAACTGCCCACATCGGGCAGCAGTTGCGTGCCAATCTCGAAAATTTGCAGCTAGACTACATAGAGCATTACCAGGAGCTGCACCAAAAAGCGCGCCTGGACCGCGAACAGGACCAGAAAAAAGCCCAGGTCACTGCGGATCCGCGTTGGGCAAAGCTGAGAGCATTGAGCAAACTAAACCTGCTGCCAACCTCAGAATTAAACAACCTCCAGGATAAACTGAAAGCTATGCGGTCTTGTTTTAACTTCCGCAAGGAAGACCTGAAGCAAAACTGCACCTGTCCTTACTGTGGTTTTTCGCCTGCTGGTGAAAAAGACCTGGAACTCAAGGGAAGCGATCTTGACGCAATACATGCTGACCTGGCGCAATTGGAAACCAAGTGGGTTAACGTCTTGCTCGAAAACCTCAACACCACGCAAGCCCAGCAGAACTTGAAGCTGATCGATCCGAAAGAACGGATTGCGGTCCAAAACTTCCTGCAAGCACAGAAAATTCCGGAACCGACCACACAGAAATTCCTCGATGGGATCGAGAACGCTTTGGTAGGTTTGGAAGTAATTGAGATCGATGGAGCGGATTACCTGCTCGCAATCACTAAACCAGGCATGCCCTGTACTCCCGATGATTTAGAAAAACGCATCCGTCAATTCCTCCAGGAGCAACTGACTGGCAAGGACCGGCAGAAAATTCGCATCCAGATCAACTGGTAAGCTGGTAACACAAAGCTTGACGAGACAATTCGAAAAATAATTAACAGTAAATGAGAGGGTTTTGATCAAATGGCAAAAAACACGGACACCCAGGATAACTACTTACCTTTCGAACCCGAACCAAGCAATCAACGATCCCAGGAGGAGAAAGCGATCTATCGCCAACGCCTGGCAGAACATTTAAAGGATCCTGAATTCCGCAAGATCGAAGGTTTCCCTATCGGTACTGATGAAGCCATCCTGGCGCTTTCCGACCCGCCTTACTACACTGCCTGCCCCAACCCTTTCTTATCGGAAATCATCGAGGAGTGGCAGCAGGAACGCGAAGCAACCCGCGAGAAACTCGGCTTAAAAGGTCAAAAATACCAGCGTGAACCCTTTGCCGCGGATGTGAGCGAGGGTAAGAACGATCCCATCTACAACGCCCACTCCTACCACACCAAGGTACCCCATAAAGCCATCATGCGCTACATCCTGCACTACACTGACCCGGGCGATATCGTCTTTGATGGTTTTTGCGGCACGGGCATGACTGGTGTGGCAGGCCAACTGTGTGGGGACAAGAAAACCGTCGAAAGTTTAGGCTACCGTGTGGATGGCAAAGGCGTTGTATGGGAAGGAGACAAGGCCATCTCGCGCCTGGGGGCGCGCAAGGCGGTGCTAAATGATCTTTCACCAGCGGCAACCTTCATTGCCTATAACTACAACACGCCGGTGGACGCACGAGCCTTTGAACGCGATGCCAGGCACATCCTGGCAGAAGTGGAGCAGGAATGCGGCTGGATGTACGAGACCTGGCACCCGAACTGCGATGACCCTAACCGGGTGAAGGGCAGGATCAATTACACGGTCTGGTCGGACGTATTCCGCTGCCCACATTGTGGGAAGGAAATGGTGTTCTGGGATGTGGCTGTGGATCAAGCCGCCGGCAGCGTAAAGGAAACATGGGATTGCCCAACCTGCGGCAGCCTGTTATCTAAAAGCCCAAGAAAAGACAGCGGCGCGCTGAAGGTGGAACGCGTGATGGACACTATCTACGATCGTGCCCTGCAGCAGACTATCCAGCAAGCCCGCAATGTGCCCGTATTGATCAATTATTCAGTGGGAAAAAGGAGATTTGAGAAATCCCCTGACGAATCTGACCTTACACTGATTAAACAAATAGACGTGCGTGACATTCCTTATCCATTTCCCATAAATTCCATGATGTGTATTGGGGAAGACTGGGGAGATACTTGGAGAGCAGGATACCATTCGGGTATAACTCATGTTCATCATTTTTACACAAGGCGTAACCTGTGGATATTATCTTTCCTTTATAAAAGCTTATATACCAAGAACCATGAAATTTTTTCCTTCTTTCTTGACATGCTCGCAAGATCATCAAATCGCAATCGCTATATGCCAGAATACGGTAACCGGCATGTTGGGGTTCTGTCTGGGACTCTATATATACCAACTCTGACTGAGGAGGATAATCTTCTCAGTATGTTCAAAAATAGAATCTCCAAGTTTTCGCTTTCGACAGTAAAGAGACATTTGAACCTAATAGAAACAAAATCAAGTACCAATGCTCATGGTCCTAACACAATTGATTATATTTTTGTTGATCCTCCCTTTGGCGGAAATCTAATGTATTCAGAATTGAATTTCATAACTGAATCCTGGTTGAGAACTTTCTCAAACAACTTTTCGGAAGCAATTGTCAATGATTCTCAACAAAAAGGTACTGCGGAATATCAAATGCTGATGGAAAATTGTTTCGGTTCCTTTTTTGAGATGCTGAAGCCAAACCATTGGATGACTGTGGAGTTCCATAATAGTCAGAATTCGATATGGAATGCTATTGCGGAGGCAATTCTTAATAGCAAATTCGTCATTGCTGATGTCCGGACATTAGACAAACAAAAGGGAACTACCAAGCAGCTAACATATGCCAACGCAACAAAGCAAGATTTAATTATTTCCTCTTATAAGCCTTCGCTTGACTTTGAGAAGAAATTTTATCTTGAAGGTGGAAGCGCGCAGGGCGCCTGGGAATTCATCCGCCAACACCTGGAGCAGCTACCAATGCCTGACGCGCAAACCGGAAACATTCAAATGCAAAGCGAACGTACACCATACCTGCTTTACGACCGCATGCTGGCTTTTCACCTTGTGCGCGGGCTGAACATTCCGCTTTCCTCGAGCGAATTTTACCAGGGGCTGTCTCAGCGCTGGTTGATGCGAGACGGCATGGCTTTTACCTCTTCCCAAGCCTTTGCTTACGACAAATTGCGCCTGGATTCTGATAAAGTGGAACAGCTTGCCCTGTTCGTTACGGACGAGGCCAGCACCATCCAGTGGCTGCGCTCTGTGCTGGACCCTGTTACGGGGGATGGACCACAAACCTACAGTGACCTTCAGCCAAAGTTCCTGCGGCAATTGCACCAGGAACGCTACGAGAAACTCCCTGAATTGCGAGAAATTCTGGAACAGAACTTCCTGCAGAATGATGCGGAATGCTGGTACCTGCCTAATGTGGATAAGCAAGCGGACCTTGAAGCGGTGCGCGAGAGGGCGTTGCTGCACGAGTTCCAGGAATACACGCGTGGCACGGGGAAGATCAAAGTCTTCCGAGCCGAAGCGATTAAGACCGGATTCAGCAAAGCCTGGGCGGAGCACGCCTATGAGCGCATCGTGCAGGTGGCGGAACGCCTGCCTGAACAAGCACTGCAGGAAGACCCCAAGCTGAAACTTTACTACGACAACGCCATGAACCGCGCCCGTAAACAACCGAAACAAGCACAACTTATATAGGCATGCGCATCAAGGAGGGTAAACACCATGCAGACATTGGTTGAATGGGAAAAACGGCTTAAACCATTTTTTGACAGCCGCATCCGCATCATCGGCGAGATCCAGCTATCTGAAACGGATGTAGATGAATTAGCTGAAGTTGTAAAAAACTTTGTAAGTGAAGCTGCCACCTTTACACGTGCAACAATTGGGCTTGCTAGCCGTTTCCCTTATGTATACATGACCCTCCTGGCACACTTTGCTATGTATAACGACCAGGCAGGTTATTGGAAAGCTTTGCAAACGAGGATAGGCGCACCCGAGGATCTGCACATTGAACGTTGGCACATGAGGTTTGTCAGCCTTGCAAAGCATCACGGTCTAAAAACCTTTAGCTCAGCAGATCAACATAATTTTTATGTGGCTACCATCCGCTTTCATGGAGGCATTCCTACTCACTCCTTGCCAGATTTCTTTGAACGCATGGTCATCCCAGCAGTGAATAACCTCGAGTTAAGAAAAATTCCTGTCAAAGACGCGCTTGAATATTTATTAAAAACAGTCTATTTCGTCGACAGACCGGTTCTGGACTTCTTAAACAACAGCGGTGAGATGGGTTTGGCATGGTTTGAGGATTGCTGCAAACTGGTTCGGCACGCCAGGGAAAATCATGGCGAAGTACTGCCAATCTCCGCTGTGCCGGAGCTTCCCTACAACATCCACTCGTTTTTCGAGCAATACAACGAAGAAAGAGAGGATCGCGGTTTTCATTGGAGTAGACCTTACCTTGAGATCAATCCAATCTCGGAAGAATCTCCTGTTATTTTGCGCATTCCGGAGCAAATCGTTACAACCCAGGCAGCGAGCCAGTTATTGCAATGGACTATCACATGGTCAGGGCAACTCTCGCCAATCATTATCCCCTGTGAGGTCTATCATCGTAGATCTGGTGAATTCACCACTGAAGAAATTGTTCCAATTCCATACCCGACCACGCAATTGACGGTCTCTTTATCCGCAAGCAAACCGGAACAACAAGAAGACTCAGAGTTACGCCGCTGGACGCTAACGCTACTCCCTCCAGATGACCAGGCACCTCTTGTCGCTTTTCGTAATAATGGCAGGCAGGTCCCCAACGCCAAGTCATTACCAGCCCAAACTTTGTACTTACTCACACCTAAAATAGCTAATATGGAGATAGATCCGGTAACTACAGAACGGATAGACTCTTTTTCTACTTTTCTTGGTGGCTGGAAGGACTGGAAAATTGAATTATGGGATCTGACAAACGCAATCTCACTGTTACTCCACTGGGACGGGGAGGGGCTTGGCAACATCATACCGGTTGCCCGCGAAGTAGATCTGCCTGAGTTAAGGGGTGGACACCGCTTTGATTACCGGGAGAACCCTGACCAACCTCTCTACACGTCCGGAATACCTTCTGTCAGCATTCCCATGGCGCAGAACGTCACAATTTACCAGGCTCTGCGGGATTGGAAGCTGCGCTTGACCTCGATTGGAGAGGCATTGCCAAGAATAGATCGACAGGTGACTTTCCAGGAATTCCAGGAAGATCTGCAATTTGAGGGTTCTCGCGCCATGCTCTCGCTGGAAACACTGTTAGGGGAAAAACCTGCTGGTATCTATGAGATTAAGCTTAGTGGTCCTTGGGGCATAAAGGCTGAATATCGCTTGAGGCTTTGGCCAAAACTCTTGCTGCAGAACTACTCCAAAGAATTGCCCAGGGCAGAAGAGTCGAGGCAGCCAGTTAGGTTTAACATCTTCTTGCAGGAAGGCGCGTGGCTTGAAACCCAGCCGGGTGCAGATCCGGTGGAGATACTGCGAGAGGCAAATGGTTTTGCGATCACTGCCTTACCCAAACTGCGGCGAATTGAACTTGAACTTGTTAGACGAAATCGTGCTGGGGAAGAAATACGCGTTCCAGTCAGCATTCCTGTGGTGCGCTTACGTTGGGGCTTGGTGGAAGAGAATTCTCCAAACCTGCTTAGTTTTGGGCAGAGCGTCTTGCATATTTCAAAACAGAGATTCTCACAATATGCCAGCAGCGCCTTGCATGTGGAAATGCACGGGCTTGGTGAAATGGTCAGCCAATTAAGCTGCCAATTAGTGGAGTCTGATGATGAAACCAATTTATTGCAGGTTGCAGATTTTCAAAAGACTGTTTTCTCAAACGACAGGCTGAAGACAAAGATAGAGGGATTTATTGACACAATTGAGGGGATCAATTCCCAGGTCCAATTCCAATTGGTGTATCAACGCGATTGGCAAAGCCGTCCAATCAGGTACGCCTTATTGGAAGTCAGCCCTGAGCTGGATGTCAGGGATGTGGCTCTGCAGCAGGTCTCTGAGTGTGATTGGAAGTTGACCTGGAAAGAAGATCTACCACTCAAAAATCGGCGTGTGATGCTCAAATCCGCTTGGCTACCCTGGGCTCAGCCCATTGAACAAAAGATACCGGATGAAAACAGGGGTGAATACACATTCACAGAGATCGCACTACCTCTTTCAAGCTACGAAATCTACTTCTATACTAAATTCAAGTGGGAACCACCTTTAAGCACTCCCCCTGAGAATGCAACCTGTTTAAAAGTCAACCTGATATCACCCGCCGATAGACTGGCCTTCCTTGACACACCACAACGAGGGCATGATGCTCAGTTTCGCCAATTGATCGAAAAAGCCTGCATTCTCGATGCGATAGGGGATACGCATGAACGTGACGAAATGGTGTCAGCATCCGCGACACACTTAAGACATCTGCGGGATGCGCAGACACTGGTCGGTGCTCTTAAATGGATCCGAGAAAAAAAGGACATGTACCAGCCTGTAAAAAGCTTCTTTCATCAGTATCCATTCCACCAATACTTGGTAGAAGCAATGCTAGAAAAGTATCCTCTAGGTGATCCCAACTTGGTCGAATACCTGCACATGATCACACCAAGCATCTATTCTGAGTCCGCTAAGATATTACTTGAAAAAGTGGATGATCCGCTCGTAACTTCAACTTGTATCAAGGCATTACTTGTTCGCAAAGACGATGGATTATTGAGATTGATTATTTCCATGATTGCCCAAGGACGGATCTCAGCTGAAAGTGCTGCTGAGTTGTTAGCTGAGAGCGCTGAACAGAGCTTATGGGCTTTGGAGATTATCGCGGGTTTGGATTGGTCTGCTGCTTCAGATAACTTGCTCACGGCTTTATTGGCATCATACGTTGACGAAAACACCCAGACCTTTCCTGGGTGGCTGCAAGACTTGCTCTTGCGCGCGCTAGCAATCGAAAGATCGCGAGAACTGATTTTGCGCTATGTGAAGATCCTCATTGATCTTCAACGAGATGAAGTTTGGCCAACGATAATCGACAAGGAAAAACTCGAACAAATAACACGCCAAGAATTCTTTGAATTACTAAAGCTTGGTCCTGAAAAAGCCTTACAGGCACTGCGACAACCTGATCTTTCAGACCGGTATTCTGAAGAGATTCTGAGATTAATTGAGGAGTTTCCTCATGCGGCTGGAGTGCTCAAGCCTGGAATGATATTGGACACACCCTTTGGGGAAGTTCAAATTCTTAGCATCAGGTACGTAGATGGTACACTTGCACAATCTGTCAATAAAGCAGATGCCAACTTCATTCTCAGAGTGGCAGGCGGCACTGGACTCGACAAGGTGGAAGTAGATATGGATTTTAGCCAGATGACGCTGCAATTTCGGAATGAAAGAACAATTTATTGCTGCAGTTTATGCAAAAAATTCTATCATCCCAGGCAACAGAGAATGAATGAACATCACCGTCAAGCTCATGCGAACGAGGCTCAATCCTTTGTTCTCTTGCGTGGAAGCATTCCCTTTGACGTCAATGATATCAAGCAAACTAATCATGCGAACTAAAGCGAGGCAGTAAATATGGCAATACATCCACTTGAGACAACAGAAAAGATCAGGTCGACCTACATCAATTACCTGAAAACCATCAAGCCATTCCAGGATGAAGAGCTTCGCAAGGAGTTTGCCCAGGCTATTGAGGCACAGGATATGCTTGTCAAAGGACCGCTGCTGCAGATTGCCCTTCCTTACAAAAAAGACCTCAGTATTCATCAATTGGTTGATGAAGGCGTGCTTTCTCCTCGCTTTGAACAACTCTGCTCGAAAGCTTTGCAATACGATCGCCCGTTGTATACGCACCAGATCAAAGCCATCCGTAAAGCTGTAAGCGGTCGCAACCTGGTGGTCAGTACGGGTACAGGTTCAGGCAAGACCGAGACCTTCCTGATTCCAATCTTGGATTACTTATTACGTGAGCAGGATGCTGGCACACTGAGCCAACCTGGTGTGAGAGCGCTGTTGTTATATCCCATGAACGCCCTGGCGAATGACCAGATGAAACGCTTGCGCCGTATTCTCGAGAATTACCCAGCCATCACTTTTGGACGGTACATCAACGTCCAGGAAACGCCTGAAACTCAAGCGCAGGCTAAAGCAGGTTTCAAAGAAATGTATGGCGATTCTGAGCCTAATATCGACAATGAGTTGAAATCACGTGAGGAGATGCATGCAGCACCGCCGCATCTGCTTGCCACCAACTATGCCATGCTGGAATACTTGCTTCTTCGACCCAATGCAACGAATCTGTTTGATGGGGAAACAGGCAAGCATTGGCATTTCATTGTGCTTGATGAAGCCCATGTTTATGATGGCGCGAATGCTACTGAAATCGCCATGCTTTTACGTCGTTTGCAGGATAGGGTTGCGGGCGATAAGCACGGGGAGATCAAGGGCATTGCCACATCTGCCACCTTGGGAGCTGGTGTCAAGGATTATGGGGAGGTTGCGACCTTTGCTAGCAACCTGTTCAACAAGAGCTTTGTTTGGAACAGCACTAACCAAGAAGAACAGGATATCGTTGGAGCGGAGTTCCTGCCGATCGACGCGCTTGGAGAGACGTGGGGGCAGCTCAATCCCGAGAAGTATCGATTGTTAAATGGGATCGTTAGTTCTGACACCGACTCTACCAACAAGCTGAAAGAACTTGAGAGGATTCTTATTGAAGCTGGAGTTCCCACTGAAGTAGTTGCTGACGCGATGTTAGCGAGTCAACGAAAACGTGAATTTGGTGTTCCAATCTTCCTCTATCATGTTCTAAGGAGGGATAACAACATCAGAAAATTGATCAGCTCCCTAAGAGAACAGCCTTCCCTCTTGCATGTAGCGGCGGAGCAGGTCTTTTCTGGTGATCCTCGTGCAGAACAAGGATTAATTGACCTGGTAGCCTTAGCTGTCATATCAAAGATTGGGGAGGATGAAATGCCCCTCCTGCCAGCCCGCTATCACACATTTGCCCGCGCATTGGAAGGAGGCTTTGTCTGTTTGAACGAAAAGGACCATCCTAAAGATAAACCGCGATTGTTCCTTCAAAGGAAAAAGTTCTGCGAATATTGTGGCAGTCGCGTTTTTGAACTGGCTAACTGCACTCGCTGTGGAACAGCCTACATTGTTGGAACAGCAACGCCAGGCAGCATATTGGATGAACAGCCTGAAGGATTTGAAATTAAGCTTAATAATCAATATCTTTTACAAGATAGTCAGATCTACTTCAGTGAAAACGCAAGGGATACTAATTATTTCATCTTCTCTAATGAGCTTTCTTCTGCAAACGAAGACGAGAATGTTACTACAGAAGATGTAACTGAGGATGAGGCATACGAAAACTCTACTGAAGTCAGATTATGTACAAAATGTGGACAGGTACAGAATTCTCTGCAAGCCGCCCAGTGTTCTTGTGGTAGTGAATACTTACAAAAAATGTACAAGATTGACCTAAAAGGTAAGAAAACTCTTAAGCGCTGTGTTAGCTGTTCAACAAGGAACAGCTCTGGCGCTGTTTACCGGTTCCTAACAGGTCAAGATGCTCCTGTCAGCGTTATAGCCGGCAGTCTCTACGACGAACTTCCTCCTTCCAAGGACCAGGATGAACGTAATCACCCTGGAGAAGGTCGCAAGATGCTTAATTTTACAGACAGCCGCCAAAATGCGGCCTTCTTTGCTCCTTATATGGAACGCGCTCACATGCGCAATCTGCGGCGTGGTCTTATCCTCCAAACAGTTCGAGACCAACTGCGAGGTCCGATTGATGATCTCCGACTGCAGGATTTGCTTTCTCCGTTGGTAAATAAAGGGGATCAGATTGGTCTGTTCAAGTCAAAAGAATCTCCAGCCGAAAAACAAAAAAAGATGGCTATCTGGCTAATGCAGGATTTTACACCACTCGACCGGCGCATCAGCCTTGAGGGCTTGGGTTTATTGTCCTTCGAACCGGCTATTCCAGACACATGGCCTGAATTTCTCAAGGACTCGGTTTTAAGTTTGGATCGAAAGCAGACTTACAATTTGCTAAGACTTCTGCTTAATAGTTTGAGGTATCAAGGCGCGGTAACTTACCTGATGCCTGATCAAAACATTTACAAAGAAATTGAATTTTCACCACGTACTCGTTTACTTTATTTCCGATTTCAAGAAGCTGACCCCAAAGCAGGAGTTTTCTCATGGATGCCATCAGAAAATCATGAAAACACCAGATCGGAATACCTGAAACGCTTGCTTATCTCAAGAGGCACTAGTGAATATGAAGCGAAAAAAGTATCAAGAGATTTACTTAAGGATATCTGGGACTTTATTCGAAACTCAGAATGGAATCAAGTTCTAAACAGTACCAACCATACCAATAATCGAATAGGAGTTGTATATTCGTTATCACATGAAATGTGGAGAGTGAAACTACCTACAGAAAATTTTGATGAGTGGATGATTTGCAGCCACTGTAAAAATATCTATCCTGCAGGTGTAGGTGCAACTTGTCTCACCTATTTCTGTCCAGGACCATTGGAACCTCTGGCAAAACACAAGGATGAGCTGGAAGCTAATCTCTTCCGGATCAATTACAGCAAGAAACAATTGATCCCGCTTGAAGCCGAAGAGCATACTGCGCAGTGGACTGCAAAGAAAGCGGCTGAAGTTCAATCTCAGTTTATTAAAGGTGAGATAAATCTCCTGAGTTGCTCGACAACATTTGAGTTAGGCGTGGATGTTGGCGACCTACAGGCTGTGATGATGCGCAACATGCCGCCCACCACTGCGAATTACATCCAACGTGCAGGTCGGGCAGGTAGACGCACAGATAGTGCTGCTTACATAATGACTTATGCTCAAAGACGATCACATGACCTGACGAACTACACTGATCCAGTTGGCATGGTGTCTGGAAAATTAAAACCACCACACACACCATTAACCAATGAAAAGATTTTACGCCGACATCTGCATTCAGTGATATTCGCTAGTTTTCTAAAATGGATTAAAAGTGAATTCCAAATTGAATTCAAGAATGTCGGAGATTTTTTCTGCCCCGATAAGGGTCCTAATGGGCGTGATTACCTCAAGCAATATCTTGATACCAAGCCAGATGCGTTGATGAATGAAATGGTCAATGTAATCCCTGAAGGGATGCGTGTGATTCTGGGATTGGAAGACTGGTCCTGGGTTCAACAACTCACCAATGAACAAAACGATGGTGTCCTCGATTTAGCTCATGATGATATTAATGATGATGTCGCCTATCTTAAAGATGAGATAGACAGGTTGTGGGAAGATGTGAAAACTAACCACAATACCAAATTGACTCGTGTGATTGATGGTAAAGAAAAAATCATTAATCAAATTACATCAGCAGAACTGTTAGGTTTCTTAGGCTCTAGAAATGTATTACCCAAGTATGGATTCCCCGTGGATGTGGTTGAAATGCAAACCAACCATCTTGATCCAAAAAGTGGATCAAACGATGTCGAATTATCGCGAGATTTGCGCGTAGCAATTGCTGAATTTGCTCCTGGAAGCCAGGTAGTTGCCGGAAAGAAGATTTGGACAGGAGGGGGGCTAAAAACCCACCGGACAAGATCGTGGAAACCAATTAATTACGTCATCTGCAAGAGTTGCCAAAGAATGTATCAGGGTTTTGAAAACGATATCCCCTCGACTTGTAGTTGTGGAGAAATATTACCTCAGCCTCGAAAGTTCATCATTCCAGTAACAGGCTTCGTGGCTGCACCTGAAGTCTCTTTACCAGGTGAAGAACCGCCACAACACACCTATGCCAGCACGGTTTATTTCGGCGACTATGCAGAAGAGAAATCAGAAATTTATGAAGAAAATAGGAATTATGAACTAGATCCTAACCTTGGTCTATCTACCTATCTGCGTTATTCTAAGTTCGGTTGGATGATCTTGGTAAACAAAGGGTACGGCAACGGTTTTGACATCTGTAAAGAATGTGGATACGGAAGAGTAGTCAATTTTCTTGTTGGTGGAAATCAACTAACCCATAAAAACCCAATCACTGGGAGGGATTGTCGCGGAGAAATGTTGAGAAGAGTGGACCTTGGACACCGCTACTTAACTGACGTTTTAGAGATCAAGATCAGCGTTCCTCCTGCTCTTCGAGAACCCAACCCGATGCGCAGCATGATGTACGCCTTATTGGAGGGTGCTAGCGAATCACAAGGTATTCGGCGCTCTGATATTGATGGCACGCTCTATTTTCGATCATTTGGAGAAGCACCCTCGATCATCTTATTTGATGCAGTGCCTGGTGGGGCTGGCCATGTGGAAAATATCAAAGATAATCTCAGAGACGCAATTCTTGCTGGATACAAAAAGGTGAGAGACTGCCAGTGTGGTATAGACACTAGTTGCTATAACTGCCTGCGTAACTATTCGAACCAGCGTTTCCACGACGATCTCCAACGTGGTTACGCCATCAAATTGATGAAATTACTACTTGAAAATGGCATCTAAGAAACTTCTAGTTGGTGCAGACCGCTTTCTGGCCTTGGAGTGGGCGAACTATGCTTACGAGCTATGCTTATCCGCGATTGACCAAGATTCTTCAAGGAAAGCATTGCGTGAGTATTTGGAAAGCCAAATGCTTGGTCAGGTTTCTACCCGTAAAACTACGGACCAACTTTACAGACTCTGGTTGTATTCAAGTGACCCTTACCAGACCTTGCGCGAGATGACTCGTTCACTATTAAAGCCAATTGACCATGCCCAGACGGCAGTTCTTCATTTGGGTATGGCAATAAATGTTTTTCCTATCTATCGGGAGACTGTGCGAGTCATTGGGACCTTGGAAAGGCTTGCAGATCAAATTTCAACCAAAGCAATATCCGCCAGGGTTATCGAAAAATTCCCAACTACTACATCAATACCCCGAACTGTTAACCGAGTGCTCCAGACATTGGACGATTGGCATTTCATTGAGGTAAATCAAGGGCTAGTTGTTGTCAAAGAAATTCTCTTAGTAGATCCAAAGCTAGTAAACTGGTACATCCTAGCCATCCTACGAGCAACTGAACAGAACGAAATTACCTTGCAGGAACTTGAAACATGTCCACTGAAGTTAGGAATCAACTTATCACATCCCAGGAGCGTTGTTAATAGCTCCGAAGACCTTTTTTTTGGCCGTAAGCAAATGGGATTAGAAGTTGTTCGATTAAAGACACTCCGATAACAAGTACAATCAAAACCAATCCCCCCAGTGCACAATGGGTGCACTACACTTTGATACACTCAGTTCCAGTAAAGGCAGGTGGCTATGTCCCAACGGCAGCAGTTGGAACGGATCATGGAAATTGACAGGCGCATTCGGGAAGGGGACTATCCAAACGCGGAGAAGCTGGCGGAGATCCTGGAGGTCAGCAGGCGGGTTATCTTCAATGACCGCAGTTTCATGATCTATCGCTTGGGGGCGCCGATTGAGTTCGACCGTGAGCGGGGCGGTTGGTACTACACCGACAAGACGTGGTCACTGCCAGGGATATAAGTGACTCAAGGTGAATTGATGGCTTTCTTTCTCTCTCTGGAGATCGCAAGGCGCTACATCGGGACTGACCTTGAGTCACCTCTCCGTTCAGCCGTGGATAAAATCGCCAAAGCTGTCAAAGGTCCGGTCAGCGTTGAGATCAACGATTTACGCTCCCACTATACCTTTTCGGAGTTTAACACCATCACCGTCGACGCCCAGCTGCTGTTGGATCTGCATCATGCCATCCTCAACCGTCTGCACGTTTGGATGCGCTACTACTCAGCCAACAGGGGGGTGATGTCGGAACGGGTGGTGTTCCCGTATCACCTGCATAACTTCCAGGGGGACTGGTTCTTGGTGGCATTCGACACCTTCAGGAACGGGTTTCGTCTCTTTTTGGTCGGGCGAATCCAGGAAATGAAGTTGCTGAAGGAGAAATTCGAGTGGGATGAAACTTTCTCAGTTAAAGAATGGATCGGCAGTGGCTTCCAGTTGCACGCTGGGGAGGAGCCAGCAGAGGTGGCGATCTGGTTCAGCGCAAACAAAGCCCAGTTTATCCGCGAGCGCAAGTGGCACCCCAGCCAAACAATTGAAGAAAAGCCAGATGGCAGCCTTATCTTGCACCTGAAAACTGGCGGACTGGTGGAGGTGCGCAACTGGGTGCTGCAGTTTGCGGACGACGCGGAGGTACTGCAGCCCGATTCCCTGAGGGAAGATATCGTCAAAGAGATTCAGAAACTATCTGCCCGATACAGCATCGACCAGGGCGCTGGATGATAGAATTAAAGAAAAATTTGCTGGGAGGAGAGACATGGAAGAAAAAACAATCATTTACGGCATTACCAATTTTGGATTATTGTTTGTACCGGAAAGCCGGGCTCGCGAGTTAGCGGATGGCAACAAGGCTTTGTTGACTGCCATGACTTGGGGGGAGTTCAAATCGTTGGTATCAAAAGAGTTGTATGAGTTTTACCTGAGAAACTCGGACTATTATGAAGGTCCTTACGAACCTGAAGATGGTGACTTCACACCCTACGATATCGCACCCGAGAGGCCCTTCACACCCAATGATGTTGTCACCTACGATGCCTTGCCTGCCAACCCTGAGATCGAGATGACCGAGTGGATTCCAGAGCAGATCCAGGAGAAATTCGGTCAGAAGATGCGCTACTACGCCATGGATATGAACGTCCCAGACGGCGATATCC
>Ga0068713_1001917_pt1 | contig 23937 bp, 18 predicted proteins | sample MTBAKSrepl2MetaG_FD_62223 | JGI IMG/M metagenome (GOLD analysis project Ga0068713, IMG submission 62223) | Enrichment culture microbial communities om Arthur Kill intertidal strait, New Jersey, USA, that are MTBE-degrading - MTBE-AKS2 (Arthur... | ecosystem: Environmental > Aquatic > Marine >...
ATGGCTACGAGACACTATATGCCCACCTGAGCCGTTATGGCCCGGGAATTCGCGAAGGGGTGCAGGTGAAGCGAAAGCAGATCATCGGATACATAGGCTCAACCGGCCTTTCCACTGGTCCTCACCTCCATTTCGGCATGACGAAGGACGGCAAAGACTGCAATCCCCTTAAAGAGCGCTTCCCTCGGGAAAGAATCGCAGGGAGCGACAGGAAGGTATTTATGGAAAACAAGAAAATGATGCTCGCCAAATTGGGAGAAGATCCACCTGTTCAGACGGCGCAGCAGAGGAATGACGGATTTCGATATTCATATTTCAAATTTGACCATTGAGGGGATTTCTCTCTCTAGAGTTCGGATTTGAATTTGTTCGTTTCGATAGTCGATATTCGGATTTCCAAACGGCCCCCCCTACCTCCGGATCGGCAGAACCTCTCCGGGTCCAGAAAAGAGTTTGCATTTATCTCGCAGAGCCCACAGAGCGAGGTGGTGCTCGATCGACGGCTGAACCGAAATGCCGCTTACAGCTCTTGCCCCGAAGGGTGAAGTTTGTCCTGATTTTTTGAAAAAAACCAGGACAAGTTGGCACTCTCCAGAACTCTGTGCCCTCAAGCGAAGCGGGCGAGAGACGCTCTTTCTTTCGTGAATGAAGCAAACAATTATATGCTCCGCTCAATAACAGCTGATTTTCACGTCTTGCTATTACCTACCCCCTATTACTAACCAGTGTAGTGTCTCTATTCACTGATAACTATTAACCTGATAAACCACTCTCTCCCTCCCAGCTCTGATCGCAGGAACGGCCTCTCTATCCCCTGGAGGATGCCGCCGCGGAGCAGGGCAACCGCCGCGAAACTTTGCGGGCAGGGCGCCCACTTGAATGCGGTTGTAAAAACCTCCAATGATGAGCTACTCTCACCCCCATGAACCTTTTCCTGCAAAGGACCAGTCATGTCTGAGCTCAAAGGACAGATCGAGAGGATCACCTATAACAACGATGAGACCGGATATACTATTGCCAAGGTGAAGGTTCAGGGCCAACCGGAACCCGTGACCGTGGTCGGGAATCTGATCGCCCCCAATCCCGGCGAGATCATCAACATGCAGGGGGAGTGGATCAGTCATCCAAAGTACGGAAAGCAGTTCAAGATCAGCCATTACGAATCCACGGTACCCGCCACCGTGTACGGCATTCAGAAATACCTCGGCTCCGGGTTGATCAAAGGCATCGGCCCTGTTATGGCCAAGAGAATCGTTCAGCGATTCGGGAAAGAGACCCTGGAGGTCGTGGAGAAAAGGATTCAGAGGCTGGCGGAAGTTGAAGGAATCGGAGAGAAGAGGATAGACATCATCAGGAAGGCATGGGAAGAGCAGAGGGAAATCCGAGAGGTGATGATCTTCCTCCAGGCCCATGGGGTCAGCCCCGGTTTCGCTGCAAAGATCTTCAGGCAATACGGGAATCGCGCCGTTTCCGTTGTCAAACAGAATCCGTTCCGCCTCGCCTCCGATATCTTCGGCATCGGATTTCTCACTGCCGACCGCATCTCGGAGAAACTGGGGATTGCCAAGGATGCCGAGATCCGGGTGCAAGCAGGCATTCTCTACGTCCTCCACCAGCTCACCGAAGATGGACACGTGTTCTACCCTTATGAGCCGCTTATGGAGAAGTGCCAGGAAGTTCTCTGTGTGGACAGGGATGTCGTTGCAAAGGCTATTCACGCCATTTCCCTGGAGAAGAAGATTATCCTTGAAGATGTGAACGATGATCAGGACAGCCTGAGGGAGAATGACAAGGCGGTCTATCTCTCAGGTCTGCACGTATCGGAAACAGGGATCGCGGTTCGCCTTAAAGCACTTCTGCAGGCGCCCAAATCTACTCGTCCCATAGACTCCCACAAGGCCGTGGAATGGGTTCAGGGGCGACTCTCGATCATATTGGCCGCAAAGCAGGTGGAGGCGGTGCGCTGCGCTGCGGAGAACAAAATCATGGTGATAACAGGGGGACCCGGCACTGGAAAGACAACCATTGTTCAGGCTGTTCTCAAGATCTTCTCAAGAATGGGAACCAGGATTATGCTGGCCGCGCCCACCGGCAGGGCGGCCAGGAAGATGAGCGAGGCTACCGGGCATGAGGCCAGGACCATACACCGTCTGCTGGAGTTCAGCATGCAGAAGGGAGGCTTTCAGAGAAACGAGGAGCACCCCCTCGAGTGCGATCTTCTCGTCGTGGATGAAGCCTCCATGATAGATACCCTGTTGATGCACCATCTTTTGAAGGCCATACCAGGGGGCGCAACCTTGATACTGGTCGGCGATGCCAACCAGCTTCCCTCTGTGGGCCCCGGCAACGTGCTCGGGGATATCATTGCTTCAGGCATAATTCCTTCCGTGGAGCTCCAGGAAATCTTTCGTCAGGCGGAAGAGAGCCTGATCATCGTCAATGCCCACAAGATCAACAACGGTCTTTTCCCCCTGTTCCGGCCCACGGGACAGAGTCTCGAGGACTTCTACTTCATCGAACAGGAGGACCCGGACGAGGTCCTCAAAATCATCGTAGATCTTGTGAAGCATCGCGTACCCCGCCGCTTCGGATTCGATCCGGTGGAAGAGATCCAGGTCATCACCCCCATGCACAAGGGCACCGTCGGAGCTGCGAACCTGAACCAGGAACTCCAGAAGGCGCTAAATCCCGGAGAGGAGGGCGTAACCAGGGGAAATCGGACCTTCAGACTGCAGGACAAGGTGATGCAGATCAAGAACAACTATGACAAGGAGGTCTTCAACGGCGACATCGGCACGATCACGAGACTGGACATGGAGAACCAGGAGATGCTGATCTCTTTTGACGGCAGGCAGATCCCCTACGACTATTCGGATCTGGACGAACTTGTACTTGCCTATGCCATATCAGTGCACAAGTCACAGGGATCGGAATACCCCGCGGTAATCATCCCCATCCTCACCCAGCATTACATGCTCCTTCAGAGAAACCTCATCTACACTGCAGTGACTAGAGGCAGAAAACTCGTTGTTGTCATAGGAACAAGAAAAGCCCTGGGCATCGGGATCAGGAATGTAAAGCCGCAGGAGAGGTACACGCGGTTGAAGCAGAGACTGCAAAGCAGTAGGCAGTAGGTAGTAAGGAGTAGGCAGTCCCGCGAAACGGCACACGGGATCTACGCTACGCTCCGATAGTACGCTCCGATAGGCAGAAAGAAGATGGTTAATGGTGGGTTATCCGCTGCCGGTCTGGAAAGAAACTTAGGATGGGTTGAGCGCCAGCGAAACCCATCGCACGATGCGCGGGTGCCGTGTTCACAGATCTGTTGTGGGACAGACACCGGAAAGTAACCATTGCCGGCAGGTGCTGTATGCCTTGCTTTTCCCTACTGCTTACTGCCTACTGCTCACTGCTTACTGTTTTTAAACTGCTTACTGCTTTTCGATCTCCGCCAGCAATTCCCCCAGCGTTTTTGTCGTCTCAGGCGAGTCGAAGTGGTAGGGCATCTCGCGTGTGAATTCGACCTTGCCGTCCCAGAGCTTGACCTTCAGGACCCAGCCGATCACGCCCAGAGATGGTGAGGAGAGCGCGACGTGATAGATGAGATCGCTGATGTCCCTCTCGGATTGAAAGCCTTCCACCCAGAGCACGGCCTCTGCATTCATCCTCTTGGCCTCGATCGTGACCTCCTCCGTGACAGGAGGCACCCCGAAATCCACGGGATCGGCCATGATCATGTAGAAAGACATGATCCTGCCCTGGGTTCGGATGGTTTCCTTGACGGCTTCGAAGAAGCTGTTGATGTATGCGGAAAGAATTCTGCTCTTTTTTGCGGGCTGGGCATGAATGGCCGCCAGGACGCGGGACACCTGCCCCTGAAGAAGACTTATCGGCAAATCCTTCTGCTGCTTTCTTGTTCCCAAAACCCGAGTTCCTCATGTTGGCCCAGTTAGTGGGTGGTGTCTCACAACGCAGTTGTGATGTCGACCGAGGGGGGGAGATCTGAGATCTCTCCGCCGGCTTTTGCCGGTTGAGATGACAATCGACCCTTGCCGTAGTAGGGTCAATGACGTGTTCTTCGGTTGGAATGTTCGAACACGAAGAACAGGACAAGCTATCAGCAGTCAGAACGAGATTGGCTGACTGCCGATAGCACGGCTGGGGTTTCTTATTTGCCCTTCTCGTACTTGAAGGAGAGATTTACCCGGGCGCGGTACTGACTCACCTTCCCGTTTTCCACGGTCAGATCGAGCTTCACTACCTCGGCAACCCTCAGATCCCTCAATGTTCCAGATGCGGCTTCTACGGCCGTCTTTGCCGCATCTTCCCAGGACTTTGTGCTTGTGCCAACGAGTTCAACAATGGTGTAGGTACTTCCGCTCATGCCCCGCCTCCTCTGAAAAAGGTTAGCTGCCGTCATGACCATGGACACATGGAACGAGGATACCGGCGGGTGAAGGATAAGTCAAGAAAGGCAAGAACAAGAGTCTCTCACAGAGATCACAGAGAGCTCATTTGTTTCAATGGCGGCGTCCGCCATTGAAACAAAGACTGTTCTTCTCTGCGTGCTCTGCGAGAATCATTTTTTCCCTGTCATCCCATCCCTGAAGATCACCAGCCTCTGCACATCCTGGGTTCCTTCCCCCAGGGATTGGGTGTTTGGTTCTTGATTCGATGTTGGACGTTCGATGTTCGATGTTGGACGTTCATTTTTCTATTTCCGCCTCATCACCTCCCTGAAGATCACCAGCCTCTGCACATCCTGGGTTCCTTCCCCCAGGGATGATGCCCATGCATCCAGCGGGAACTTATGGATTGGATGTTCATAGATTACCGATGCCGCGCCGAACAGATCTGCGGCCCACTCCGTTACTTCTCTTGCCGTCTGCACGGACATGTATTTTGCCAGGGACGCTTCCAATCGGAAAGGCATGTCACGATCCATTGCCCAGCACGCCTTGTGAATCAGCAACCGGGAAGCCTCCATCTTTGCATAGAGGTCGGCGATCTGGAAGGACTTGTACTGGTGGTCCGCGAGTCTCACGCCAAAGATTTTACGTTTTCTGGAGTGGCCGAGCGCCAGATCAAATGCACCCTCTGCTGTCCCCAGTGTCATTGCGCTGATGAAGACCCGGCTGTGCGTGAATATAGTGAGCACCTGCTGGAGACCCCTGCCCCTTCCCCCCATGAGATGGCTCTCCGGGACAAAGACGTTCGTCATTTGTATCCTGGTGAGATCAGAGGGAACCCACACCTGTTTATTCAGCTTTGTACGGCTGACCCCTTTTGAAGAAAGGTCCACGAGGAACATGGAGAGACGACTGTTTCGGCTTGCCTTCGGGTCCGTCACAGCCGTGACCACGGCCAGGTCGCTGACAGTGCCGTTCGTGACATAGGCTTTCGCCCCGTTCAGGACCCATCCGCCGTCCGCCTTTTCCGCCTTCATAGCAATGTTTGCCACGTCGCTGCCTGCTTCACTTTCGGTATTTCCAAGGCAAAGGATCAGCCTTCCCATAACGGCAGGTTCGCCATAGCCGGCCAGCAGGTCATCGGTCGGGAATAGTCTCAGCCCGGTGATGCCCAGGTCATTATGGGCCAGAAAGGCGACCGCAACTCCCGGAGAGAGTCTGGCGAGTTTTTCTATGAGAAGCGAGCCCCGGAGGGAGGGCCGGGCCCAGACCCTGTCCCGGTCCCAGGTGAAGCCGAACCAGCCTCCTTCCCCCACTGCTGAAAAAAAAGTCCGTGGGATCGCCTTCTCTTGATACCAGTTCGTGAGATGGGGTTTTACCTGGATATCCAGAAACGACTGAAAACGTTCGACCTCGTGGTTCATCTCTCTCGGCACCTGAAAATCCATGGACTCCTCCCCTGACCCTTTGTTCTCTCGATGTCGCCTGCGTCTTCGCGGCTCTGCGAGAAGGTCTCCACTCATTCCTATCGCGACTGCGCCGCCAGGCAATCAGGTCTTCAATGTATTTGATATTCCGCGCTCGCCTCCCGCCTTCCCGCACCTCTTTCTCGAAAAGGGGAACAGCACCGGTGGAACTGAGCGTTGTGCTAACTGCTTCCGTGTGCTAATTTGGTTTTGTGCCGGCAGCCCGATTTTCGGCTGTTTGATGCCCGGAATTCGAAAATATTACACCGATCCAGGAGTTTTTCAAAAATGGATTACCTGGGGATCCTCGATTTTTCCCCTGTCGCTCAGTTTGCCATCGACCGGGAGCATAAGATTGTCCGTTGGAACAGGGCGTGTGAAATCATGACGGGATATCCGGCCAAGGAGATGGTGGGCACCGATCTCCAATGGAAACCTTTTTACTCCTCCAAACGTCCGATGCTGGCCGATATTGTCCTGGAGCAGGATAGCAGGGGTTTTCTGAAGTATTACCGGGGGAGCAAACTGATCAGATCCAAGGCAGTCTCCAACGCATGGGAGAAGACCGAATTTTTCTCCAACCTTGGCGGCCGCTCCCGCAATATCCGTTTCCTGGCTGCCCCCGTTCCTGAAGCCGGACATTACGTGGGGGCGGTAGAGACACTGATCGATGTGACCGAAGAATCCAACCATGAAAAGGCCCTCATCCAATCCATGGAGGACTACCGCGCTCTCGCCGAAGACCTCTCCGACGGATTTGTGCTCGTCCAGGGCGGCAGGTATGTTTTTGTAAATAACGCCTATGCGAAAATGCTGGGTTACTCGGATCCGGGCTTTTTCATTGGAAAACGAGCGGAAGAATTCATATCCCCTGCATTAAGGGAGGAATTCGCCAAGAAGAATATCGCCATATCCCATGGACACGTCCGGGAAAAACACCTTCGTTGGCCGCATGTTGGAAGAGACGGCCGTGAGGTGTGGATCGAAGGACACCCGAAGCTGATTACGTGGGGCAACAAGCCCACGGTGCTTTCCACCCTGATCGATGTCACGGAAGCCATGAACCGTGAGACGGCAATAAAGGAGGAAGCCAGTCGTCTCAGGAGACAGGTCAAGAGTCTGAAGGCCTCCATGAAAGAGCGGTACAGATTCGGAGAGATCATCGGAAAGAGCGCCCCGATGCAGGAGGTTTATGAACTCATCACAAAGGCGGCTGCGAGGGATGCGAACGTCATCATTTACGGAGAATCCGGCACGGGAAAAGAGCTTGTCGCCAGGGCAATCCACGACAGGAGCTCACGAAACAAAGGAAGTTTTGTTCCCGTGAACTGCAGCGCCATCCCGGAAACACTGATGGAGAGCGAGTTTTTCGGGTACAAAAAGGGGGCTTTCACAGGCGCTCAAGTCGACAAGAAGGGGTATCTGGATCAAGCCAACGGCGGGACCCTCTTCCTGGACGAGATCGGCGAGCTCTCTCCGGACATACAGGCGAAGCTGCTTCGTGCAATCGAGGGACACGGCTACACGCCGATCGGCACAACGGAGTCCGGAAAGAGTGATTTCCGGATCATTGCGGCCACACACAAAAACCTGGTCGAACAGGTTCAGCTGGGCCGCACGAGAGAGGACTTCTTTTACAGGATCCATATTGTTCCCATCGATCTTCCTCCCCTGCGAAGCAGGAAAGAGGATATACCCCTCCTTGTGGATCATTTCATAAGAAGCTACGACACCGACGGGAAGGTCACGCCGCTCCCGGGCGATGTCATGAAGGTCATCTACGATTACGACTGGCCGGGAAACGTGAGAGAGCTGCAAAATACAATCCACCGCTTTATCACGATTGGACGGCTCGATCTGGTGGACACCCGAAAATGCGACAACTTCACCATTCTCGGAGAAAAGGATTCCGGCAGCAGAACCGGAACCCTGAAAGGAATGGTGAAGGGCCTGGAAAAACAAATGATTCACGAAGCCCTCAGGCAGGGGAAAGGCAATAAGACCAAGGCTGCCGCCCTTTTGGGAATCCCGCGCAAGACTCTCTACCGAAAGCTCGTCAAAGTCGAGTCAAAATGACTCATTTGAGCCACAATGCCTCACCTCAATTTCTGGTTTAATCCTGAATATATAGAATTAAGCACCTTTATGGGCTGAGACATTTTGTTACACCCTTAGAATATCCCCCTTTTTCCAGTCACCCATATTTACTGTAGTCTCAACTACTTACAACAACACCGTCTCTGGCATCATCCTTGCCAGGATTGTCTGCGGGTGAGATTTTGGGGCATGCCCTGTTAGACAACTCTTAGCCGCGTTACAGAAAGGAGTTCAAGAATGAAGAAAAGGTGTTTTCACATGATAGGCCTCCTGGTGTTGATCGGTGCGCTGCTCTGCCCGAGCCCTGCTCCTGCAGCGCCGCTCGAACTGAGCCTCAGCCTCATCATCCCGTCCAGGCACAACCGTTATGTCCATGTACTCGAACCTTGGGTGAAAATGATTGAAGAAAGGACCAAGGGAAATGTAAAGATAACTCCATATTTTGCAAACTCCCTGGCGCCTACGAATCAGATGTTCGAATCCACGGTCTCCGGACTGGCCGATATCTCCGAAGGTCTCACATATGCGAACCCGGGCCGATTTCCCCTGACGGAGACGCTGATGCTTCCTGAGTTGGGGATCAAGAGCGCCCTTTCCGCATCCAAGGCCCTCTGGCACCTGTACAAGACTGTTCCTGAATTCCAGGCGGAATATAAGGGAGTGAAAGTTCTCTGGCTCCATGCCGCTCCTCCCTTGAAGCTGACGACGACCAGGAAACCCGTGCGCAACCTGGATGATCTCAAAAACATGAAGATATGGGTGACAGGATCAGTACCGGTCGTCACGGGCAAGGCCCTGGGCTTCAGCCCTGTTCCCATGGCGCCCGGCGACGTTTATCTTGCCCTGGAAAAGGGCGTGATCGACGGGGCGATCGCGGACAACGAGATCTTCGTTTCGAGAAAATTCGTGGATATTTCCAAGTACTTCACTGAGCTCGACATCACCCAGGTGGCTTTTTACGTAGTCATGAACCAGCAGAAGTGGGACAGCCTCCCTCCTGATGTCAAGAAGGTACTCGAGGAACTTTCCGGCGACTGGGCAGTGGAATTTTCCGGAAAGATAAGGGACAAGGAAGAAAAGGAAGCCGAGGAAGTGGCAAAGGCAAAGGGAACCACCTACATCCAGTTTTCCGATGCCGAAAAAGAAAAAGTGAGCAGGATTCTTGCCCCTGTAAAAGAGAAGTACGTTTCAGACCTGGAGGCCAAAGGATTGCCGGGTAAGAAAGTCCTGCAGGAGTTGATCAAGTTTGCGAAGTAGCTCTCTCGCACGGGAGAAGATTTAGATATGGTTGACAAGGGAAGTGCAGTGTGCCTGCCATCCCGGCCTGAGCAGATTGGGGCCGGTGGGAACGTATTCGAAGTCCTGGCGGAGTCGTTCCGCCGGTCCATGCTCGGCAAGACAAAGCTGGTCAATTCATTAGGCGTCCTGTTTCTCGGCATCATCATGCTCCTGACCGCAGCCGACGTCCTGTGCCGTTATTTGCTCGATTCACCCATAACAGGGGCCATGGAAATCGTCAGCCTTGCCATGCTCGTCTCCGTCATGGCTGTAATTCCTTACGTCGGGGCGTCGAACCGGCACATCGCGATCGACTTCCTGACAAACGCGCTTCCGGGAAAATCGAAACTTCTGCTGAACAGTTTCACCACCCTCGTCTCCCTGTTTCTGGTCTCGGTGCTCATCTGGCGAAGCATCGTATATGCCTTGTTTCTGCTCAAGACCAACCAGGGGACATCCGCCCTGCACATTCCTCTCTTTCCTTTTGTACTCTCCGTGGCCGCCGGCTTTTTCCTCTACGGCCTCGTTCTGCTGTCGGATCTCTTGCGGAACCTGTCTAAAGCCATCCGCTCCTCATGGCAGGGTTTGATGTGGATTGCTGTCGGAATCGCAATCCTCGTGGTCCTGTACTACCTCGCGGCATGGCCGGTGAAGCCGGCCTGGAAAATGGACCCCATGACAACAGGGCTCGTGGGTTTGCTCTTCCTCATTCTGGCCTTCATTTCGGGGCTGCCGATCTTTTCGACCCTTCTCCTGGTGGGGTTTCTCGGGATCTGCTACCTCAGAGGTCCCAATGCCGGTCTTGCGGTCATGGGATCCTCCCCGTTTTCCGTCGCCTCTCACTACGATTTTTCCGTGATCCCCCTCTTTGTACTCATGGGCGAATTCTGCTTTTTCTCGGGCATCGGTAAAGACCTCTACGATGCCGCCTACAAATGGGCTGGAGCCCTGCCCGGAGGTCTCGCCATTGCCACCGTCGGCGCTTGCGGCGGTTTCGCCGCGGTCTGCGGCGACAGCATGGCCACGTCGATTACCATGGGGACTATCGCTTTTCCTGAGATGAAGCGGCACAAGTACTCGCCTGCTCTGGCAGCCGGGACGATAGCGGCGGGAGGGACCTTGGGCGTGCTCATTCCCCCAAGCCTCGCGTTTCTCCTTTATGCGCTTCTCACGGATCAATCCATCGCCACACTCTTCATATCCGGGATCCTTCCGGGCATCCTGCTCGTCTCCTTCTTTGTCGGAAGCATCTACGTGCGCGCCCGCATGGACCCGAGCCTTGGTCCTGCGGGCCCAAGTACGACCTGGAGAGAAAAGGTAACTTCCCTGAAAGGGGTGTGGGCAACCCTTTTGCTGTTCGCCCTGGTAATCGTAGGGATGTATGGGGGGATCTTCGCGCCGACGGAAGGGGGCGGCTTCGGTGCGTTCGGTGCTCTTGTGATCGGCCTTGCGAGAAGGCGGCTCAACTGGGCCGGAATACGGTCCAGCCTGGAGGAAGCCGCCAAGATATCCGGAATATGCATGGCCATCCTGATAGGCTCAAACGTCTTCGGCTATTTCCTTGCTGCCAGCAAGCTGCCCATCCAGCTGGCCCAGTTCGTGAGCCAGCTCGACGTGTGGCCGATCTTCATCCTGATTTCCATCCTGGTCATTTACCTCTTACTCGGCTGTCTCATGCCGGCCATTCCCATGCTCATACTGACCGTTCCCATCTTCTACCCGGTCATCACCACACTGGGCTACGATCCCATATGGTACGGGGTTATCATGGTGCTGATGTTCGAAGTGGCCGTCATCACCCCGCCCATGGGCATCAACGTGCTGGCCCTGCAATCCATCACTTCCGAAATCAGTCTCGCCGTGATGTTCAGGGGAGTCGGATGGTTTCTCATGGTAATGTTTCTTTTCGTGGCGCTTATGATCGCTTTTCCCGATATTGCACTCCTCTTGCCCAGAATCTTTTCCAAGACGTGAGCAGGAGACCCGGAGGTTAGCAGAATGAAGAAGAACAATGACTCTATAGATGCATTGAGAACGATTGAAACCGATGTGTTGATCCTGGGATCAGGGGCAGCCGGATGCGGCGCTGCAATAGCAGCCAGGCAGAAAGGTCTGAGGGTGCTCCTGCTCGACAAGGGCAAACTTGAGAGCTCAGGGTGTCTTGGAGGAGGAAACGACCACTTCATGGCCGTCTTGAACAGCGGCCCTGAGACCGATACCGCGGACGCTGTAGTTAAATTCTACAATACCCCTGTCTCCGGGTTCAGTCCCAGGCTTATCGCAGACGGGTGGGTCAAGGTCATGCCGGCCATGATCGATGTCCTGCTCGAGATCGGTGTCAAGTTCGCCACCAATGATGACGGTTCCTGGCTCCGAACCGTGGGGTTCGGTCAGCCGGGGAACTGGTGGATTAACATTGAAAATGGCGCCACCGTCAAGAGAAGGCTGGCCAAAAAGATCCGCTCGATCGGTGTGGACGTCCAGGACCACATCATGATCACCAGACTCCTCAAAGGTGACGGGAGAATAGCGGGCTGTGTCGGCTATGATGTTCTCGACGGCGCTTTTTATGTGTTCAGGGCAAAGAAGGTCATTCTGGCGCTCGGGAACACTGCGACCCGCGGATGGACCAATTCAAGCGGGAATCCCTACAATGTCTGGTTTTCACCGTACAACACCGGGGGCCAGTTTGTCCTTCCTTACGAGGCGGGCGCAAGACTCATGAACATCGATACGCAGCAACTTGCCACCCTCATCCCCAAGGGGTTCGGGGCCCCGGGGATGAACGGAATCAACAGCATGGGCGGTCATGAGCTCAATGCCCTGGGCGAGCGCTTCATGGGCAAGTACGACCCCATGCTGGAAAACGGTTTGAGAGTGAACCAGATCGCAGGCACCTACCAGGAGCTCGTGGAGGGGAAAGGCCCTCCGTTCTATATGGATATGACTCATCTTAGCAAGGAAGACGTTCAGCACCTCCAGTATGTGCTCATGCCCGGGGATAAGGCCACATACAACGATTACAGCGAGCAGAGAGGACTGGATTTCGCGACAAAGCCCATGGAAGCAGAGCTCTCGGAGCTCTGCTTCAGCGGCCTTGTGAGGACCCACGACAACTTCGAAACCGATGTGCCGGGGCTTTTCAACGGTTGCGTGTTCTTCGCCTTTTCCGGCTCAATGTGCGGAGGATACTCCGCCGGGTTGAACGCGGCAGAGGCATGCCTGAAGACTTCTGATCTCGCGCCCATCGATTCAGAAGAGGTGCTGAAGGAAAAGGAGCGAATACTCAGGCCGCTCCATACCGAGGATGGCATAACCTATGTGGAGTTCGAGAACGCCACTCGACAGGTGATGAATTACTACATGGGGTACAGAAGGAATCAAAAAGGGATGGAGATCGCTTTCGAAAAGCTCACCTTTCTTGAAAGCCGTCTGGAAGACCTCAAGGCGGAGGATTACCGACAATTGATGCGGGCCAACGAATCCATGGAACTTCTCAAGATGTGCAAGGTGACCACCAGGGCCAGCATGGAGAGAAAGGAAAGCGGGCGGGCCTGTTACAGAAGAACCGATTACCCGAACCTCGACCGGGACCTGGCCAAACCCCTTCTCACCTGGGAGGAAAATGGAGAGCAGAAGTTCGCGTGGGGAACTCAGACCAAATAGGAATAGGACAGGATAACAGGATGAACAGGATCGAAGAAAGAATGGATTCATTTCTTGATTCGACGTTGGACGTTCGATGTTCGATGTTGGACGTTCAACCCTATCTTTTCAATCCAGTAGATCCTGTAATCCTGTCTAATCTTTCTTTTTCAAGAAAGGAGCTTTAACGATGCCGCCGAAATTCAGCCTGGAAATGCACGAGGCAACCATATTCGCGAGCTGTCTGGACTCTCAAAAAAGGACGTCGCCATGCGAAGCGGCGTGTCCTGCGGGCATGCCGATACAGAAGATGAACACCCTCATCAAAGAGAATCGGATGGAGGAAGCCCTGCAGTTCATACGGTCCAGGAACCCGCTCTCCTCCATTACCGGACGGGTCTGTAGTCACCCATGCGAGACGGGCTGCAACCGAAACGAATTCGACCAGGGTCTATCGATTCGCGCACTGGAAAGATATCCATCCGATCATGCCGATCGGACCGCGCTTTCGCGACCCCGGAAAAAGGAAGCCACGGGGAAGAAAGTGGCTGTAATCGGCTCCGGTCCGGCCGGCATGACCTGCGCATATTTTTCCGCATTGTTCGGCCATGAGGTTACCGTATTCGAGGCCTCCCCGTTTCTGGGAGGGATGCCGAGAATCGGTATTCCGGATTTTCGTCTTCCCAAGCACGTGGTGGATCGTGAAATCGGGCAGATCCTGGGGCTTGGCATAGATGCAAGAACAAACACCGCAGTGGGCAGGGACGTGAGTCTGGAATTCCTTCTCTCGCAATACGATGCCTGCCTCATTGCAGCCGGCGCATGGAAGGAACGGACTCTCGATCTGCCGGGCGAAGACATGGCGCTCTCAGGTTTCACTTTTCTCAAGGAGGTCAATCTCGGTCGAAGGGAAAATCCCGGCAAGAGTGTGGTCATTATCGGCGGGGGTGGGGTGGCATTCGATTGCGCCTTCACTGCAAAGCGTCTGGGCGCAGAGGAGGTCCACGTGATCTGCGTGGAGGGACCTTCCGCCATGTGCGCCCCGCAGGACGACATCGTCCAGGCCAAAGAGGAGGGGATTGCCATCCATCATAGCTCGGCGGCTTCCAGGATTGTCGGCCGGCAGTCGAGGGCGACGGGTGTCGAGTTCTCAGAGATCTCGGGTTTCCATTTTGATGATTGCGGTAAACTCATCGTGGAGCCCGGTTCGAATCCCAAGAAAACCTTGAAAGCCGACGCCGTGATTTTCGCAGTCGGCGTGGAGCCCGACCTTTCTCAGATCGATCCTCAAAACCGGATCAGGACCACTGCAAGAAAAACCATTGATGTTCATCCGATCACTATGACCACTTCGCTCGACCGGGTCTTTGCAGCGGGGGACGTGGTAACCGGACCTTCGACTGTTGCCCAGGCAGTGGGGGGCGGACGGTTTGCCGCGGTTGCCATCAACAACCGTCTGATGGGACTGGAACCGGATCAGGGAATCCGGATCGTGGTCAATGATCAGGGCAAGCCCGCTTTCAGAGAAAACAGAGGAACGGCCGACCAGCATGTCGTCAAGTATGAAGAGATGATGAATCTCGACTCTTTCGAGAAGAAGAAGAGGCCGGAAACCGTTCGCCTGCCGTTGCTAAAATCCATAACCTGCCTGGATGAGATAGACAAAGGGCTGATGCCGGAAGATGCGATGGCAGAGGCGGAACGCTGTTTTCACTGCGGCCACTGTCAGTTGTGCGGGAATTGCGTGGAAGATTGCCCCGGCTATGTGCTGGCCATGACCGATAACGGCCCCAAGGTGGTGTACCCTGAGGAGTGCTGGCATTGCGGGAATTGTCGAATCAGTTGTCCGAGCGCTGCGGTATCCTATGAGTTTCCCATATCCATGCTGGTGTAGAAGTTCGTTTTTCTCTCACGGAGCGCTCAGAGCCACAGGAAGGTGTGATCTCTGTAAGTCATTCGATGTTGGACGTTTATCTCTTTCTTCGTGTTCTTCGTGGCCTTCGTGGTGAGATAACTTTTTTGTTTGTGTCTCGAGAAACTCAAATAAAGGTTCGGAGGAGATTAAATGAAAACGGAGCATTTGAAGTGCGATGTCCTTTGTGTGGGCGGGGGGATCGGCGGTCTGATGGCGGCTATCAGGGCGGCTGAGCTCGGGGCCAAGGTCATTGTGGCCGAGAAGGGCAACGTTATCCACAGCGGAAAGGGAGGCGGCGGCTGCGACCATTACCTGTGCTACATCCCGGAAGTGCACGGGTCGGATATGGATGCGTATATCGAAGAGATGCTGCAGACGCAGCAGGCAATGAATTTCCAGAACCTGGGCATGAAAAGGATCCGCACCCATATTGCCAACACCTTCGATATCATCAAACTCTGGGACAGTTGGGGCATTCCCACAAAGCAGAATGGAAAATACTACTTTGCAGGGCACGCGTTCCCCGGGGGATACCGATGCCTTCTCAAGTATGAGGGACTGAGACAAAAACCGATTCTGACCGAGCAGGCGCGCAAGAGAAAGGTGAAAATCGTCAACCGTGTGATGGTTTTCGACCTGGTCTCCGATGGAAGCGTTGCAGGGGCCGTAGGCCTCGATACGCGGAGCGACAAGATCATCTCCTTTGAGGCGAAGAGTGTTATTCTGGGCACAGGGGGAACCACCAGGTTGTACCCGGCGCCGACACCGGGCTGGCTGAACAACAACGCGACGAGGCCCGGCATGACCGGAGACGGTCGGACAATGGCATTTCGCGCGGGGGCGGAACTGCAGGATGTGGAGATGAGGGTCCTTCACGTTGGGCCCAAGTACATTGCGCGATTCGGTCAGGCGACCTGGATCGGCGTGTTCCGCGACCCTCATGACAGACCTATCGGCCCTTTCGTAACCAAGCCTGAAAGACACTATGGCGACATCACCCCGGAGGTGAACAAGGCCATATTTGCCGATTATGCCAAATCGGGAAGAGGCCCGGTTTACATGGACGGGAGGGGAATGTCGGATGAAGACTACGAGTACATGATGCATTGGCTTGTCCATGAGGGAAACTCCTCGGTCATCCAACACATGAAGGATGAAGGGATAGACTACAGAAAACACCCTGTGGAATTCATGACCTATGACCACGGTTGCCAGGGCAGAATTGTTACCAATGAAAAGGGAGAAACCTCTCTGCAAGGTCTTTACGCTTTAGGAGACGAGCTGGCGAACGGGATTTCCAACGCGTCGGTTTTTGGATGGATCTGCGGCGAGAATGCCGCGAACTACAGCAGGAATGCCGGGACGCCCGAGCCGCCGAAGATGAACGAAATGATAGAAGACAAAATTCGTCTTGTTCAGGAGCTCCGAAGCCGGAGAGACGGCGCCGATTGGAGGGAGGTGAACATTGCGCTCCAGCAGATCATGCAGGATCATGCGGGTGCATCCCGATCCCAGGCCCTGCTGGAAGCAGGCTCGTTCCACCTGTCCAGGATCAAGAAAAAGGCATACGAGATCATGATGGCCGGTAATCAGCATGAGGTGGGTCGATGCCTGGAGGTTCTCAACCTCGTCGATCTGGGAGAGCTCGTCTTTCTTGGGGCTATGGACCGGAAGGAGAGCAGAGGAAACCATGTTCGAGTCGACTATCCGCTCACCAACCCGAGATTCAACAAAAAGGTTCACGTCGTCAAGAAGGTCGATGGAAAGGCTGCTGCCGAGTGGCGGGATATAAGCAAGTAGGAAGAGAGTAAGCAGTAAACAGTAAGCAGAAAAACTGAAGCGCCGAGCAGGGATGTAGACCCTGACAGGTATTAAGCCGGGGGAAACCCATCAATTCAGAGATCGGAAATTCTACGTAAGAAATATTGAAGGAGATTATATGCCGCCCATTATAGATGAGACCAAGTGCAAACGCTGTGGAACATGTGTGGACACCTGCAGCGAAGACGTCTTCTATGGATGGAAGAAGAAACAGATTCCCCAGGTCAGCTACCCGCAGGAGTGCGCCTACTGCAACGGCTGTGTGGAAGAGTGCCCGGAAGGGGCGATCAGGCTCAGAATTCCGTTGCCGATGATGCTCCTGTACAAGCCGACTGCTTGAGGATCCACAGATTACGCGGATTTCAGGCATTGAACCGCCAAGACGCCAAGTGCGCCAGGAAGAAAATTGTTGTTCGTCTGCCGGCATCTGCCGGCAGACGAACAACAAATCTTAGCGTTTTTCTTCGCGTCCTTTGCGCCTTGGCGGTTATTCTTTTCGTGTTCTTCGCTGTGAAAAAGAAGGTTAATTGCTTATTCCCCGCCCATCGCCTACAATGACTCCAAAGTGTAGCCTGGTTTACAGAAGCGCCCATTCTCTTCGACTAAGATCGCATTATGATAGAACTCAGGATTCACGGCCGCGGCGGACAGGGGGCGGTACTCGCCTCCGAGATGTTCGTCGATACTCTTCTCAGGGAGGGCAAACATGCGGCATCTTTTCCCTTCTTCGGCTTCGAACGAAGGGGAGCCCCGGTGGTCGCATTCCTGCGCTTTGATCAGAAGCCGATTCTTCAAAAAGACCAGATCTATCGTCCGGATTGCCTGGTGGTCATGGACAACACGCTTTTCAAGGCTGTGGACGTTTTTCACGGAATCAAATCAGGCGGCATCCTTGTTTTGAACGAAAGCAGGGATCCCTCTGTGCTTTCGCTTCCGCCACAGATTCAAAAGCTCGGATTCGTGGACGCCACCAGGATTTCCATGGAGACCATCAACACATTTATCCCCAACACTGCAATGCTGGCTGCTCTTTGCAGGACGACCGAATGGGCCGGATACGAGTCTTTGAAAAAGGCCGTTTCAGAATCCATGGACCGCAGGATTCTCAAGAACAACCTCATCATTATGGAACGCGCTTTCCGGGAAACCAGAATTTATGAGCGGAGGGGAGAGGGGGCATGGCAATGAAAACTCCTTTTGAAGCCCCGATTGGAAGGGATCTCTATGTGGTCAAAACCGGGGACTGGCGTTTCCAGAAACCCGTTGTGAATAGCGAGAAGTGCACCCTTTGCGGCATCTGTTTCATCTTCTGCCCGACCAATTCCATCCGGAAAACCAAGAACTGCTACGAAGCGGACCTGGACACCTGCAAAGGATGCGGAATCTGTGCGAATGAGTGCCATGCGTCGGCCATAACCATGGAGATGGAGAGAAGGGGATGAGCCGCATAAAGGCAATGGACGGCAACATGGCTGCGGCTTACGGAGCAGTGCTCTGCAGGCCCACGGTTCTTGCCGCCTATCCGATCACACCCCAAACCCCGCTCGTGGAATACCTCTCCAACTTCATTGCCGACGGCCGGCTTCAGGCTGAGATGGTGGAGGCGGAAAGCGAACATTCCGTCCTCAGTGTGCTCCATGGGGCGTGCCTTGCCGGCGGAAGGGTCTTCACCGGCACGTCCTCCCAGGGGCTTGCCCTGATGTATGAGCCCTACATCCGCACATCCACCTTGAGGCTCCCCATTGTGATGGCGATTGCAAACCGCGAGATCATCTCCCCTCAAAGCGTCTGGGGCGGGCAGCAGGATGCCGTGACCCTTCGCGATGCAGGATGGATACAGATCTTCTGCGAGAACAACCAGGAGATCATGGATTCGGTGATCATGGGGTACAGAATTGCCGAAGACAAGGATATCCTTCTCCCCCTCAATATCTGCTATGACGGGTTCTATCTCTCCCACATGTCCGAAGGGGTGTCGATCCCTTCCCAGGATCTGGTCGACCGTTTTCTTCCCCCCTTTACCATCGATCACATCAAGCTCGATCCTGACGACCCCATGTCCGTGGATCCCCTTACGCCCGGAGACCTGCTGACCGAATACCGCTACAAACACGTGCGTGCGCTGCACAAGGCCAGAGAGGTCATAGACCGGGTGGACAGCGAGTTCTCAAAGCTCTTCAAAAGAAGCTATGGAGGACAGGTGGAGGCCTACCGTACCGCGGATGCCGACCTCCTGCTGGTGACCATGGGAAGCCCTTCAGGCACAGCCAAATTTGCGGTCGATCTTGCAAGGGAAAAGGGGATCGGGGTAGGCCTGCTCAAGGTCCGTACGCTGCGGCCGTTTCCTGTGGAAAAACTGGTCGAAGCGGCACAGGGGACAAAGGTGATCGGCGTCATCGATCGGAATGTCTGCTTCGGGTGGGGCACAGGGGTGGTGTTCATGGAAGCCAAGGCGGCCCTGGGATCCCTTGCCGGGGAAATACGGCTTCTCAACTACATCGGAGGTCTCGGGGGCTCTGACATCACAGTGGATCATATCCTGGGGGTCATCCGGGAAATGGAATCGGCAGCAAACGGGAAAGAGATTCAAGAGGTAAAGTGGCTTGGCCTTTCGGAAGTCTGAAAAAGTCGTCCTGATCGGCAACAGCCATGCGGCAGTTGCGGTCATTGAAACCTTGAGGCGGGAAGGTTTCCAGGGACATCTGACCCTCGTCTCCGAAGAGAAGCTGCCTGTCTTTTCCCCCACCGCCCTCCCTTATCTTTTCGGCGGCAGGGAAAAGGGATCCCGCTGCCTCAGGCCCGTAGAATTCTACCACGGACTCTCCGTGATCCAGGAGAAGGCGGTCTCGATCGATCCCGATCGATCTCAAGTCATTCTCGAGAGCGGCGCCAAACTCCATTACGACCGTCTCGTGCTTGCGACCGGCGCATCCGCGGCCCCGGTTGTTCTCGACGCCGCGTCAGGGGATCAAGCGCTCACGCTCCGCAGAGCGCCGGATCTGGAGCGGATCGAGAAGAGGGCAAAGAGAAGCCGAAAGATCCTGATCCTGGGAGGGGGGCTGATCGGACTCCATCTGGCCAAGGTGCTTTCCGGAAAAGGGAAAGAGGTCCTTGTGCTGGAACTGAAAGACCAGATCCTTCCCGGCCTTGTCCACCGGGAGCTTTCAGGACTCCTCATCGACCATTATGAGCGGGAAGGGATCCGGATCCGGCTCGGCTCGAGCATTAAACGAATCCATGATCATGAGGCGGTGCTCTCCAGTGGCGAATCGGTTGGAGCCGACCTGGTCCTTGCGGCAGTGGGGATCAGGCCCAATGTGGAAATTGTCCGCGAGACGAACGTTGCCGTCCGGGAGGGGATCCTCGTCAACGAGCGGATGGAAACGAGTGTGAACAGGGTATACGGTTGCGGGGACGTGGCCGAATGCCGGGATTTTTTCACCGGCAGGAGCAGATTGAACCCGAATGTCATCAGCGCCGCCGAACAGGGGAAAAGGGCGGCCGAAAGCATCATGGGCAAAGGGGAACCGCATCCGGGCGTGATCTCGATAAACACATTCCGGTGCATGGGATGGAATCTTTTCAGCCTCGGCCGGTTCGAGCCCGATACCGGGGATCAGATGCTGGAGGAGTTGAGTGAAGAGACCGGTTCCTTCAAACGACTGGTCTTCAGGGAGGGCACGATGAAAGGGATGCTCCTCCTGAACTGCCCTGCAGACGGAGGGGTTTACTACAACCTTATCAGGAGACAAGTCCCCCTCAGGGGAATGGAAGAGCGGATCTTCGGAGATCCCCTGCGATGGGGGAAGCGGCTGGCGCAAAAGAGAATATGATCCAGAACCATACCATTCAACGGGACGAAACGAAGTGCATCGGCTGCAGGGGCTGCGAGGTCGCTTGCAGCCTCGCTCATCAGGCCCCTTACCGGCTCGATCGATCCAACGTGACCGGTGCAAGGTTTGAGAGCGAGACGCTATTTTCCGTATGCCGTCACTGCGAGCAGCCGGAGTGTCTCCTGGTCTGCCCTGTCGGCGCAATTCACCGGAGTTCGGCAGGCATCGTTAAAATCGATTCCCGCACCTGCGTGGGCTGCGGAATCTGTGCAGCAGCCTGCCCGCTGGCAGGGATACGCATTCATCCGGAAAAAGCCGACAAATGCGACCTCTGCGGCGGCAACCCTCTTTGTGTAGCCCTCTGCCCGGAAGGGGCGCTGCAATATCAGGATCAGACCAGCATGTCGCTCGGCTGGAAGAGATCGGAGGACCTGATCTCTCCCGGAGTCTCATCCTGTCTGGGCTGCAATGCCGAACTGGCCCTCAGGTTCGTTCTCAGGATCCTCGGCAGGAACACCATCCTTGCCATTCCGCCCGGATGCATGGGCGGTGTAGGGGTTGTCGGATTCGGGATGACAACCGGCGCCAGGGTCCCCGTGTTCTTTCCCCTTCTCGACAACATCGCTTCCATGCTCTCAGGCGTCAAGAGGGAGTATTCCAGGAAAGGGGTCGATGTCAATGTCGTGGCCTTTGCCGGCGACGGAGGCACCGCGGATGTGGGGTTTCAGTGTCTCTCTGCAGCGGCAGAGCGAGGCGAGAATATCATCTATATCTGCTACGACAACGAAGGATACATGAACACGGGATTTCAGAGGAGCGGCACCACGCCCCTGGGCGCCTGGACAAGCACCACGCCAGTGGGCAGGACCGGTTCAGGGAAGAAGCAGAGGAGCAAGAACCTGCCGCTCATCATGGCCGCGCACGAGATCCCCTATGCTGCGACGGCCTGCATGTCCTACCCCGCCGATTTTGAGCGGAAACTCCGCAAGGCCATGGCCGTGAAAGACGGGCTCGCATACATCCATCTCCTGACCCCCTGCCCCACCGGGTGGAGATTCCCGAGCGAAAAGGGTATTGAAATCGGGAGACTTGCAGTGGAAACGGGCTTTTTTCCCCTGTGGGAGATGGAAAGGGATGTCTATCGCTTCACAGTGGACATCGAGGAGTTGAAACCTGTGGAGGAGTTGCTCAAGAGCATGGGAAAATATCGCCACCTGAAAAAGGGCCAGATCGATTCCATCAGGGAGTCCCTCGTAAAGAGAATAGGGATGATCAGGTCTCTTGCAGAACGGACCGAGAATTGAAGAATGTAAATCCGAAGCACGAAATCCGAAACTCGAAACAAATTCGATATTCGAATTTCGAATTTCACCGAAAGGCGCGCCTTGAAGAAAAGCTTCGATTCTCCCTGGGTGAGAGACAATATCGGGGATTACCGGAATGAACTGGACCTGCTGCTGAAGTCCGCCCAAAGGAGAGCATATAAGGGGGGGCAGCCCGTTTACATCCAGGGAGAGCGAAGCCGAACCTTTTATTTTCTTCTGAGGGGAAAGGTCAAGATCAGCATCTTCCGGGAGGACGGCAGCGAAAAGATCCTGGCCATTCAGGAAGGGAACACCTTTTTCGGGGAAAGCGCGGCCTTCGACGACCAGCCCTATTTTGCAACCGCCACGGTGCTTGAGCCGTCGGAAATCTATGTGATCTCAAGAGAAGCCCTCTCAAGGATTATACGCGAAACGCCATCTATTGCCTTCATGCTGATGAACGCCCTCATCCGTAAGATGAGGCTCCTTGCCTTCCAGGTTGAAGATCTTTCATTCCTGGACGCGCAGAAAAGGGTCGTCCATATCCTCCTCAAGCTGGTCCACGAACTCGGCGTGGAGAAGGAAGACGGCCTTCATATTCAGAAAAGAATCACACATGACGACCTTGCCCGTCTCACAGGTCTTTCACGGGTGACCGTGACGAACGTTCTCAATTATCTTGAAAAGGTGAACATCTTGAAAAAGCGGAGGTGCAGCCTTACGATCACGGATCATGAGAGGCTGGTGAATCTCCTGGGCGGCGGATTGAGCAGTGATCAACTGGACGAGGACCCGATATAGCCAACGCCTTGTCCTTCGTGCTCTTCGTGTCCTTTTGTGGTTGAAGAAGACGTTCAAAGAAGAACACGAACAATCATAAAGGTTATGTCAAATGTGGAAGCGTTCAACATCGAACAGGAGGTAGAGAAATGGGGAAGTCAAGTGTGAAGGGTTTTTTGGGAATGCCTGTCATCATGATCTGCCTGACTCTTTTCACCCTGATGATCGTTGCCGGGCCGGCCGTCTGCGGCGCCGCCGAAAAGAAGGCAAGCCTGAAGATCGTCAGCGCCTGGGCGCAGAACAACAAGATGAACGACGCTTTGTGGATGCTCCAGAAGAAGGTCCAGGAGAAGTCAAAGGGAAGCCTTGAGATTGTCTGGGGCGGGGGGCCTGAAGCAATTCCCTCCTTCCAGCTTGTGGAAGCGCTTCGAAACGGCGTCGTAGACCTGGCCTGGACGGCCCACACGTACAATGTTGCACAGCTCCCGGTGGTGGAAGGGGCCAAGCTCAGCAGGCTCACGCCATGGGAGGAGAGGGAGAAAGGGATCTCCGCTTTCTATGAGGAGATCTATCAGAAGAAGTTGAATGCACAGTACCTGGGCAAAGGCACCCCGGGTCTTACCTACAATCTCTATACCACGGTTCCTCTCAAGTCCATCGAGGAGTTCAAAGGAATGTCCATCCGGGTCACACCGGCCTACAAGGCTTTTGTGGAGGCCCTCGGCGCGGCTCCTGTTGCAACCGATCCCGGAGAGGTCTTCACGGCGCCGGAGCGGAAAATGGTGAAGGGCTATGGATGGCCTTCCCTCGGGATCTCCGATTTCGGGTGGGATTCTGTCACCAAATTTGTCATTGAACCCGCATTTTATCAGGTGGACGTGATCGCCCTCGCCCACATCAATTCCTGGAACAAGCTCCCCAAGGACCTCCAGGAGGTTTTGATTTCGTCCATGAAAGAGGTCGAGAGGGACGCCCATGCTCACTTTGGAAAGCTGATCAAGCAGGATCGTGAAAAGATCACCAAAAAAGGCATACAGGAGATCAAGCTGCCTGATGCAGAGGCGAAGAAATACCTGGAGACCGCTTACGAGGCATCCTGGAAAGAGGTCCTGAAGAAAGATCCCGAGCAGGCCCCCAAGCTGAGAGAGATGCTGGGGAAATAGCCTCCAAACGTTGTCATTTCGGGGGAGCCAACTCGCTCCTTCGAAATGACATTCCATGGCTGAAGCATTAAAATTCGAATCTCGAAATCCGAAATTCGAAACAAACTCATTAATGTCCGGTTAAGTTTTTGCACCTGATTTCATACGTTCTTTGACATTGACTCCTGGATCCACTTTGGCGATGGAACGCGCTGCTGTTTGAATTTGAGTGCGCAGTTGCCTGACT